>Ga0209211_10013625_pt1 | contig 10053 bp, 8 predicted proteins | sample RifGroA2_FD_183992 | JGI IMG/M metagenome (GOLD analysis project Ga0209211, IMG submission 183992) | Groundwater microbial communities from Rifle, Colorado, USA - Groundwater A2 (SPAdes) (version 2) | ecosystem: Environmental > Aquatic > Deep subsurface > Groundwater | place: Rifle, Colorado...
ACAAAATCTTGCGGCAGCTCGCATGTTGCGCTATATTGCCTGGAAGACGAACCGCTCCATGTCGCTTCCGGCAACCTCAGAAGTAGTTATGCAACCTGCTTGAGGTCAAACTCGCTGAAAAATTCCGACCTCAGTAAATATCTCATACATCTCATTGCAATACATGGCTTTATATTCTATTTGTATTCAAGGTAAATTTAATTCTGGGGGCCAGAAATTTCTTTCCATTTTCAAATAAAACTAAGATGATATCAATAATAACCAATCTGATTTTCTTTCACATATTCGGCAAAACCGCAGTTGATGGGAGAATAATAATATGAAAGAAAAAAACTTTTTCTCACGGAAGAATTTATAACATGAAACTTGAAATTTGTCTAAGGATTTAATTAAGGCAGTTCAAACTTTAAGGGAGGCAATATGGAGGTCAGTGATATTCCATTTCATTAAAACATCAAGAACACTAATAACATATTCGAATTGAACGGACTTGTCAGAATATAAAAATACCTGAATATCTTTAGCATATTTGCGCGTTTCTTTAATCTTTTGTTCTAATTGCACAGTGGACACAGGATTGTTGTTAAAATAAACTTGCCCATCGGCACTGACAACAATATTAATAGTGACCGGTTCAACAAGGCTAGACGGCTCTGAATTTTTCGCATTAGGAAGATTCACTTTAACATTCAACTGATAAATGATCGGAGTCGTAAGCATAAAAATAATGAGCAACACGAGTATAACATCCGTAAAAGGCGTAATATTTATATCAGTAACCATCCGATGTCGTTGAGGTTTTCTAAGCATATCTATCTCCTTACAATGTCCATTACTTCAGAAGCACTCAATTCCATATCTCGGGTAAAAATGTCAATCCTCATAAGAAAGAAATTATACGCTACGACCGCTGGAACAGCAACCAGTAACCCAGCTGCGGTACATACCAAAGCCTCGGATATCCCACCGATAATAACATTTAACTCACCAGAACCGCTGACAGAAATGTTATGAAACGCCCTGATAATGCCTAAAACGGTACCAAATAGTCCAATATAAACCGCATTGCTCCCTATCGAGCCTACTATACCAATGAATTGCTCCAGTTTAGTGGTCTCAACAACGATCTGTCGATCCATAGCATTCGATACGGCTTCTCGATTATTTCCGAGCAACAAAAGCCCTGCATGTACCACATTAGCAAATGGCGCATTTCCCTCTTTGCATATTTCCAATGCCCTTCCCCCCCCTTTTTTTTCTACTTCATTCTTTATACTCGCCATTAATTGGGCCCTGCTCACGCGGGATAACTTTCGGTAAAATAAACAACGTTCTATAATAAGAGCAATGGACACAACGGAACATGCTAAAAGGATGTATATAGTAATCCCGCCTGCCATAATAAGTTGAAAAAGCGACATATCTTTATCCCCCTTTAATTCACTAAAATTTAATTTATAAAGTTTTTTATATTAAGTTAAGAAATTATTATTGTCAATGTGTATATCTTAATTCTAAGCTCTTCTCGTTAAATCTACTCATGGATATTTGAATAAGGCGTTGTTATCTTGAATTTGTTACATAAATAATTAATTTCCTTTGTGATGATTTTATTTTCTTGGCCATACTCCAAAAGTGAAATCAGATGATATATTTTATTAAATGCCCAATTTCTGGCGATCTCATAATCCCCCTGCTTGGCATCTTTCAAAATTCCATTAATAAAGAATTCATATTCCTTGCCTCCAATATCCCCCAAAAGCTGAAGAATAAACTCATTTTCATCAGAGTATTTTCCATAAAAAGTAAATTCTGCGTTTCTAAAAAAATCAGGCAACATCTTAGGAAAAATTTCCTGCGTGTTAAGCCCGCTGACAAAGTAACGCAAATTCAGCATGATGGGGTTTCTGATTTTATCGTACATTTCTGAAAAAAGCTTACCTATTAAATGAGTTCTATAAGAATATTCAGCCCAGCCTCTGTTTTTATAAGATATAAAATCAAGAAGATATCGATTAAAACCATACCCCCCGCTAAAAGCAAAAATAGCGATTTTCCCATTATTCAATTTTGAGATTTCAGTGATAAGTTTTCTTGGATCTGTTATCCCTTTTGTCGGCCGGCCATCACTCAGAAAAATTGTATAAGAGGGAGTCAAGGTGTTTTCTAAATTTATACTGTTGTACAGCGCTGTATAAGTATCCGTTTTCTCACCGGCTGTCAGCCTATCAACAAAAAGCAACGCTTTCTTTATGTTAATTTCGTCCGGCTTAAGAGAAATCTGACTAAACATTTTAGTCTCCTCTTTAAAAGCCATGATATTAAATTTGTCTTCATGATTTAAATGGGTCAAACAATAGCTCAGCCCCTTTTTCAATTCTTCTAATCTTTTTTCTTCAATGCTAATCGAACAATCAATTAAAAAGATAATTTCCTTTGGTAAGGAAACAAGAACAGATGAGGCTTTACTCGCCCGGAAGCTCAACTTAAAATATTTTTGTCCCTCAGAAGGGTCGTCATAAACAGACAATTCACTCTCGATGTAATCTTTAAGATCATCTGGAGTTATTTTTCTCTTAAGGATTGAGGAGGGACCTTTTAGAAAAGAAAAAACCCCTTGATCCGTAACCTTAGTCTCCTTTAAGCTATTGGAAAACTTAGGGGTATAAGCCGGCATCTTGTCATAAAAATCAATCGAGGCTTCTGACTTACCGAGAACCTGATGTGGCTTGACGACACTATCATCAGCAACAAATCTTTCTTTCTCAACCAGATCTTTTCTTGTTTCCCTGCGAAGCCCTCCGTCAAACATTTGGGGAGATTTTTTATTTTCAATTATCTGCACGAGTTTTTCTCCAAGGGCAGTCATGACAGGTTTGTCTAAATTCTTTTGTGGTGGGACGAAAACTCCTTTCTCATGGATATCTTCCTTTCCCATATCTGCCTTGGCTTTATCTGAAGAAAAGGGCGGCTTGAATTTTACGGATTCCTCAGATAGATGATTCGGCCGATCGACTTCTTTCTTGAATAAGGGCTTTTCACGATCGATTCTCTTAACATCAAAAAATTTATGATCCTTACCCTTTCGGGGATGAAATTCGGGGAATCTGTACCGGAGCGTGAAAATCAAGAAAAGAACATGGATGACAATAGAGAACAAAATAGAATATCGAATGACTTTATTAACTCGCACTTAAGACGGCCATCCTTTCTTTTGCTACATTGGTGACATGGCTTTTTTCATAGGAATCAATAATTTCCTGGTAAACTTTTTTTGCTTCATCATTCCTTTTTAAAAATTCAAAAATTTTTCCAGCCCTATAAAGAGCCTCTGGACAATAGTAATCATCTTTGTATAAAATAGCGACCAACATATAATACTTGCTCGCCTCTTCGAGATGATTCCGTTCATATTCTAAATTTGCGACTTCAAATCTTGCCCTCATGCCCAGTGTGTAATCCTCCGCATTTTCCTGCATCGCCGTCTCAAACTGAATTTTGGCTTCATCCAACTGCCCTAATTTTATTAAGCAAACCCCTTTCCCGATCCGGGCGGCACCTCCATACTTGTTTTTTTCTTCGGACAATACAACATTATAATGTTCAACGGCTGCTTTGAAATCCTTCTTTTCTCTGTAGGCAACAGCTCTAAAATAAGCTATTTCACTTTTACGAATAGAACCGTTCTCCAGAGATTCGGCTTTTTGTAAAATATTTAACGTATCATCCAATCGCTGTTGGTTTATATAAGATTCGGCGAGCCAAAGGTATGTCTCAATATCCAAATCGTTATTAATATATTCTGAAATCGCCATTTCTATCATCTTGACGGCTTCATCCGTTTTATTTATTTTCACAAAAACAAACGCAAGATTTTTTAAAGAAGCATAATAAAGGTTTTTTTCGTCCTTTTGCGGTTTATTCCCAATGATTTTTTCATACAAGGTAATTGACTCATCATAATTCTCTAATAACTGTAAACTGTACGCTAACTGAAAATAGACTTCAGGGAGCTTTTGACTTTGTGGATACTGTTGGATAAACTGCTTAAAAATTTCTACCGCTTTATTATAATTTTCAATAGTGGAATATAGTCCTCCGAGGCGGAATAAAACAGATTCAGCCTGATCCCCTTCCGTAAATGTCGCCAAATACATCTCGCTATGATCGACGGCTCTTTTGAGGTCATTGAGTTTATCGGACAATAAAATTTCGTTATAAAGCGCCTCCCGTCGTTTAGCTTCTTCCTTCCCTTTTTGAAAGTACTCAAAAAACAAATCTAAGGCTTCTTGAATGTGTGCTTGCGCGTTCTGGGAATAGGCCATTCCATATAAAGAATCCAGAGAAAATGAAGATGCTGGATATTCAATAAAGACTTTTTTGTACAATTCATAGGCCTCGCTAAACTTCTTTACCCCGTACAAGGCTTCGGCCTTAAGAAATAGGACATGTTCACTCTCCGGATAAACTTTCTCAAGAACATCCCCAATTAAAGCAATTGCCGTGTCGAAACGTCCCGCGTTAATATAAATATCGACTTTCTTGATCAAGGCCTTGAATTTATTCTCTTCGTTTAAGAAACTTAGAGCTAGAATTTTATCCAAAATGGCAATAGATTCATCCGTTTTGACTAATTGGGCATAGGCGGAAGCCGTGACGAAATAAGCGTCAAGAGACCTTGGTTCTTCATGAAGCAAATTTTGATATGTATTAAATGCCCCGATAAGTTCCTCATATTTTGCCAGATTAAAGTAAGCTAAAAGCAAATTAATTAACGCATCTTGAGCGACCGTCTTCCCGGAATACTTCTCTAAAATACGTTTGAACGTATCAACAGATAAAGAGTAATTCCCTAACAGAAATTGCATCTCCCCCTGTCTTTGAATAGAAAGGCTTTGTGTCTCTTCAGAATCTGTACTATTTTCTGCTTTTTCGAAATATTCGAAGGCCTTCATATATTTTGTTTGTTGCGCCGATATGTCCCCATTTTCAAGCAAAGCATAAGTTACATACTCGCCCTGATTAAAAGCAGCTAATATCTTATCGAAGAATTCCTGCGCCTTCTCAGGATCGCCTTTCTGACGATAGGCCTTTCCTGAATAAAAAAAGAGTGCTTGTTTCTGAAGATCTTCAAGTTGATCTCCTTTTACGGAATTAAAGTGGATCAAGGCCTCATCAAAATAATTTAAAAAAAAGGCACATTGCCCTAAACGCAATTTTGATAACTCGAGCTTTCCGCCATTAGGATAAAGCTGAATATATGTCCGATAAGCCTCGCTAGATTTTTCATAATCCTTTGCCGAAAAAAAACTTTCAGCGATTCCAAGATTCGCCTCCTCTAAATAAGGACTTTGATGGAACAAGGCTATAAATTTCGCGTATTCAGTCACGGCCATTTCATAAAAGCCCCTTTGAAAAAGACCATGAGAAAAATCCAGTTGTTCCCTATCCTGAGCGGTTTGATTTTGAGATGATGCCCAACGCTGCCCCACGCCACAGACTAAAAGGAGGGTTATAAAAATATTGATAATCAAATTTCTTAGAAAAAATATTCTCATGGCTATTTATTCTTTTAGGAAATTATCCGTGTTAAAAAATATTAGGATTGATTAAAATTGGGGGCAGAGAAATAAATAATCGAAAGGATAAAATTCCTAAAAAGAATAGGCTGATTTTATACTAAAGAAAAAAACTCCGCAATCTTTTAATAAATATTTATAAAATCCGCCCCATTTCTTTTCGTCGATCTTAAGGACTTTCAAATTGAAGCACCACGTGACATATTCCGAAATGACGATAAAGAATCTCAGAGATTTGTTTTCTGATGATCTCGGTCTCACTCAACAATCATCATGATGAAAGTTAAAATAACACAAACACCCCAAGCCAGCTTTTGTCTCGGTGATGCGAAGAATATTCATGAATGTGCTGATGCGTCCCATCAGGGTGTGATCCAATCCCCCCTTGATCCTGAGGTTTATGCTCATGAACACACACCGACGGATAGCGGTTTTGGTTATAGGACGTATCCTTGCCTCTTAATAATGATTACCCTCATTAATAAACTGGAGATTACTTGAAGAAGGCCCCTAAACTCAATTAATTTTATCTATTCTTTCTTCAATGCGTCTTTCAATAAAATCAGGTATCCTGGATTGAATCCTTCTTTTATCCTCAGAATCCATCCATTGAAAATTCATAGCGTGTAGGTTGCCCGACAGCCGGAAATCAAAATCGAGATATGAAACTTTATGATCAAGAATTTTAAGTACCGGATTGAACTTTGAAGATTCTTTCAACAAATCTCGAGATAACCCCAAAGAAAGCTCGCTGGACACTAACGATTCCGCATCCACAGAGAAAGAACCGTTTATCTGAATATTTTCTGATTCCAAATGAATATTATTTATCCCACACATTTTTGGATTAACGGAAAATTGGGTTGATATTCTAGCGAAATTTAATTCTTTTAATGAAGGCAAATCAAAAGCCCCGGCCAGCCAATCAAAAAAAGCAAAATTCATTAAATTCCCATTTTTAAGATTGATTTCGCCGTTCAAATCAAATTCCGGATAATTGCTGAAATTTATTTTGCTGTCTAATGTCCCTTTGACTTTAGAATAGTGAATCAGAAGTTCATCAAGTTCATTGGCGCTAACACCCTTAACAACAAAGGTCGATGTTAAACGGACAGGCCTTTGGGTGATGTCCAGGTCTATCTTCCCCTCCAATTCCCCTTCATAAAAAGGAGACCGTACCATTAAGGCCATCGTCCCTTCCGATAGCAAATCCACCGATGCCTTAAGTTGATTTAATGAAACGCGATGTTCATTGCCTCTGGTCCAAAAAGACACATGGGCCTTCTCAAGAGACAACAAGAATTTCCCGGCAGCGTCATCAAAGTTGATAAAAAAATTCTCAAAAGGGGCCTCTACCCTCTGCACAATACTTTTGGGTTCACCATTCTCAACAAAATAAAATTTCAATTCCCCACCCGTTTGTAAACCGCCGTTCTGAAAACGACCTGATATATCAAGCTTTGCCTGTCTAAAATTTCTGATCCTGTTTTTACCTTGAGGTGAAGGTTCACTTGAAATGCTCAAATGAAATGATACCGGGGCATCAAAACCAATCCGACCCGTCACATGAACAGGGGTATGATTTAAATTAAAATTGAGTTGTTCAATCCCAAGACCTTCCTTCGTGATTCGCATCAACCCATCAATATCCAGAAGAAACAAATCAATTTCATCCAATTCCCCCTTCACAAAGGAATTGACGTATTGATTGGGGAGATTTCGGCCCGATTGAATTCCCTGAAGAAATCGCTGTTGTTTCTTCCGGGTCTTTGAAGTCGGATCTAATAAAGAAAAACCCTTTAGACAAAGAAGATTTTCCTTTAGATTTCCCCAGAGATTAACATGAACCTGATCACTCGACATAATAAATTTATCAAACGAAAAACCATCGGGTTCTTCACGGCCCTGAAAATAAAGTTTTAAATCCTTCCATTTCTCCCCCCGCTCCCCGGTTGTACTACCGAACAAAAAACCTTTTGTCTGTTGGCGCACAACTCCTGTCCCTGAAAAAATCCCGCTCTTATACTTAAAACCTAAATCAGCCCGGAGGGTTTGAGGACGTCCAGCTACTGGCAAAGAATCAATTTCAGTATTGTTTACATAAAGCTTCATATCCACGCGAGGAAGTTTCTTAATATCCGCGATAATCTGAGGAGCGTTATTTTTGTAAAACAGGTCCAGGCGCGGATAATGGAACAGTGGATTTTCCAAAAGAATTTCGTTGGGGAGAAAAACGCCTTTCGAGAGCAATACAAGGATCGAAAATCTTATAACACTCCTTGGGATTTCAACAAGTTGATTTTCGGTCTCACCCGTATTTTCTTTAATGGTAAGATTCTTGAGGACAACGATATTCGGAAAAAGATAAAGAATATTCCCAAAGGATGTTTGAGAGGTAAGATATGTCCCAAATGTTTTTCGAAAAAAGGGCCCGGATACGGTAAGAACCACATTGACCAACACGGTGATCCCCAAAATCAAGAAAATGGCCGGAAGAATAAACCATGTCCTGAATTTAATAAGAAACCTCTTCAAACAACTCTCCTTCTATAAAATATTGAATCTTATTTATCATAAAATTAGCCTTGTGGGCTCTGTTGAGAGGAGAGGTATATTCATAGATCTTAGTGTCCCGAAACACAAAACTGACTTGCTCAAGATTGATCATTTGATTTCTTAATTCCTGCCTCAAATCCATGTTGTTCTCAAACGAGGCGTACTTGAATAAATACGCCAGAATAAATAGCTTAGCTTTTGTATCAGGATAATCTCGCAACACAGCATCAAAACGCACGGCGGCTTGAACATAATCATGGATAAGGAAATAATATTCCCCTTCGGCGAATAACGCCGGCTCCTTAAATGTTGAATTAGGATAATCCCTTAATAACGCGCGATAATTCATGTACGCGAATTCTCTATTCCCCTCCCGGGCATATTTCAAGGCCTTTGCATAAAGCACCGCGTCCTCTCCGGCCAAGCAAGGAGAAACAAATAATACTGTCGTGACGATACTTAAATAAAAAAACTTAACGATGATGCGCATCATTGCTCTTGGGATACCCTGCCGCATGCGGCGGGGACTGTAGAAGGTTTCATTTGGCATGAAAATAGTGAAGGAGTATTTCATTTGTTTTATGCAATCTACGGCAGGCCTCTCTGGCGATATTGAGGATGAGCAGCGCGAACAATTCTTTATCTGTATCAAAAATAGATACCAGGGCTTGCCGGGACAAAACAATAAGTTCCGTATCTTCCATCGCCACAGCACTGGCCGAATGTGCCTGTATACCGATCACCGATGTCTCCCCAAGGCATTGACCGACGTTAAAAGTAATAATTTCCATGGGTGTCGTTTCATCGATATGGACTACGATTTTGACACTACCCGAACGGATGATGTAAATATGGCTGGGTTCATCCCCCTGCTTGAATATCACCTCTCCAGCAGAATACGAAACTGTTTGCAGCAGTCGGAAAACACAAAAAAGCTGTTTTTCCGAGAATCCTCCTAAGATAGAAATCTTGTTTAAAATCGAGAGGACATTCCCGATATCCCAAAGTGGCAAATATTCTTTTTGATCAGGCATATTAATTACGCGGAGGTCAATACCCGGAGATAATGTCGGCCGTTAATTTAATAATATGATTTTCCTTGAGAATTCCGCGCACTTTACGATCTTTATCCGTTACCGGGATACAATCAATATTAAGTCGTGCCATCAGCAAGATCGCATCACTGACTTTATCCTCCGGCTTCAGGGTCGAAACGACCTTTTCCATAATGTCTTTCAAAATATAACCATCCAGGGTCTTTCGATCATAAAAACTATCTCCATCGATGAGTGTATTCTTGTCAAATTCCACCTGTTCGCCAGGTAGGATTTTCTGCGGCGAGCGGGTTTTGTAAAGATATTTTTGGCTAATAAGACCGACCAATTTCTTCTCCGGGTCAACAACACAAACATGGCTGACGCCCCGCGTCAGAAATATCATAGCCACCTCACTTAAATCATCCTCCTCATCGACTATGGGAACAGAGGTGATCATGATATCCTTTATTGGGATGGCATTAAACAAATGTCGAATATCATAACTCTCAAATTTTTTTGTCATTCCCCCCCCTTTTTCTAATATTCAGTCTTCAAGGCAAGACTCATTGAAAATCCGTCATTTCCCTTAAATTTTATAACTTTGTTTCAAAGATGTGTCAACGAATAAAACTAGTCCTTAAAATAAACATCAATTAGGGGAGTGTTTTATTTAATAAACAAATAGCGAAAATGTTTATATTATTCAACATATAAACTACGTAAGCAGTGGTTATTGTCCGGCGGAATGCTAAAGTTAGTTGAAATTCTTTGAAAAAGAAGGGCAGGGTTCTCCTAAAATAGGGTTTGCAAAGACACTATTTAAAAAAGGAGAAAGAACCCATGCCCATGTTTAATTTAGCAAGGAAGCGCGGAAAAGCCAA
>Ga0209211_10013628_pt1 | contig 10050 bp, 7 predicted proteins | sample RifGroA2_FD_183992 | JGI IMG/M metagenome (GOLD analysis project Ga0209211, IMG submission 183992) | Groundwater microbial communities from Rifle, Colorado, USA - Groundwater A2 (SPAdes) (version 2) | ecosystem: Environmental > Aquatic > Deep subsurface > Groundwater | place: Rifle, Colorado...
AGTTTAGGAAACCCGGGGGGCGAAGAATGGCCCAAAATAAACATTCTGCCCGCTCCTCCCTGCCCCGGCAGAGCGGAGCCCGGATAAACGGCCACGCCTTTCAGCAGGTCTTTGACGACTTCTTTAATATCGGGGGTCTTTGAAAAAATCAAAGGGACGCCCAGAGACAGCCGGGGAATCTCCAGACTGTCGGGCTTTTCGGTCAGAATAAATTTGATTTTTTCCGTCTGACTTTCTTTTTCTGCAATTGGAGAAAGTGTCGAGGCCGAAGGCAGGCCTTCTTTCAAAACCTGAGCCTGAGTTTCAAAGACATTGAGCTGGTTTCTGAAATAGCCGAAAGCCTGATTGAGGCTCAGGATCAGAAAAAAGAAGAGGAAAGAAAAACAGAAGAAAAGAAAAACCTTCCTGATTTCAATCAAAAGATTAATCGGCTTTTCCCTAAAGTCCATTGATGATGACGTTATGTGGAATTAAACTAATAATCAATTGTTTATCGAGAAAATTAGAAAGAATGAATAAGAGAATGAAAAAGGTCGTGCTTAAAACCAAATCCCGACTCTTGATTCCTTGAGCTAAACTGACGAAAAGATTGAAGATTAAGGTGCCGATCAAAAAGAGTAAGAAGAGACTGACTAATCTTGAGGTCAATGGATCGTATTGGGTGACGCCGAAGCCAATAATTTCCTCCGGCAGACTAAGTTTTTCTTCACTGGCTTTCTGGGTTTCTCCGGCCATGACGGCCGGTGTTGGAGAAACACCCGGCGCTGACGGAGAAACGCCGGGTGTTGACGGCGTTGACGTCGGAGATTTGAAACCCGACGTCCCTTTGTCGACGTCGGGTTTCAGAACGGGCGTTGACTTGGGGCTACCAAAAAACTGGACGACCAAGGTTGTTTCCTGACCCTGAAAGTCGCCCTTGACCACGGCAATGCCAATTTCTTTATAGCTGGGGCTCAAAAGATTCTGTTGATGCGACGGCGAATTGTTCCAGGCCTTTTCCACCTCTCCGGAATCCAGAAAACCAATGGCCAGATTTTCCCCCGCCACCTGATAGTTGTAGCCGCTCTTTTTAAACCAATACCAGGGCGAAAGGCCGTCGGGACTAACGTGAGAAAAGTAATCATTCTCAATCATGTCCCGGGCCTTGGCATAGGCGGCCTGAGTTAAAATCGGGTTTTCTTTCAGGGTGGCCAATCCCCTCGCCTGCCGGTCTTGATTGGTCAGTTCGATCAACGTTGAACTGACGACTTCGGCAAAGAAAGAAGTGCTGGGGAATAAGAAATAGAATGGAAAAACGATTAATCTCAAAACCAAGAATAATAAAAGATAATAAATCAAAAACCGCCTTTGTAAAAAAAGGGGGTGGAATTCATTTTCCGGACAAGGCCAAAAAGCGAATTTTAATTGAGGTTGTAAGTTTTTGATGGTAAAAATCTTCTCCATTCCAAAATTATACCATAAAAACACAACTTGTCAATTGTGGGAGGTCGGACCTCCCACAATCTTAACGGATGACCTCGTAAATTGATTCGATCAAATCTGTGGCCACCAGAGACTCTCCGAATTTCTTGGCGGCCAGTTCTCCGGACAAACCATTGACGTAGGCGGCCGCCTGCGCCGCGGTGAAGGCGTCAATGCCTCGGGCCAAGAAAGCGCCGGCCAAACCCGACAGGCTATCGCCCGTGCCACCCTTGGCCAAATAAGGTCCACCGGTTTTGTTAACGGCAATTTCTTTGCCGTCAGAAATAATATCCGTCCTGCCCTTTAACAAAATGGTTGTTTTGAATCTCTCGGCTTGTTCCTGAACTATTTTAATCTTCTCTTCATCGGGCAGTTTGTAAACTTCTTTCCCGGTTAAAATATAAAACTCGAAAGTATTGGGCGTGATGATGGAATTCTCTCCTTTGACCACGCTGGGATCCTTGACGAGGGCATGAATGGCATCGGCGTCAATCACGGCGGGTAAAGTATTGGTCGAAAGAAATTCCAGAATTGCCTCCTGAGTCTCTCGGCTCCGACCCATGCCGCCACCAATAACCAAGGCGGTTTTACCATGAGAAACGCTTTTGGCTGATTCGGCCATGGCCAGCAAAGTGGTCACATGCTTTTTTTCCAACCAATCGCCGGCCAAGGGATAGGCGGCGAGAATCGGTGAAAAAGAAGCAATGATATCAGCCGCCCGCTTCGGCGCAATGATCCTGACCATATCGCATCCGGCTTTAAAAGCGGCTAAACTCGCCAAGGCCGGGGAACCGGAATAAAACTCAGAACCGCCGATGACCAACAAAAGCCCAAAGTCATATTTCTTGGCATCCTGAGGCCGCGGCTTATAAATGCTTTTTAAGATACTCTTGGTGACTTCGATCATTTAGAAAAGTTTAAGTTTTTTAGCTAAGAATAGATTGGATTTAAGCCAACTGTGAAGATTACCGCATTCCAGCCACTTCCCCTCGAACTCGTAGCCATAGATCATTATACCATCCTGAATCATTTTCTCCAGTGTCTCGGCCAAGATGATTTCTCCCCGGAAAGAAAGTTTGGCTTTTCCAAGATAGCTGAAGACCTGGGGGGTCAGGATGTATTTCCCCACCACGGCCAGATTCGAAGGGGCCAGCCGGGCTTTTGGCTTCTCGACGATCCTCTCAATTTGATAAAGCCGAGGTCCCAGCTTTTTAGCTTGAACCACGCCGTAGGAAGAGATCTTTTCCCGCGGCACCCTTTTTAAAGCGACAACGGGCTGGCCATATTTCTGAAAGACACTAGACAGCTGGCGCAGACAAGGAGTTTTGGAAACGACCAAGTCGTCGCCGAAAGAAATCAGGCAAGGCTCCTGGCCGACTTTGTTTCTCGCCTGCAGAATGGCGTGGCCGTCACCCAGAGGCTTCTTCTGCATCACCGCCGAAAAAGAAAGGCTGCGGTAATTATTCTCGACCTCCCGTAGCTGTTTCAACAGATCCTTTTTGCCCCTTTCTTTCAAGACTTTTTCTACTCTATGATTGGCTTTAAAGTAATCCAGAATGATTTTCTTCTCTTTCGAGAGAACGAAAACGATTTCTTTGGCGCCGCTGTTTTTGGCTTCCTCAACAATGTAGTCAATGATGGGACGGTTGATCAGCGGCCAGAGCTCCTTGGGAAAAGTTTTAGAAAGCGGCAAAAACCGGGTCCCTAACCCGGCAATCGGCAGAACGGCTTTTTTGACAACATTTTTCATTCAGCGTACTTCAGTGTCTAAATCTGCGTAATTCCGCGTTGCTGCGGAATTATCTACAGAATACCTCTTCTCAAAATAGCGGGCGTCTCCCAAACTCTTTCTTTGGCAGCTAAAGTCTCTTCTTCGGCCCTGACTTCCTCTTTGATCTGCAGGGCGTTGCGCCTCACTTTTTCTTCAGTCCTGACGGACCCGGTGGAATCTTCCTTGGGCGATCCTCCTTTTATCTTTTTGCGCTTTTTGGACTTGGTCCCGGAACCTTTTATTCGCCGACTCCCCAAGTTTTTATCTCGACCGCCAATAGCCAATAAAACTACCCGGATGGTTTCGGAAAGTTTTTTATTAAAGCTAACGCCGAAAATAATCCTCGCTTCGGGATGAACGGCATTAAAAACGAGCTGGCTGATTTCCGAGACCTCGGCCAAGCTCAAATTAGGATCAGAAATGATGTTGAATAAAACGGCGCGGGCGTGACGAAAGTTATAGGATAAAAAGATGTTTTGGAAGATTTTCTTCTTGACCTCTTCGATTTTAGCGCCCTTGTCGAATTCGCAACTGGCCAAAAAAGCTCCTTTGCCCTTGCCGTCTAAAATCGTCTTCAGGTCGGCAAAATCAATATTGATCAATCCCGGCTGAAAAATCAAGCCGATCAACCCTTCCAGGCCTCGAGACAAAACTTTGTTGATGGCGGAAAAACCTTCATTGAAAGAAACATTTTTGTCTGAGGCTTGAAAAATCTTTTCATTAGGCAAAACTAGGGTGGCATTCAGGCTGGCTTTCATTTTTTCGAGCGAATTTCGGGCGATTTCTATCTTTTTTTCTCCCTCAAATTTAAAAGGAAGGGTAAAAATGCCAAAGGTCAGAATTCCCTCTTGCCGGGCGATCTTGGCGAAGATCGGAGCCGCGCCCGATCCTGTTCCGCCGCCCAAACAAGAAATAATAAAGCAGAGATCGCTGCCTTTGAGGAATTTGACGATTTTCTCTTTTTCGGCCAGGGCGGCGGCCCGCCCGATTTCTGGATCCATGCCCGTACCCAAACCGCGGGTAAACTTTTCTCCGAAATTGAAAACCTTGACGGCTCCAGAAGATTTTTTGCGCGAGCGCCAGTCGGTATTGGCGATCAAAAAATCGACTCTCTTTAACTCTGGAGCCAGTTCGGAAACAATCGCCGCTCCCCCGTCACCGATGCCAATAACTCTAATCCGGGTTTTCTTTAATTTGAGATCTTCCCCGGGCTTTTCTTTAACCGTCGGCGAAACAATTTTTGCAACCGCCTTCGATTTTTTAGCTCGTCTTGACATTAGTATAATTTATCTCATTTTGAGCCAATGGTCAATCCCGGCACTCACAACCGGTACTTGAGAATGGTCCAGATACCCCTCAAGCCGTCTCGGGCGCGAATCTTTTTGCCCTCGGAAAACGAACGCGGCCGATAGTGGATTGGGACCTCTTTGATTTGAAAACCGCCCCTTAAGAGCTTGACGGTTATCTCGGCCTCGATCTCAAAACCGCGGCTTTCCAGGTTAACCGATTTAATCGCCTCGGCCCGAAACAGTTTGTAACCGGTATAGGCATCGGTCAGCCGGGAACCGAAAAGAAGATTGATCAAAAACGTCAAAAACTTGACGCCCAAGACGTAAGGGAAATATCCCCTTCTTTCGGGACTCAGCTCGCGCGAGCCATAGACGGCCGCCAGCTCAGGATTTTCTTCCAAGGCCCGGATGAGTCGCGGCCAATCCGCCGGATCGTATTCCAGATCGGCGTCTTGGACAATGATCGCCTCGCCCCGGGCGACGTCAAAGCCCGTCTGCAAAGCCGCGCCCTTGCCCTGATTTTGGGCGTGTTTAAAAACCCGAACCTGATCAAAAAATGGCTCTAGTTTTTTAGAGGTCCCATCGCTCGAATCATCGTCAATGACAATCACCTCTTTCTGCCATTCGCCAATCGCCTGCGCCAAAACTTTTTCCAAGACCTGGACGATGGTTTTCTCTTCGTTGAAAACCGGGATGATGATGGAGAGTTTCATTGTTTAATGTTTAATCTTCCCTATTTTTAAAAATCCAGTCAAGGAAAAACCGTAGAGCAGAAGGCTGATGATCAAAACTGACTTTATCCCCCAGACGAAAGAAAAAGCCGAGAACATGCCCCCGACAACCGAGCCCAAAAGGTTGCTGCCGAGAGCGGAGGCTTTGTCCCGGGAAAGCGAAAACAAAGAGATAAAAATCAAACTTGAAAAGAAAAACGGCAAGTTAAGCCAGAAAGAAGCAACGACTGTTTTTACCGGGCCGGTCAAGGAATTAAAGACGGCCAAGGGAATAAAAAATTGCAGCCCCAAAAAAATAAAAAGAAAAACATAGGATAATTTTGGTGGGATGGGCTTAAAAAAATAAATCAGATTCGCCAAAAGAATGAATAAAAGAACGGCGGTAATCGTTAATAAAGAGGTCTGCCAGGTGTTGCCGAAAATCAGAGCGGTCCGGTTGATGTTTTGGAATTCGTAGAGGAGAAAGCCCGCGCCTAAGAAAAGCATCTGAAAGTCGATTTTCCCCTGCCCGGCGACAAATCGGCGGCACAATCCGAGAGCCGCCAAAAGAGAGGCAAAAACCAAAAGATGGATTTTGGGCAGCCGTGGACGATCGAGATAGAGATAGGGCCAGTTGTCCGAAAGATGATTAATTTCGCCGGAAAAGCTGGTTTCCCGGGAACGGATAAAGTCAGCCAGGTTCTTATTCTGAGCTAGATATTGATTCAAAACGCCCGGTTCTCGCCCGACCGCGAAAACCACTCCGCCCCAGCCGAAAATCGACTGGTCCTGCAGGCTGAAAACTAAAGGCTTTTGGTTGAAAATCTCTTCCAGGCCAGACTGAATTCTCTGTCCGATCCAAGGCCGTCGGACGTCAAAAGAGATGAACAATAAACCGCCGGGCTTCAAAATGTTTTTAATTTCGCCGAAACTCTCCCGAGTATAAAGATAATTGTCGAGCTGTAAATTGGTCAGAGAAGAAGAAAGGGTGTGGGAATCGGCCAAGCCCATGATGACTAAATCATATTGTTTTGTGGTTGTCTTAAAAAATGACCGGCCGTCCTCGACGATCGTCTTGACCGCAGAGGAAGAATAGGGTTTTTCCGGATGGAAAGACCGGCCCAATTCCAAGATTTTCGGGTCGATTTCCACGGCGTCAATCTCCGGCATTGACGACCTCAGGGCCGCGGCGGCATCATTACCCGCCCCGGCGCCCACGATCAGGACCTGGCGACTGTCTGGTTTCAGGATAAACGGCAGGCTGTACTGGTCGAAAAACCTCAAATTGATACTTCGACTTTGCTCAGTATCAATGGTGAGAGCGGTCGAACCGTTAAACGATGGCAAAAGATTTTTCTCTTTCAGATACTCGCCGGCTTTCTTCAGGTAATCGTCGGAAAGATCGAGCAGGCCCATGTAACCGACGTTGTTCACCTGCAAAAGATATCCAGAGGAAGAGAATTGGCTCTCCGCCAGACTCGACAGGGTCAATTTCTGGTAGGGCGACCAGACGACCTTCTGGCTGGCAGGGCCGACAGAGAAAAAAGCGAAAATCACGCTCAGAAATAAAAACAGAACCGACCAGTGCCGTTTTTCTTTGTTTTCCAAGCAAATCAGCAGAGCCTGACCGAGAACGATCCCCAAAAACGGCGAGATGGCTAAAACAGAAAAGCCCTGGAAGACCCACATTCCCAAAAGGGAACCGATGATGTTCAAAGAGTACAACAAAACTGAATTCTGGCCGGCGTTCAACAACCCGCCGAGCCTTTGGCCTAGCGGTAAGAATACGGCCGCGACCAAAAAGAACAGAACGAGGGTTAAAACCAAGCCGGCCGCGACTCCCCAAAAAGAAGCCGCCGGCGCCTGAAACCAGACAAAACTTTCGCTCAAGGGCGAGAGCCAGTCGGTCACTCCCGAAAATAATTTCAAACTAATGATGGCAAGGACGATCAAAAGCAAAAACGAAGAAAGAAAAAGAGGCAGCCTTCTCTTGATCAGCATGCCCAGCCCCGAACCGAGAAAAACGGCCAGTAAAACCAGGTTAGAGAGATAGGCAAAAATTCTGATTTCGGTGGCGACCAGGCGAATCAAAAGCAGTTCAAGAAAAAGGATAGTAAAACTGATTAAGATCAGCTCGGCATGATTTTTAATGAAATTTATGATTCTCATTTTATTTTACTCAGTCACCCTGAAATAGCTCTGGGGAATTTCGTATCGACCAATAATCCCTTGGTTTAGCTCGTTCCTCTTGAGAAAGATGATATTGTAGTTGTCGACGAAGACCGGCGCCCAGCCCGGATCTCTGACCCTCTGGGCTAAGAATTTTTGCCCCCAAGGTGTGGCGTCGCGATGAGAAAAGAAAATCGCGTTGAGCTTGTATTTCTCTTCCGCTTCCCCCCATTTATTCGAATCTTCTTGATAAGGGATGTATTCTTTTTGAAAGAAATCGGTTGAGTAGGCTTCGGGGCGATTGTCGACGAAAACCCGTTCTTGGGGAAAGAGATAAAAAATCAGATAGCCGCCGACGTCGTAATTGTTAAAAATCGGCCCCGCGATTCCCTGCGTCTGGAAAAAGTCTGCCGCGCCGAAGTTCTCCCTCAAAACGCCCAGGCCGATTCGGGCCAGACTCAGGCGCGGCTGATGACTAATTAGTGAAAAAGCGATGATCGCGGCCCCTAAGCCGATTGATACAAAATATCTCGGAATCGAAAAGAAATCCAGATTTACTCTCTCCGGTAGAAAAAACTTTTCCTGAACAATCTTTAAATTGGCGGCGATCACGGGCAGAGAAAACAGCCCGAAAATCGTTAAACCCCGCCGCCAAATAAATATTATTCAAAGACAGCCGCCGGCGATTAATTTTAAAAGCGGCGGCAAAACTCAAAACCATAACCACTAGAACGATCTTGAAAAGAAGAAAGTTGGGGTTATTGATAAAACCGAGTTTTTCTAAGAACGGAATCGATTGGTTTTCCAGCAGCCGATAACCATAATTCTGGAAAATGGTCAAGGGATCAAAACTACCCTTCAAGCCAAAAGGATTGATCAGGCTGGCCAAAACGACGAGAAGAAAGATCAGGCCGAGTCTGGAAAAGAACTTTCTTCTCTCGGGAACGATCAGGCTTTCGAAAAGGAAAACGCCGATCAAAATCGGCCCCAGGATAAAATAAATGTGCAGATTGACCCAAAAGACTTCAATCAGAGGCAAAATCATCAGCCAGCGCCAATTCAAAAAGCCCCGGCGCCAACTCCAAAGAAGGTTGAGGAAGAGACCGGCAAAAACATAGCTGAAAACTTCCGGCCGGACCTCGATCCTTTCGGCAATCAGGGGAATGATGAGTAAAGAGAGAATAACGGCCAGATCCAGACCCGCCTCTTGCCTGGCGATGCGAAAAAAAAGCCAGAAAGTAAAAAAACTCAAAAGGACAAAAAAGAGATGGAGGCCGACGAAACCGAAGAACTTAAAAACGAGGAAAAAAACCACGCCGCTCAGCCAGTGGTGGTTAATGGTCGCAAAGTCGGATTGGGTGTAAGAATAGAAATTGGTTCTCAAAACCGCGAGGTTCCGGGAGAAATCCTCCGACAAGAGTTTGCCAGTCTGCAGATGTCTCCCCAAGTCCGCCGTCGTCAAATCAATCTGGCGTAAAAGAAAAAGGCCGTACCAGACCAAAAGCAAAATCAGGACAAAGAGTTCAAGGTAGTCTAACCTCTTTTTCGTAACGTCTAACATCTTTAGGCTTGCCGGCCCCAAAAGTCCCGCAGCTTGCTGAAGAATTTTATCGTAAACCAAACATAGGTTTTGAATTTGTCTCGGTTCGACAGCCCTTCTTTGATTTTCCGAAAGATGAATTGAGGAGTGAAAATTGTCTGGAATAATCCTCTGGCTAAAGCTAAAACTTCTCCGTCGGTCATTTCTGTTTTCAAAATCGGTTCTCGCATATCGTAGCGATCCCAATCCTTGGTTTTTAACCAGCCCTCTTTTTCGGCCTGGGCGAAAAGTTGCGTTCCCGGGTAAGGGATAATAATCGTTGCCTGCATGGTATCAATATAGCCTTGTTTGAAGAGCCAGCGGGTCAACTCAACGGTCTTTTGCGCCTCTTTTTTCGTTTCCCAGGGATAGCCAACCATGCAGGTAACGTGAGGGTTCAAACCGGCTTTTTTGGCCATCCGGGTTGCCTTAATGACATCGCCTTCTTTTTCGCCTTTATTGAGCCGGTCCAAACTTTTCTGATTGGCCGATTCCAGGCCGTAAAGAATAAAACGGAAACCGGCTCGACCCATCCGGTCGTAAGTTTCTTGATCCTGAATGGCGTTGGGCCTCATGTTGCAGCCAAAATAGATCTTTTTGTCATAGCCCCTTTGGATCATGCCCTGACAAAAATCTTTGAGCCACCGGCCAATGGGAAAAGTGCCGGTGTCGTCAAAAACCTCCTTCACCCCCAGTTTTATTAACTCGCCGATCTCGTCCAGAAGTTTCTGGGGAGAACCGACCCGCCATTGGGGAAAGGTCGAAGTCCAAGAACAAAAAGTGCAACCGAAGCCTCCTTGGCCGTCGGGTCTTCGGTGCCAGCAATCCCGGCCGATCATGGTGTAGCTGCCCGGCGTTCTCAAGTAATTTGAATTTTTATAGGCGTAAAGCTTCCACTGGGTCAGCTCCCGATCGACTAACGGCAGGGAGCCGAGGTCGTGACCCAAAACAAATTTGCCCGTGTTCTTTATCCGGTCGCCCTCTCTCCACCACCAACCCGGTCCCAAATCTTCGTTCTTCGTCAGATGCCGGGCCAGATTCAGAAGCAGGAAGTCATAGTCGCCGCCGGTT
>Ga0209211_10013630_pt1 | contig 10048 bp, 12 predicted proteins | sample RifGroA2_FD_183992 | JGI IMG/M metagenome (GOLD analysis project Ga0209211, IMG submission 183992) | Groundwater microbial communities from Rifle, Colorado, USA - Groundwater A2 (SPAdes) (version 2) | ecosystem: Environmental > Aquatic > Deep subsurface > Groundwater | place: Rifle, Colorado...
GCCATCAGGGGGAGAATTTGCTCGGCGTACTCAAGTCCGGGAGCTACCCCGGCTCCCAAAAGTCCGATGGAGAGGGGTATCAAACCAACGAGGATATACATGCCGCCGGCGACCAACGAAGACCGCCGGGCGACCTTCGGCGATCGGGAGGCTATGACCCGGGAGACGAGCTCCTGTGCAATCAGTGAACCACAGATCGGGATCGCCCATGCTTCGGCGATCCGCAACCCCTGCCATCCGCTTGCTTCAGATTCCGATGGAACGAAACTCAACGCTTCCTTTCCAATCGTCGAGAACGCTTGAGAAATTCCTCCCAGGTCATTGATCACGATGGGGAACAACATCGCCAGGCCAAGAACGAGAATCGATCCCTGCACAATATCGGTTATCGCGTCGGCAAGCATGCCGCCTGAAACGGTGTACGCGATGACAACTGCGGCGGCGATCGTCACGGCAATGGTGACACCGAGCTCGGAGGACGCGGAAAGCACCTGGCCAAAGGCGCGAATTTGCGCGGCGGCCCACAGGAGCGAGGTGGGTACCATGAGGATTGCCGTTATCCGCTCCGCCGATCCGGAGAAACGGACGCGGAAGAAATCGGCGATCGTCGTCAGGTTCATCTTCCAAAGAGGGATGGCAAAGAGAAGTCCCATCAGGATCAGGCACACCCCATACCCAAACGGATCCGCGGAGACACCGGCGAGTCCGTTTGAGTACGCCGCTCCCGCGGTGCCGATACACGACTCGGCGCCGAACCAGGTGGCAAAGATCGAGAAGGTCGCCAGTCCATACCCCAACCGTCGCCCTGCAAGCAGGTAGTCATCCTCCGTCCGGATGTTCCTGGAGACGAAATACCCCAGGAGGAGTTGGAACAGGATATAGCCCAGAATACCAAAGAGAACAACGTTCATGTTGTTATTCTAGCAGGCTGAAGGAAAAGAAAAACATTTGCCACGAATGACACGTAGAACAATACAAAATTTGAATCGTTTTCCAGGTCCTTTTTCCAAACCATTTGTGTCTTAGTACCTTTGTGGCAATCAATCCAATCTCCCGATAAAGCCGCAGTAATATAGCAACTTGATGTAGATTTTCAAGACGAAATTCGCGAAGATAGCAATGCCCTCCCTCACCCAGAACTTGTCCATGGAGAGGACGCAAACTGAATACAAGCGTCAAATGACCCCCAGGAGGACCAATGAAAATCGTTCTTGCAGGCGCCACCGGATTTATCGGGCAAAGACTGGTTCGGCAACTTCAGCACGAGGGACACTCCTTGACCTTGCTGACCCGTCATCGATCCGCATCAAATCGGCCTGACACTGCCTTCGCGCTTTGGGATGCAAAGACCGTAGGGGACTGGGCAAAGCACATCGACGGTTCCGATGCCGTCATCAACCTGGCCGGCGAGCCGATCGCGGCGAAACGATGGACCCGAACACAGAAAGAACGGATCCTCTCAAGCCGGCTCAACGCAACCGCCGCCTTCGTCGATGCCATTGCAAAAGCGGCGAAGAGACCTGAAGTCCTGATCAACGCATCCGCTGTGGGTTATTACGGCGATGTGAAGGAGGGAGAGGTGACAGAGTCCCATTCCCCGGCAGACGACTTCCTTGGTACCACCTGCGCCCGGTGGGAGCAAGCTGCCCGGGAGGCGGAACGAACGGGTGTGCGGGTGATCCTCATCCGGACTGGAATCGTCCTGGAACAAAGCGGGGGAGCTTTGAAGAAAATGCTTCTTCCGTTTAAGTTATTTGCGGGCGGCCCTCTCGGAACCGGTGACCAATGGTTCCCGTGGATTCACATCGAAGATGAAGTCGGTGCAATCGTTTTTGCACTTGCGAACAAGGTCCTCTCCGGTCCGGTCAATCTTGCCGCCCCCGAACCTGCAACCATGCGGGAGTTTTGTAAAGCTCTCGGCCGAACGATGGGGCGTCCTTGCTGGGCACCGGTGCCTGGATTTGTATTACAGATTCTCCTGGGAGAAATGTCGACGATGTTGTTGGGGGGACAAAAAGTTGTTCCGAAGAAACTGCAGGAGGCGGGATACCGCTTTACATTCCCTCAACTGGACCTGGCGTTGAGGGATGTGTTGAAGTAAGATGGAAGAAAGAAAGAGTAAAAAGTAAGAAGTAAAAAGTAGGAAGTAATAAGAAGCAGGCAATAACACAAAGAACGCGGGTTTATTGTATAGGGATGCGGAGCTTCATCTCGATGCCATTCAGATCATCATCCACCTCAAAATTGTATAGGCTCGCCCCCACGTACGCGTCCGCGATGTTCAGGATGTACGTAAGGGCAAGGTAGAACGCAAATTTATCCCGCTGGTCACGGTAGAAATCACGTTCGTACAGGAACTGACCGTCCCCCTGACCTCCCCCTATTCCCTGTTCGACCGATTGCCGGTACCGATCCCTCGCCGAGAGATAGAGATCATCCGCCTTGACCCACTGCCGGATAAAATACACAGTAAACCCGACAACGATCGGCACCGACCAGTACCGCTCCGCGTAAATTTGTCCAGCTCCTGGCAAAACCGCCGAAAGAAGGATTGCCGTGAGAGCAGATTTTCCCTCCCGCATGCCGGAAGTCGTGTCGTGAGCGATAGAGTCTGAAAAGGCAGGGTGAAAATATTGTCCCGGGACATTCCGATCTTTGAGGAGGGAGCTCTTAACGCTGTATTGACCGGACAGAGAGGGAGTGAAAAGGAAAAGGGCCAGAAGAACTGTCAGAATGCAGGAAGAACCTCCCCTTTGGTCCCTCCTGCAATACCAATCCATCGAGCGTATGTTTTCCTGATGCGGGCGCATCGGAGGGAATTTAGCTTTCTTTGACAGCGACCGCCTCGATCTCCACCTTTGCTTCCTTCGGGAGCCGGGATACTTCGACCGTGCTGCGCGCCGGGGCCGACCCGGAGAAAAATTCGGCATACACCTCGTTCATCGCGGCAAAATCGTTGAAGTTCTTCAGAAATACGGTCGTTTTCACAACCGCACTCATCGAGGAGCCCCCCGCCCTCAGGACCGCATCGAGGTTCTTCAAAACCTGCCGGGTCTGAGCCTTGATATCTCCCTCGATCATCTGGTTCGTCGCGGGATCGATCGCCACCTGTCCTGCCGTGTAAATGAATTTCCCGTCCGCAAGGATCGCCTGGCTGTAGGGGCCGATCGGATTGGGGGCTTTGTTGGTAAGGATTTTTTGGATTGCCATGGTCACTCAGAATAATGAATGAAAAGGTGCAAACCTCTCTTCTGGATTCCCGACAAAAACATTCGGGAATGACATCGGAGAGCCCAATGTCAGGTGGAATGCGTTTTCTCGATCGCGGCGAAGAGATCGAGCAGCCGGTCGAGGTCGTCGAGCGAATAGTACTCGATGACAATCTCCCCTCTCCCTTCCTCTTTTACCTTGACTGAAACTTTCGTTCCCAGCGCCTGTCTCAGCTTTTCCTCAACACTCTGGATGCTGGAGGTCGGCTCCTGACGGACGGTTGCGTGCCGCGGGCTTCCCGTCGAAGATTTCCCCGCCGCCTTCACGAGTTGTTCAACCTTGCGAACCGAGAGCCCGGCATCGATGATCTTCTGATAGATCCGAAGTTGGATCACTTCATTCGGCAGGTTGATCAAAGCGCGGGCATGTCCCATCGAGATCAGGTCCTTCTTCAGTCCGCTTTGAATCTCCTGCGGCAGCTTTAACAACCGGATAAAGTTCGTTACCGTCGACCGGTCCTTCCCCACCTTGTCCGCAACGTCTTCCTGCGTGAGTCGACATTCTTCGATCAGCCGCTTGTACGCGTGGGCAATTTCAATCGGGTTGAGCGTCTCGCGCTGGATGTTCTCAACGAGCGCGAGCTCAAGCATCTCCTCATCCGACTCGACAGAGATAATGTAAGAGGGGATTTGTACCAGGCCGGCGCTTTGCGCCGCACGCAAACGTCGTTCACCGGAGATGAGTTGGTATCCATCGGCAACCCGGCGGACGGTGATCGGCTGGATCACTCCCTTTTCGACGATCGAGCGGGTTAACTCGGCCAGCGACTCGGCGTCAAATTCAGTACGGGGCTGGAAGGGGTTGGGGCGGATTCGGTCAACATCGATACGCGCGATGATTCCCTCTCCACCGGTGTCACGCCCGACTTCATCGGCGCGGAGACTCACTTCCTTTGGCGGGCTCTTCGGGATCAAAGCGTTCAGGCCCCGTCCCAAAACGGTTTTCTTCGGTGTCGTCATGATCTGCTCAAGACCGGTTGGGTCAACGTTTCCACGGGCAAGGCGTCGTTATTGGCCATGACTTCCTTCGCCAGTTCCATGTAGTTGCGCGTGCCGGAACACACGACGTCATACAAAATGATCGGTTTGCCGAAACTCGGCGCCTCACTCAAACGGATGTTCCGGGAGACGACCGTCTTGAACACCTTGTCGCCGAAATACCGTTTCACTTCGTCCAGGATCTGGTTCGAAAGACGGAGGCGTGAATCGAACATCGTCAGCAGGACGCCTTCAATGTCGAGGTTCGGGTTGAGAGTCTTCTTCACCCTGTTGATGGTGTTGAAAAGTTGACCGAGACCCTCCAGGGCAAAGTATTCGCATTGCACCGGGATCAGGACCGAATCTGCCGCAGTCAACGCATTGAGCGTCAGAAGGCCCAGGGAGGGGGGGCAATCGACCACGATAAAATCATACTTGTCACGGATGGATTGGAGCGCTTGGGTTAATTGATGTTCCCGTTCTTCAACCTCCACCAACTCAATCTCCGCTCCAACCAGGTTGATATGGGACGGAACGCAGGAAAGAAAGGGCATTTGCGACTCGACGATCGTCGAACTGATCGGCTCTCCTCCGACGATCACCTCATAGATCGTCCTCCCCTCAATCGCCGTGACGCCGATACCGCTGGTGGCATTGGATTGGGGATCGATGTCAAGAAGCAGCGTCTTCTTCTCGGCGACGGCAAGGGACGCGGCCAGGTTGACCGCTGTTGTGGTTTTCCCCACGCCCCCCTTTTGATTCGCTATGACAATGACCTTTGACAAGACTACTCCCTATATTTGCCACAAAAACACCAAGTCACAAGGGCTTGGCAAAAAACTGAAAAAGTAACCGGCATTCAATTTGGGCAGTTGCTATCGCAACTGTTGTCGTACACCTTCGGCTGTAGCATTTTTAACAACCTACACAACCGCCATACCGCCGGCACACATCAACGCAATTATGCCCCAAGCAATCGACCTGCGCAGCAGCTTTTGAAGGCCCAGCCTCCACCCTTCGAAGAGATCCCCCTCACCCGCTACCGCCTCCCCCATCTTTGCAACCACTTTTGCCGACTGCCAGGAAAAAAACATGAGCAGGAGGAACGCCACCTGTTTGACCGCCAACAACTGAGACCACGTGGTCGAATATTCAAACCAGAGAAACCGGGGGCTCAGCAGCATCAGCAACACGCCGGTCACAAACACCGTCCACAGGCTGGACCAGACGAAGGGAAGGAAGCGCTTCTGTGCTTCGAGCACCGTCACCAGTTTCGTCTGCTGATGGTATGCCGAGATGGGATGCAGGATGGCATTGAGAAAAATCAACCCTCCCAACCACACCACGACAGACACGACATGCATCACTCTGCAAACCCAAAGAACAAAATCCATGGAGCTTCTGTTTGGCTTCCGGTGTTATCGGCAAAAAAAAGATGGTCGAATATACTCCTTTTTCCAAGCCTTTGCAACCTAAGGAACTCCCTCAGTGCAGGATGTCGCCAACCTGGAGCGTATACCCGCGCAGGAATTCCGCAACGCCCATCCGCTTCTTTCCCTCCTGTTGAATGTCCAGGATCGAGAGCGAACCTTCGCCTGTGGCAACGACAACACTCTCCTTCTCCACCGTGGATATCGTTCCGGGAGGAGGGTCCCCGGGACTTCCGCCGGCTTCCTTCAGGAGGGAGGTCCGATAAATCCTCAGAACCTTGTCGTGGTGCGTTGTCCAGCTGCAGGGATGCGGAGAAAGTCCCCGGACGACATTATGTACCTGTTGAGCCGATGCAGACCAATCGATCCTGCAATCCTCCTTGAAAATCTTCGGGGCTGTCGTTGCCTGCGCATCGTCCTGCGGGCGAGGCCGGGCTTTGCCAAGTTCGATCAGGCGGACGGTCTGCAGAACCATCTCAGCACCCACTTCCGCGAGCTTGTCATGGAGTTCGCCGGCGGTCTCATCCGGTCCGATCGCAACACGTGCCTGAAGGAGTAGCGACCCGGTATCGACTTTATCCTTGAGAAAAAAAGTCGTTACGCCGGTCTCCTTCTCCCCCCTGATGATCGCCCAGTTGATCGGGGCCGCCCCGCGGTACTTCGGAAGCAGGGAAGCATGCAAATTGAATGAGCCGAGGCGGGGAATGGTATACAGTTCTTTTGGAAGGATGCGAAACGCTACGACAACGATAAGATCGGGCTGAGCCTGGGAAACACTTGCAAGGAATGCCGGGTCGCTCAGGTTCTCAGGCTGGAACACCGATAGTTGGTGTTGAAGAGCAAACCCCTTCACGGGACTCCCAGCCATCTTCTGCCCCCGCCCCCGGGGTCTGTCAGGCGTTGTGACGACCCCGACGACCGCATACCGGTGCTCCAGCAGGATACCGAGGCTGGGGAGGGCGAATTCGGGTGTGCCCATGAACAGGATGCGCATGCGGAAGGGTTACACCTCCACGGCGCTGATCACGGGGTAGGAAGTATCGACTTCCCCCTTTTGGATTTTTCGCACCGCCGGCTTCAATAATGCGCGTTTTGTTTTGGTGAGATGATCAAGGAAGAGGACGCCGTTCAGGTGGTCGAACTCATGCAGGATGACCCGCGCAAGCAACCCCTGCACCTCCTGGACGACCTCTTTCATGTTCACGTCGAGGAATTTGACTTGAATGGTTTCTGGACGCACCACATCGACTCGCACGTCCGGGATGCTCAGACACCCCTCCTCCATCTCGACGGAACCCGCAGGTTCCAATACTTCCGGGTTGATCAATACCATGGTTTTACGTTCACCGAAGGGTTGCGGCTCTTCGTCCTCCTCCCCCTCCTCCACATCCTCCTCCGTTTCCGCCCGCTCTACAGCGGACAGGTCGATCACGATCACCCGCCGCAATTCTCCCACCTGATTTGCCGCGAGACCGATGCCATGGGCCCTCTGCATCGTTTCCGTCATATCGTAGACCAACTTAATCAGGGAGTTATCCAGAGTTTGGACAGGTTTCGCGACTTTTCGGAGAACCTCACTGCCGATAAGGTAGATGGGAAGAACTGCCATGGAGACAAACCTTCTGATTCGTTGTCAACAACCGTGGACAAATGTACCGAAGCACCGACTCGGAAGCAACTTACTCGACGATCCGCCGGGCCCCTTCATAGCGCTTCTTGTAGTAAGGACTTTCGATCGACGAGACCGTGACGCCGAGGCTCACGCTCGCGTGGGCGAACAGATCGTCCCCCATGTAAATGCCGACGTGTGAAGCAGACTCGCCCGTCGTGTTGAAGAACACGAGATCGCCGAACTTGAGGTCCTGATATTCCACCGCGCCCCCCAGTGTGAATTGCTCCGCACTGGAGCGGGGAAGCTGTCGTCCGATCGAATTCTTGTAAATGAGCATCGTATAGGCGGAACAATCGATCCCATCCTCCGTCTCGCCTCCCAGCTTGTACGGCACTCCCATCCAGCGAGAGAGCTGACGCATCATCCTCGCCTGGTCGAGATTCGAGATGGAAGTGTTTTTTTCCGTCTTGAAGCTTCGGGAACCGGAGAGGATTTCTTCTCCCTCCTTGGATTTCGTCTCCTTGTCTTCTTCCTTCGGCTCCTTCACGGCCGGTTGTTCTGGCCGGTCCGTTTTCGCCGGAGAAGAGGAACCTCCACTCTTGAACCGTGGTGACGTGCCGCCGCATCCTGAGAGAGACAGGAGTCCCGCCAGAGCGATCACCGAAAGACATGCGGCGAAGGTCCGTAGGCCGGGCCTGAAAAAAAGCCCCGGCTTCCGCCGAGGCTCTTCAGAAATTGAAATGATCGTGTCCACGGTTAGCCGAGATATGCTCGTAACGCTTTGCTGCGGGATGCATGGCGTAGACGACGAATGGCTTTCTCCTTGATTTGGCGAACGCGCTCACGCGTCAGGTTGAATTTTTCCCCGATCTCCTCCAGCGTCAGCGAGTGCTCCTGGTCCAGCCCAAAATACAACCGGATCACCTGCGCCTCACGCTCGCTGAGCGTTGCCAGGGCCCGTTTCACCTCTTCCCTGAGGGATTCGGACATGAGGTCGGAATCCGGGGAGGGCTGACGCTGATCCTGGATCACGTCCAGGAGGCGGTTGTCCTCACCCTGGGCAAACGGGGCATCCATCGAAAGATGGCGGCCCGAAATCTTGAGTGTATCCGAGACCTCGAAGAGCGACATGTCCAGCTCCTCCGCAAGCTCGCTGGCGCTCGGTTCCCGTTCGAACTCCTGTTCGAGCGTGCTGAAGGCCTTCCCGATCTTATTCAGGGCGCCGACACGGTTCAGCGGCAGCCGCACGATACGGGATTGCTCCGCCAAAGCCTGTAAAATGGACTGCCGGATCCACCAGACGGCGTACGAGATGAATTTGAATCCACGGGTCTCATCGAACCGCTTCGCCGCTTTGATCAACCCGAGGTTCCCCTCATTGATCAGGTCGCCGAGGGAGAGACCCTGGTTCTGATATTGCTTCGCGACACTCACCACAAACCTGAGGTTTGCTTTCGTCAGCTTCTCGAGAGATTTTTGATCTCCCTTTTTGATCCTGCGCGCAAGGTCGATCTCTTCCTGCGGTGTGAGGAGGTCCACCTTGCCAATTTCCTGGAGATACTTGTCCAGGGACTGGCTCTCACGGTTCGTATATTGCTTACTGATTTTTACCATTCGGTTCTCACCTTCGTTTCACGGATACAGCGCATCTTCTCAACGTTTTCTCCCCGGGGGAAGTTCACTTCTGCGCAAGGTCGATGCGATCGATGATACCGACAATACTTGCATCCACCGGTGCCATCTCGACCGGAAGCGGGATCACTGCTTCCCGGGCCGTTATGTACATCACCGTCTCTCCCGGGCCGGCCCCCACCGTGTCGACTGCCACGATCGGCGTTCCGACCTTTTCGCGGGTGGCCGTCAGGGGCTGGATGAACTGAAGCGTCAAGCTCTTCAGATTTTCATCCTTTCTGGTCGCCCAGATCGTGCCGATAACTTTCGCCAGGAACATGATTGTCGCTTTGTGTTCGTCGTCGTCCCAGGATACTCCATGGGGATGCGGGTTTCGCAGCCTCAGTCCACAATATCCAGTTTGTCGACCACCGCCATGATCACGGCATCAACTGGTTTGTTCTTTGTAACGGTCGTCTGCCGGGCGGAGCTTCCGGTCGCGATCAGGACAACGTCCCCGACCCCCGCCTGAACCGTATCCACCGCCACGACAAACACGTCTTTGACTTTATAGTTGAGGTCGATGTGCTTCACAATCTGAAGCTTCAGACCGGTCAACTCTTCGTCTTTGCGCGTAGCCCAGACGGTACCGACAACTTTTCCCAGGATCATGCCGATGCCTCCTGTCGAGGACGATACGTTATCGCACGGCGCGAAGAATTTCTTCCACCGTGTCCCATTTCTTCACCGCAAGGGAGGGGACGATCCTCAGCCCTTTCATACGTGCGTACCTCTTTGGGCGACCCGTCACCAAAGGGAGCTTGCTCTCCATGCACAACCCCGCGATGAGCATGTCCAAATCCCGTACGGTGCGAGTCTCCGCTCGCACCAGCCCGAGGTTCTTGCCGCTTTTGCCATTGAGGCCCAGAATCTTCAACGCGTGCATCGAGGATTCCGCCGCCTCGATCTCCTTCTCCGATGTACAGATTGAGAAGAGTTCAATCACGTTGAACACGGTCGTGTAACAGAAGAAGAGGGACTCGGCTTTCCTCAACACGGAAGGTCCCCCTCCGGGTGCCGACGGACCCTCATGGATCAAATGCTCCACAAGGAGGTCGGTATCAACGACAATTTTCTTTGGAGTCACT
>Ga0209211_10013632_pt1 | contig 10047 bp, 5 predicted proteins | sample RifGroA2_FD_183992 | JGI IMG/M metagenome (GOLD analysis project Ga0209211, IMG submission 183992) | Groundwater microbial communities from Rifle, Colorado, USA - Groundwater A2 (SPAdes) (version 2) | ecosystem: Environmental > Aquatic > Deep subsurface > Groundwater | place: Rifle, Colorado...
GCCCTTTGGTGAAGGAGACTCAGATTCGCCGTCAAGTCTCCTTCACCAAAGGGCGCATCATCGTGCGCGGCAAGCTGGTCAGCCGTGGCAAGGCGAAGAAGGCGGACTTTGTTCTGTACTACCAGCACATCCCCATCGCGTTGATAGAGGCCAAGAAAAGCAAATTCGCTGACGGTCATGGTATGCAGCAGGGACTCGACTACGCTATTACACTTCAAATTCCCTTTGTGTTTACCAGCAACGGCAAAGGCTTTGTCTTCCATGACCGCACCGGCCAGAGTGCGTCAATGGAAACCAACCTCACCCTAGACGCATTCCCCAGCCCTGCCGAACTGTGGTCGAAATACCAGCAGTGGAAGGGGTTGACCCCGGCACAAGAAAAAATCGTCATGCAGCCTTACTATGACGACGGCAGTGACAAGGAGCCGCGCTACTACCAGCGCAACGCCATTAACGCCGCCGTTGAAGCCATCGCCAAAGGGCAAGACCGCATATTGCTGGTCATGGCCACCGGCACCGGCAAGACCTACACCGCCTTTCAGATCATCTGGCGGCTGTGGAAATCCGACTGGAAGATCGGCAAGCAGAAGCGTGTCCTGTACCTGGCTGACCGCAATGTCCTCATCGACCAGACCATGGTCAATGACTTCCGCCCCTTCGGCGCGACCATGGCCAAGCTCAGCACCAGTGCCAAGACCATTGAGCGCGCCGACGGCAGCACTACTGAACTCACCACCGCAGTCGATGGCAAACGCCGTATCGACACTGCCTATGAAATCTATCTTGGGCTGTATCAAGCCCTCACCGGGCCGGAAGAGCGACAAAAACTTTTTCGTGAATTCTCGCCCGATTTCTTCGACCTCATTGTCATCGATGAGTGCCACCGGGGCAGCGCGGCGGAAGACTCCGCCTGGCGCGAAATTCTGGATTATTTCAGCAGCGCCACCCAGATTGGTATGACCGCTACGCCCAAGGAAACCGAATACGCTTCCAACATCCACTACTTCGGCGAACCGGTCTACACCTATTCGCTCAAGCAGGGCATCAGCGACGGCTTCCTCGCCCCCTACAAAGTCATCAAGGTGCATCTCAATATCGATGTCGAAGGCTATCGGCCAGAAAAAGGGGAGCTCGATAAACAGGGTTTGCCGATCGACGACCGCATCTACAACATCAAGGATTTTGACCGCAATATCGTTATCGACACGCGCACCCAGCGAGTCGCCAAGTGGATTTCCGACTACCTCAAGCAAAGCGGAAACCGTTTGCAAAAAACCATCGTCTTCTGTGTCGATACCGAACACGCGGCCCACTTGCGCCAAGCCCTCATCGTTGAAAATCAAGACCTCGTTCTGAAGAACGAACGCTACGTCATGCGTATCACTGGAGATGACGCCGAAGGCCAGGCCCAACTAGGCAACTTCATCGATCCCGAATCCCCCTATCCGGTCATCGTCACCACCTCGCGCCTGCTCTCCACCGGCGTGGATGCCCAGACCTGCCGCTTGATCGTGCTCGATCGCGCGGTGGGTTCCATGACTGAATTCAAGCAGATTGTCGGTCGCGGTACGCGGGTACATGAAGACACCAAAAAGTACTACTTCACCTGCGCCATCCGCCACATGCGCGACCGCTATGTGAAAAAAGTGGAAGACGAGCAAGCCCTGCAAGCCGGTCTGCGCGCCGTGGAAAAAAAGCAATTGCCGCACATGCTGTGCGTCACCAACATGCTGCTGCACGGCATCGAAGACCCCAGCTTCGTGCGTCACGACAACACCTTGGCGCGGCCTTACATCAGCTATGGTGCAGCCGACCGGGTGGACATCATCCTCACCAATCCGCCCTTCGGCGGGCGCGAGGAAGACGGTATCGAATCCAACTTTCCCGCCCACTTCCGCACCAAGGAAACCGCCGACCTGTTTCTGGCGCTGTTCATCCGCCTGCTCAAACCCGGTGGCCGCGCCGCCATCGTATTGCCGGATGGTTCGCTGTTTGGCGAGGGTGTGAAAACCCGGCTGAAAGAAGCGCTGCTGCAAGAGTGCAACCTGCACACTATCGTTCGCTTGCCCAACAGCGTGTTCAAACCCTATGCCAGCATCGGCACCAACCTGCTGTTCTTCGAGAAGGGCGAACCGACACAGGACATCTGGTTCTACGAACACCGCGTCCCTACTGGGCAGCAAGCCTACTCCATGACCAAACCCATGAAGATCGAACACCTGCATGGCTGTGTCGAATGGTGGGGCGGGGCTGAGCGCGAGAACCGGCAGGAAACGGAACAGGCGTGGAAAGTCAGTATCGACGAAATCAAGGCTCGCGGCTATAACCTAGACTTCAAGAATCCGCACATAGTTGCCGACGATCATGGCGATCCAGAGCAACTGCTGATCGAACTCTTAGCGTCAGAGCAGAAAACAAAAGCTATTCGTGAGCAACTTGAAGCCATTCTTAAAGAGGCTTTGCTGCGATGAGTGAAAGAGCACTACTAGCGCGTTTTGATCTGGTTGCCGATAACCCTGAAAACATCCCGCTGCTTCGCCACTACATAGTTGATTTGGCTATTCGCGGGAAGTTGTTGGATAAATCGGCCTTGGATATTTCTGCGCCGGAAATGCTCAAGCGCATTGAGGCAAAAGCGGACTCACTCATTAAGCAGGGTAAACTCAAGAAACAAAAACCACTGGCACCAATAAACGCGGAAGAACTCCCGGCCACATACATTGCTCACTGCACGTTTGAGCGCTTGGGTAATGTAGCAAACTTGCAAAAGGGGTTGACCGGAATTCAGAGCGCAATGCCTGGCAAATTTCCACTTGTGGTCACGGCTGCTACACGTTCAACCTGTGATCACTTTGACTTTGATGGCGCTGCCGCCATTGTTCCAATGGTTTCATCTACTGGACACGGTCATGCCAGCTTGAACCGGCTCCATTATCAAGAAGGGAAATTTGCACTCGGTACTATTCTCTGTGCGGTGTTCCCCATTGATGAAGAGTTGGTTTCTGCCCGATTTATTTTTGAATATCTCACGGCATTCAAGGATGATTTGCTGGTGTCAAAAATGAACGGCACAGCAAACGTGACGTTGACGGTAGGCAAAATCGCAGAAGTACCAGTGCCAATCATTGCCCCAGCCGTTCAGCGTAGGGTCAATGAATTGATGGCGCTTTGCGACCAGTTGCAGGCGGCGCAGAACGAACGCGAGGCACAGCGCGACCGGCTGGTGACGGCCAGCCTGCACCGCATCGGCACAGCCCCTGCCACCGCAGACGAAGCCGAGACTGGCAACGAAATAACTACCCCGTTGCCGGAGGCCGCGCGCTTCCACCTCGCTCATCTTCCGCGCCTCACTACCCGCCCCGAACACATCAAGCAACTGCGCCAGACCATCCTCAACCTCGCCGTCCGTGGCCGCCTCGTCCCCCAAGACCCAAACGATGAAACGGCGGTGGAACTGCTCAAGCGGATTCAGGCAGAGAAGGCGCGGTTGGTGAAGGAGGGGAAGATCAAGAAAGACAAACCGCTACCGCAGATTTCGGAAGAGGAAAAGCCATTTACGCAGCCGACTGGTTGGGAGTGGGTGCGTATGCAGACAGCCTTTGATGTACGCGATGGAACCCATGACACCCCGAAATACGTTGAATGTGATGGAGTTCCGCTAATAACTAGTCGGAATTTCATCGACGGAAAAATATCGTTCGATGACGTTAAACTGATTTCCTGGAGTGACCACAATTCTATTAAGCAGCGTTCCGGCGTCGATAGACGCGACATTCTCTATTCCATGATCGGAGGCAACATCGGAAATCAGGTTATCGTTGATACTGACCGTGAGTTCAGTATCAAGAATGTAGCCTTGTTCAAGTATTACACGAAGAAAGAATCGCTGCCGGAGTACCTGAATCTATTTCTTAAGACGATGACAATAGGCTTGCAAAACAATGCCGTAGGCGGTGCTCAACCCTTCGTCTCTTTGTCATTACTCAGAAATATTCCCTTCCCAATACCACCCCTCGCCGAACAGCACCGCATCGTCGCCAAGGTCGATGAACTGATGGCACTGTGCGACCAGCTGGAAGCTCAACTCACCACTACACAAACCGACAGCCGCCGCCTGCTCGAAGCAGTGCTGCGCGACGCGCTGGCTCCAGTAATGGAGGAGACCGCGCTATGAGTCTGACGGTCGTCGAAGTACAGGGGCGGGCGAAGCAAGGCCGAACCGAGCCTTACATCTGCCGCTGCGATGATGGCGAGGTATATTTCGTCAAGGGTCGCTCCGCAACCCGATATGAATTGATTGCTGAATGGCTGTGCGCTCAATTGGGTGAAGCTTTCGGGCTGCCCATTGCCCCGTATGCCATTGCCACGGTGCCGGAAGAGTTGATCGAAGCGGATTTGACGGGCTGGCTGGGGGAGTTGGGCTCAGGCGATGTGTTCGCCTCGCAGCGGGTAGGCGCGGTGGAGTTGACCGAAACCCACCGCGACCTTGTGCCGCTCAACTTGCGCCGGGATGTGATCGCTTTCGACTGGTGGGTGCATAACGGCGACCGTAACATGACGCCCAAGGGCGGCAACCCCAATCTGCTGTGGAATCCGGCGGGTGAAGGCTCGCTGGTGGTGATAGACCATAATCTGGCCTTTGATCTGAAGTTTTCTGCGGATGATTTTCTGAAGCTGCATGTGTTTGCGGGCGAAATACCAAGCATGTTCAGCGATTTTCTGCTCAGGAAAGAATATGCAGCCCGCTTCGCGGAGACTCTCGGCAAGTGGAACGAAATCTGCGATACTCTGCCTGACGCTTGGCGGTTCATCGACCCTGAGCGGACTGTACCGGTGGAGTTTTCGATACCGGACGTCAAAACACTGCTCGACCGCGCTTTAACTGACACTTTCTGGAACCTGCCAACATGAAGACCGCTTGCCATTACGCGATTGTTCGCTTCATGCCCTTTGTGGAGACGGGCGAGTTCGCCAATGTCGGCGTGGTGCTGTTCGCGCCCAATGCGCGTTATTTCGGTTTCAAGCTGCTGGGCAATCGTTATTCCCGCGTCACCCACTTCTTTGAGCAGATGGATGCCAAGGTGTTTCGTGCGGCAATGCAGACTTGCAAGGAAGAGTTGGTGCGTATCGACAGGATGCTCAAGCAGATGGGGACTGATCTCCGCTTCAAGGCACTGGATCGTGAGGGCACCTTGGCTTTATGGAATGAAGTGATCAAGCCGCGCGAGACGATGTTGCAATTCGGCGAATCTCGTTTAGTGCTGGCTGACAACGCACAAGCCAAGGTGAGAGAGCTGTTCGAGTATTACGTCGAACGCAACTTTGTTACGCCTGAGCGCCAGGAAGAGCTCCTGGAGCGGGGTGTGCGTGGATGGCTGCGCGAAGCCAGGTTGCTGGAGCAATTCCACGTAGGTGTAGTCGGTAACGAGGAGTATCACGCAAGATTTCCTTTTGTCGCCGGGCCGGAAGATCATCCCGAGAGAGTCATCAAGCCGCTCAATTTGGGCTATGAGGATGCGGCTCGCATTATCGATCACGGTGGTCAATGGATTGTGCGCGTCAATGCCCTGAAAAAACGCCAGCTGCTACCGGGCAAGGTGTTGTTCGCGGTGAATGGCCCAGATGACTTTACCGCGCGCGGCAAAGCCAAGCGCGAAGTGGTTGACGAGCTGACAGACACGGGTGTGATCGTCGTTCCCTATGAGCAAGCCCAATCCATCATTGAATTTGCCAGGCAGTAGCGGCCAAATTTCGATGGGTTCGGAGCCCTCTATCTAGTTTGTTTGTCGCCGTCGGCACAATCGGCAAATACAATCTTGGCCATATTGGCAGCGCTCTTAATTCGGCTTCTGGGTTTGCAGTTAAGTATCCCGCCGTATTCGCTCATTGCAAATGAAGCTCACGATGTAGGATACCTGAGTATGTATTCGCCCCCTTGTGTTAGTAAAACTGCGAAACCAACAAAGAAAATCAGTTATCGGTTTCTTGGAAAAGCCAAGGGATTGTTGAAAGCGTCGGTGAGTGAACTTACAGCTGCCGGGTTTTAGCGATCCAGCTATCTTGATAGTGACGTGAGGTTGGGCAAAAAGGTAGAATGCGCCGAGGAGAATTTATGCCAAGAGCCGATTTAATCGTTAATCTTGTTCGTGCAGGCACACAAGGTGACCAAGGCTTGTTCCGGTCAACTGTCGAAGCCATCGCAGCAGAAGAGCGCGCAAAGCACCACAACCTGTTAGCAAATCGGTTGGAGGAGAACTTGAACGCAGCTAATACACGCCCAAAACCTGCCGAAGTAGTCAGAAGTTTTGATGGTGGTCATGGCGGACTTCTCTATGAGATTGAACCGCGCCGCACACTCGATTCGGTATTGCTGCCGGATGAGGTAAGCCAATCCATAAGGGAATTGGTTGAAGAGCAACAGCGCCGCGATATTCTGAGATCTTACGGTCTCGAACCCCGTCATCGATTGTTACTTTCCGGCCCACCCGGCAATGGCAAAACAACTTTAGCTGAAGCGGTTGCCTTAGTTGATGTCACACCGTTGTTCGTGGTGCGCTACGAGGCAGTTATCGGGAGTTTTTTGGGAGAAACTAGCAGCCGTTTGAAGCGACTATTTGATTTTGTTCGCACCCACCAGTGTGTGCTGTTCTTTGACGAGTTTGATACGCTGGGCAAAGAGCGCGGAGACACGCATGAAACTGGAGAGATCAAGAGAGTCGTCAGTTCCCTCTTACTTCAAATTGATTCTTTGCCAAGTCACGTAGTGGTGGTCACAGCCACAAACCATGCGGAACTTCTGGATCGTGCTGTGTGGCGTCGTTTTCAGTTGCGACTCAACATGCCAACACCAACCTTGGAACAAAAAACAAAATGGTTTTCCCGCTTCGAGGAGCAGATTGGTCATCGCCTTGGTCTAACGCCAAAGACATTGGCAACACGACTGAAGGATGCGAACTTTTCCGATCTGGAAGAATTTTGCCAAGACATCCATCGTCGCTATGTGCTTGCAATGCCTGACGGCAATCTGCGTGCCATCATCAATGATAGGTTGGCGCATTGGCAAAATCGCGTTCAGCCCAACGCATAATCCGGCAACAACAAGGGGGCACGGATGAGCGAACAGCAACTACCTTTACTTCTCTTTCCTCGCCCCACCTCCACTAGTAAAGATAAAAGACCTCCCCCTCGGCCAACGCTACATCTTCCTTCCGCTGATCGTCAACAAGAACGGCTAGGGCCAAAATTCACGACACTTCAAGCGACCTTCGATGCTCAGCGAATTCAGTTGCAGGAAATGGCCCCGCAGGACGAACCTGAACTCGTAGTCGTGTTTGAAACCATCGGTTCGATTAGCAGCTTTGTGGGTGCTGTAAAACGCATAGATGGACTTGAGTGGTTGTTGGAAGCCGATGAGCTTGATATAGAACCGGACGATGATTTTTATGACACAGGGAAGCCGGAAAAATCCTTATCAGGAAGCCTTTTTCTGCTGGGCACTAATCGTCAGGCACTGATTGAAATCATTAGTCTATGGACAAGCTATCAGAGCGATCCGACAGCCAAATTCGATCACGGCTTTGGAGCATGGAAAGAGGTATTCAAACATTTGCGGGATGTTCGATTCTGGGGTGCTCGGGATCGTCTTGGGCAGGACATCATTCAATACTGGCAGAATCATCTGGACGCAGGTGATGAGCTCATCCGCTTCGAGATTGAAGCATGGTATTTCGCATCACAAGAGAAGAATCAGAAAGCCTCAGAGGAACTCACTCACTTGGTTGCAGCACAAGGTGGGAGAATTCTGCGAAGCGCACTGATTGAAGAAATTGCATATCACGGCTTTTTGGTTGAACTATCCGCCACTGGTGTGCGCAGTCTATTGAGTGACTCCCCTCCTGAACTTACCTTGTCAGATCGTGTGATGTTTTTCCGGCCATGCGGTCAGGCAATTGCACCACACACTGAAGAGGAAAATAATTTACCGGCTGGCAGCACACCCTCGCTGTCAGTTTCTGGCAGCCCAGTAGTTGCTTTACTTGATGGGTTGCCTTTGCAAAATCACCCTATGCTAAACGGTCGATTGATGATCGACGATCCTGAAGGATGGGAGAGCACTTACGAGGCCAAAGACCGTGTTCACGGGACAGCAATGGCCTCACTGATTGCACTTGGCGAATTGGACGGCCCCAAGCAGCCCCTTCGCAAGCCAATTTATGTGCGACCTATCATGCGTCCTGACACAGAGGACACCCGCTCACCCAGAATCGAATCAACACCGCACGATGTCTTGTTGATCGATCTAGTTGATCGCGCAGTTCGTAGAATGTTCGAGGGTGAAGGTGACGCTCCCTCGTCCGCACCCACAGTGAGAGTCATCAATCTTTCCCTTGGGGATTTGCAGCGACCATTCGATAGATCATTATCGCCATGGGCGCGATTATTAGACTGGCTGTCTTACCGATACCGCGTTTTGTTTGTAGTCAGCGCTGGCAACGCGGCCTCTGATTTGGTGTTAAACACCCCTCGTGAAACACTTTCAACCCTTCCACTTGAAGAGCGTCAACGCTTAGCATTGGGATCGCTGTTCGCTGAATCTGTAAATCGGCGGCTTCTGTCTCCGGCGGAAGCAATCAATGTCATCACTGTTGGAGCTGTTCATACCGATTCTTCAAGATCAGCGACTATTCCCACACGCCATGATTTATTCCCTGATCGCGGAGTGTCGCCTTACTCGTGCATTGGTCATGGATTTCGACGTGCAATTAAGCCCGAAATCGTGTTGCCGGGTGGCCGAATTCTGTATAAAGAAAACCATACACCTCCCGGCAATACAGAGGTTAGTACGGTCAATACTCCGAGAGCACCCGGTCACCTTGTAGCTACGCCACCCAATGCTCTTGGCAACAACACGAAATATACAAGTGGTACAAGCAATGCAGCCGCTCTAGCCAGCCGAGGCGCAGCACAAGCGTTTGACGTAATTGAAGCACTTCGTGCAGGGAATCCGCAATCACTACCCGAAAGATTTGATGCTGTATTGTTAAAGGCGCTACTCACTCATGGGGCTGATTGGGGTGATCTTGAGCATCAGATACTTGCGGCACGCCCCGATATTACTGATCGAAGAAAACAACAGGATTTTATCGCTAGGTTCGTCGGCTATGGGCTGGCAGATATTGACCGAGCATTAACGTGTACTGAACAACGAGCAACGTTGATTGGTGTTGGAGAGCTGAAAGATGGTGAAGCTCTAGAATTCCGAGCCCCTATGCCGCCTTGCATAAGCGCCCAAACAATCAAACGTCGCCTGACGATTACTTTGGCATGGCTGACGCCTGTAAATGTTCGGAACTCGAAATATCGCTCAGCTAGATTGTGGATCAATCCGCCAAGTGCTGAATTCGGCGTAGAACGAGTAAGTTACCAGTGGCAGCACGTTCAGCGCGGAACTTTGCAGCATGAAATACTGGAGGGAAAGAATGCACTTGCCTTTGTTGATGGCAACGAAGCAGTCTTCAAGGTTAATTGCAGCGAGGACGGGGGCAAGCTCCCCGACCCCGTGCCATTTGCATTGTGTGTTTCGCTAGAAGTGGCGGAGGGGATTGAACTTCCGATTTACCAACAAATTCGTGAGCGAGTATCTGTAAGAGTTGGGGTGCAGTCATAATTTAACTTGTCCACGATGTAGAACTTCATCGCCGTAAATTGACAGTTAAAAAGCTGCCGGTCGTCATCGTCGCTTATGTGTCGGCTGCCGCACGTCACGAAGTGCTGCTTTTGAGCAGCGTAACTCCAAATTATCCAAGGGTGATTGAGCAAAATTGGATGATGCTGTGACCAAGCCGTTTGCGCCAGATCAAGCCTGAACTACTACACCTTATACGATTTGAATTAAACGCCTTGTTTTGCGACACCACGGTATTCGAATGCCGCGTATTTTTGATTGCCTGCTATAGTAAACACCCCACGCTTTATTTGAGGCAGACATGGCAGTCGAAACCGAACTCAAATTGCGCATTGCCCCGGAGCAGCTTGCCAGGCTGAAGC
>Ga0209211_10013633_pt1 | contig 10047 bp, 4 predicted proteins | sample RifGroA2_FD_183992 | JGI IMG/M metagenome (GOLD analysis project Ga0209211, IMG submission 183992) | Groundwater microbial communities from Rifle, Colorado, USA - Groundwater A2 (SPAdes) (version 2) | ecosystem: Environmental > Aquatic > Deep subsurface > Groundwater | place: Rifle, Colorado...
CCTGCCGGAAGAATAGGAAAGGAGGAATGATGCGGCGAGAATTGCCAGGAAAACGAATGCAGCAAGCACCTTTGATGCCTTGCTTTTCCTCATGTCCAGGTCAGGAAGGAGCGCAGACGCCCCTGATATTAGGGCGAATGGGAAAACCGCCTCTGCCGAGGGGCGGTAGAAGAGCAAAGCCACTGCTGCACCTGAAAGCAGGCCGAAGAGAAGGTGGCTTTTCCAATCCACGAAAAATCACCTTCCTAGTAACTTGCGCGCAGTACGGAGGACAGATGGTGCTGGTACCGCTTTAGGTGGTGCTCCTGCTCCTTTTGCGACATGCGAAGCAGGTTGGAGCTCAGGCTCATTATCTCGTAATACGCCTCGCCGAATGCCGACTGCGCTGCAAGCGCCTCGTCCGGCGTGCGCGCCTCGGTGGCGTCGCACAGGAGCGAAAGGTAGCGGAGCTGGTCGAGCGCGGCCTCGCCCTGCGCCGTGAGCCTGCGGCGAGCCTTCTTTGAGCCCTTGAACTTCCTTTTAACCCAGGAAAGCCAGGACAGGAGCTGCTCGTAAAGGGTGGCTATGAAGGACTGCTGGCGCATTTTCGCCTGCAGCTTGCCAGTGTTGGAAGCAGCCTGGAACTCAATAACAAGCTGCGATGACAGCTGCCGCCGGGGGAGAAGGAGCTCTGCCTCCCGCGCAGGGTCAATGAACCGCTCGTCTGAAAGTAATTTTGGGGCGAGCTTTTGCCTTCGGGCTGATGAGGGCCTGGAAGCTAACCTTGGCTCGCTGACTATCATCTCTTGCATGCTGGTCGCAGAAGCAGATTCTCAGTAAAAGTTTAAATAGGGAAAACTGTCGTATCCCGCTAAAATTTCCTCCCGATAATTTTTAACAGTTTTCAAAACATCACCTCAGACGTTGGATGCGCAGCTGCTCAGGTGGTGCATTTTCCTGATGAATGCCTGCGCGGGCGTTTCCAGGTTGCCATAATCCAGGCTCATGTGTGGCTTGACCTCGTTGTACCAGCGGACAGTCTCATCCACACTGCCATCAAAATGCCCAACCTTTGCCTTGATTGTGCCAAAGGCCCTCTCCTCCTTGCCGTTTGTCTGCGGGTGATTCACCCTGCCAAGGATGTGCTTGATGCCTTCCTTCCCAAGGAAAAGCTGGAAATCAGTCTTTCCTTGTGTCCTGCCTTCACCCTCGCTTGCATAAAACTGGCAGTCCCTGCCGGTCAGCATCTGCCTTGGCTTGCCATGGGTTGCTATTCCTTGCTTTAGCACTTCTATGGCATGTTCAGATGTAGCCTCGTCAAATTCCCCGTGCGACACAATCTTCCTTGATGCGTCGTCCTCATAGCAGATGAACCATCTCCCATTCTTCAGAAGAGTATAGTCTGTGTGCCACATGTTGTTGCTGTGCTTCCCCTCAAACCGCACCCAGCCCTTCCTTTTCACTTTCTTTCCAAGGGGCTTTGTTTTTCCCATATCGCCAAGTATCTGCTGGATGACATTGTGTGGGATGTGCCGCTGGAAATCCCTTTCTATCAGCCTCTCAAGCATTGTTGAGCCGAGGCAGTATTTCTTGTGTGCCTCGGCAACAATCCGCCTTTCATCTTCCGTTATTGTGCGGCGGCAGACAGTCCTTTCTGTCTTGAGCCGGAAGGCTACACCTGTAGCTTGCAGATGCTCCCTAAGCTGCCTGACGCGCCTTGGGCTTATTTTCTGCACCCTGGCTATCTGTCCCACGCTCAGCTCCCCCTTCCCAAGCTCCCTCATTATCCAGCCTATTTTCCTCTTGTTGAGCTTCGTCATGAACGGTTTGTATTCTTTCGAGAGGAAAAATTGCTCGGATACGACAACCACAGAAAACGACGATGGGTTTAAATACAGATTAAACAATAGCATTACCCAGGCAGAGGTGAAAATATGTTTCTTTTTCAAGCGACCTTCTCGGGCATATATTACGCCCAACTGATGACGAGCAGCAAGGTTAGCGAATCAACAATTAAGGCACTTGAGAAAAACGACCAAAAAACACTCCAGCAAGTCATCTCCACCATCAGCAAAGAAGGCAAGGCGCCCGAGAATCTTCCCTACATGGCCGCAAAAAACCTGATGCTGGCTGCCATTGACGGCTACAGGGCTGAGACCAAACCCGAGAAAAAGGACCTGATGTACCGTGCAGCAGTGTGCATTGCCGCCAATTACCTTGACGTCCTGAATTATGACTATGCCAAGCTGCTCCCGTTTAAAAAGGAGTATGACCGATTGGGATTTCAAATTGATCATAGCCCTGTGAAAGCGAATACTGTTTACTTTGGAGGCATAACGGACGAGAAAGAGTTTAGGGAAGAGGTCAAGGAAAAGCACGGTGAATGGGGCCTGAAAGTAATCGACATGTACAAGGAGAAAAAGACGCTGCAGGACATGATTGAAGAGATAGATTACAGGTACGAAGATGAAGGGAAGATCCGCAAGGCCCTGCGGGAAAGATTCGGGGAAAACGGTGAGCAAGTTTGGACGCTCATGAAACAGGGCAAAAACGATGCAGAAATTATTGAGGGAACCGATCTATTGCGTGGGGATTTGAACAAAATCAAGGCATTGATATTGACATACAAGAAAGCGGTCGACAATAAAAACTCTCAGGACTTGAAAGAAGTGTTCAGGCTTATTGCGAAAAACGCCCACCCAGATATGGACGGGTCACAATTGGACGAATTCCTTAATGGCGGTTACAGCGAGAAGGTTGTGGATCCGGGCGGCTTAACCCAACAAATTCAAAATCTAAACAATAAGATTTTGGGGGAACATGAAGAAAGGAAGAAGTGGGTGGAACAAAAGGAAGGATTCGGACTTGGAGGAACGCCCGAGCAGCAGGAATTGGATAAGAAAGTGGATGCCGGCAAGCTGAAGGAAATGCAAAACCTGGGAAAACTTAACAGGGAGCAGCAAGCATGGTTAAATGAACTTACGTCCCTGCAGTCCAAACTGGACAAGAAAATGAACGATAAGCGCTACCTTGAAAAGCAGGTGAAAGACTGTAGCATTTTCAACGACAGGTGGGACCCGTTCGTAAAGAGCTTCGGGTACCATGAGAAGGTTCCAGTAATGGACAAAAAGACTGGCCATCCCAAGATCGGGCTGGATGGGAAAGTCGAGATGGAGAATGGGGAGTTCCTGAACAAGTTCGTAATTGATGTTGTGACTCTGCGCGCCTGGAAAGTCGGGGATTTCGGAACGCAGATGGCAGGCGCCCTTGTAGACGCCTATTCAAACGCAGTCAAAGAAAACCAGCAACTGGATGACTATAGCAGCGTAGGCAATGCTCTGAATTCCGCCTTCTGGGAAGGAGTCTTAAATCCAGGCGCCTATCTGGATGCCTTACCTAAATTCTTCTATGGAATTTCTCATGGCCTCACCACTACAACACTCTCCTTTTTTGGGGAAGAAAAACCTGACTGGAGCTTCAAGGAAGTGACGCCTTTCAGGTACTGGTGGAGCGAAATCCGCGAAGGCACCCTCCCCCTTCTTAAGACGCTTGGTGGCGCCGTGATTTTGCAGGAGAAGGAGCGGCGCGAGGTTTGGGATTTCATAAAATCGCTCGTCAGCGTTAAGGAGCATGAAGACAAGGAGAAGATGCTTTCCAATGCCTGCTCTGACGGAAGCCCCCAAAACATCAACGCAGCAACGCTTTACACGCAGATGGCCTATCTTTCATCAGGCCTGGCGGTCCTGGGGCTTATCCCGGTGGGGAGGGGGGTTGTCACCGCTACAACCACCGCATTCAGGAACGCCGTCAAGAAACTCCTGCTTAAAAACATGGAGCTTAAGCTTGTCGAGCAGTTTTGGAGGGGAAGCACTGCGCGCTCCATGGAAATTCTTGAGAATGCTATGCAGAAGAAGCTGCTCAAAGAGGAAACATACAACAGCATGAAGGAGATATTGGCAAAAGGGACAACAAAGGAGATTGAGAAAACTGAACTTTCAAGAACTGCTGCCAACGAGATCATTGGCAAGCTCAAAGTGTCGATTGGCACTCCGACAGAGATGGGCGAGTACATAGCCGGGCAGCTTGGCTTCAAGGTAGAAGTGCCGAAAATTGGATACACCGTGAAGGAAGGGGCGAAGGGATTCATAAAAAAAGTAGTGGACGGGCAATATTACCGGGAAATCAAGAGCATTGGCCCCAGAACCTTGAGGAAATTCAGATGGAAAACAACCGAGCCCAAGGAATTCCTTCACCTGGGTGTGCCAGTTGAGGGCCTGGATGATGCCAACCAGTCGATGGTCAAGCTAACCATCGAGCGGATGGGCAGGTCGCTTAATGACAAGTATTTAAAAGCTGGAATAAAACCGCAGGCTGCTTATGAAAAGTCTTCCCAGGAAATTGAGGCATTCCTCAAGAAATTCATTGACAAAACCGCATCTATTGATCCAAAAGGCCTTTCAGCTGCGGACATAAAGACAGAATTGCAGTCGCTCGTCAATGAGTTCAATGCAATGTATGGCACATCCGTGACAGTCTCAAGCGGTTTGGACGAGCTTGCAATCCGCCAAGTGACTGAGAAATTCCTTGTCAAAAATCGCAATCTCGGAATGGAATATGCTGATTTGCAGGGGATTGAGGAGGGCCTGACCGCAAATGACAAGATGGCGTTCAGGGAAATAGTTGCCCTTGTGAACGACACCAGAAAGGAAGTATTCAGCCCGTCAGCCATTTGGAAAAAAATCACCGGAAAAACGGAAAAGGCCAAGGAAAAGGCGGGCGCGCTGCTGCTGAAAAAGGAGGCAGAGCAAAAGGCGCTCCAGACCGAAATGAATGGGATTGCAAAGGAATTGGGATTCGAAGTCAAAGAGGATATTGGGAACATCAACGCATCCGTTGTTGAAAGTTATTTGAAGAATATCGAAAAATCAAAGACTGAAACTGCCGTTACAAAGGTAAAGCTGAAGGAAATCGAGAAGAAGATATGGAAAATTGACGATGAGATGACCAGCAAGGCGGAAAATATCAACGAACTAACCAGGCTTAAGAAAGAGAAAGGCGCGCAGTATGATGAAATCAGCAAGCTGAAGATAAACAACAAGAAGATACCCCTCAAGAAAAACAAGGCAATTGACTGGGATGCTTTTGAAAAGGAGGAAAATGCCCTCCTGAATTACGAGAAAAAGGTGAAAAGGATAAAAAAGGAGCTGAAAAGCTCCGAATCAGTCATCAAGAACCTTACCGAAATTGTCCAGGAGAATACGTCCTTCTGGCAGGATTGGACGCTGTCAAGGCACAGGGCAGCCATAATGGGGACTCTTGAGCAGTATGAAAAAGAAGGATGGAAAAACGCCCCTGACTGGGCCCTTGCGCTGAAGAAGATGGACTTTTGGACGCCCTATTCCAAAGCCACCAGGGAGGTCCAGAACCTGGCTATAAGGCTTGATGAACTTGCAACGGAAATCGAAAATCTGATGAAGAGCAATAAGTTGCTTTCTGAGCTTGGCAGGAAACACAATATAGACTTTGGGAAAAGAGGGAATATCTACGAAAGGCTGAGCAGCGCAAGTTACGACGCCATCAGTATATATGAATCCGGAATCGGAGGGGAGGAAGTCAAGCTGTACGGAAAATATTGCCTGGACTACGCGGACCTTGCGAAAAAGAAGGCAAAATTGAACTGGCAGAGGGCCGGGCTCGTAACGAAGGGGATTGTAGAGGTGGGGGCGGTTTCATGGTCATTCCCAACTGGCATTGCTGCAGGCAGCCTTGCAACGGTACTGGACCTCTATGCTTTTGGCAAGGTATACGGCTTTGCAGGTTCATCCCTCACTGCTGGGACAGGTACTGGGATATTCTTTTCCATTCCCTCGCTCAATGCGCTTACTGTCTTAACAGCCAGCCGCGAGCCTGACCCACACCTGAACCTTAAGGCGCCTCCAGACTGGTTTACTCAAACGGAAACGCAGCAGGTAAAGGTGGATATCAATGCCATCATACCAACGCTAGTGGATACGCCGAAAACCATTGAACCTGAGCTGAAAACTGAAACAATACAGCCTCCTTCTGGCAAGAGGCTTTCGGACATAGGGGGATACCTTTATGAATACGAGTTATACAAGGCGATTTTTGGGAGAGTGGAGGGAACATTCACAGTGAACATCGGAGGGCAGAAGGAATTCGCCATAGGCACTGCGCAGGCTTCCGGGAAGAAGGTGCGCATAGGCGAAATCATGGTGGATGCAGGCAGCAGAAAGATTTTTGTAAAGGACAAGGGTTACCAGCTGAGCGATCAGAAAGTAATTGTGGATTACTTCTTTCAATTTACCGAGGAGCAGCAAAAGCAGCTTAATATTATCAATACCATGGGCTGGAGCTTAACGCCCAGCACGGACCAGAAAAGGAAGCAGGATGCATTCCTGAAGATGATGCAAAATCTGAAACAATTGGAAAAAACCAAGGTGCTGACCGCGATTGAAAACAATGGAAACCGGGGGGCAATACTGGGGGGGGCATACACCGAGCTGGGGGGGAATTACACGAAGGATGGCTTCATAAGCAAGATAAACGAGATGTAGCGATGATTGGCGATACCAAAAGAGGGTGATATGATGGTCTTTGGAATCATGCTGGCTGGATATCTTTTCAAGGGAAAGGTCAGCGAGGGGGAGGACCAAGCGAAACAACTCCAGCTATATGCAAGCGCGATTAAGGAAGGGTTGAAATCTCTCGAGTCGAATCCTGCAGACAGGGAAGCGTACCAAAAAGAGATTCTTGACAATGCCGCAAAACTGAAAAAAGCCCTCCTTCCATACCAAGGAGGAAGCGAAGTAGCACTACTTATCAAGAAGCTGACGGACAACATCAGCGATATCCCCACTGCAAAGATTTACGCGGACAAGCTCGATGCCGCAGTATCGCAGCTTGTTGAGAAGGTAATGGCGGAAAAAAAGGCGGAGCTTGAGAAAAAAATCGTTGTTCCTAAGACAGGGGAAATCTTGAGAAAAAAACAAGGGCAGGTTGACCTGAAGGTCACTCCGGTGATGATGAAGCCGATCGACGTTCTCAAGCTGCGCGGGCTTGTGCACTCCCTGAATGAGAATTCAGGCTCGGACTTCAACTTCGGTGGGCTTAACATGACTGCAGAGCAGGAGAATGCCGCTTGCATGGAGGCGCTTGACCTGGCCGTAGAGCTCAAAATTATCAGCGGCTCGGAGCGCTACCTGATCAACGAGCGGGGAAATGACCCCCTGACCGATGAGCAGCGCAGAAACCTCATTTCAGTCATCATTGCCGTGGTTGGAGTCGGAAAGGGGAATGCTGACAAGATGTTTTCTGTAGTGAAGGGGCTTGAGACTCAAGGCGACATCTCTGCCGCGATATTCGACCCTGTTAACGGCTCGTCCTTTGTGGTTGAGGAACTTGGCCGGGCAATCAGGCTTTCTGGCGCACAGGCTGACCTATGGAAATGGGCAATGGGTGTGGTGCAGAATGGCGACGACCTGGCAACAGCAAAAAGGAAAAAAACAATTGAGGTGAAAAAAACGGAAGTAAAGATTGTTGAGAAAAAGTCAACTGAGGTTAGGGAATTAGAAGCTATACTCCAGAAAATTAAGCCGCCCGGGCTGGAGCTTCCGCACTACAAAAAGGAGAAATTCCGGAAAACCAAGAATGAGCCTGTGAAGACGGAAGTAAAGACTGTTGAGGAAAAGAAACCGACCGTGCTTGATGAAATCACTTCATCCCTAGAAAAGGTCAAGCCGCGCGGGCTTGAGAACATGATGAAGGAAAAACCCGTAAAAACCAAGAAGGAGCCTGTGAAGACGAAGGCTCCGGTTGTGGAGAAGAAGGAAACCGTGCCGCCCCAAGTTGTGCCTGAAGAAAAGACGGAAGTTGTCCCAAAGGAAGAAAAAGCCAAGGAGACGATTTCCTCAAAATACCCGGAACTTGAGGGCGTGGATCTTGATACTAAGATAGATTGGGTGAACGCCCTTTGGTCTGACAAGAAAGTCATTGATTGGTATGGGAAGCAGGACAAGGATAATCGCCTGAAATGGCTGATGAATTTCCTTGAGAATGCCAAAATGGACCCAGGATTTTACGAAAGCATGGAAAACAGGAGCGCGGAAACGCTGATATACGCTATTGAAATCTTCAAGAGTGATACAAAATGAACGGATTTAAAATGAGCATGTTTGAGGAGGTTGGTTTCCATGGCGCAGAAATTTAGGATTAACGAGCTCCAGGACGGGCCTTGGAAGTTCGTGGTCGAACGCCTAAACCAGGCGAAAAATGACCTGGATTTGAAAAAAAAGAACGTCGACATGGTGAAAATAGACCTGAAATCCGCCATAGGCCAGATGGAAACAGTGGTCGGGGAAAGCAAGGCCTCCCAATTCCTCAAGCAAGTAGTGCTTGAGCTTCCACTGTCCCCCAATCCTTCCAAATTCCTCGAGGGAAGCCTTTCGACTGCAAACTCGACATTGGAGAAATTGGAAAAGGAAGTGAAAGAGCCGCCAAAAACAGAGGGAAAAAAGCAGGAGAACGAATTCATCATGAAGGAAAGCCGCAACATTAGGAAGGACCTGGAAACATGGGAGGGCTCAATTGGCGGATTAAAAGGGCGGAAAAAAAAATTGGATGAAAAAATCGAGAACACGGAGAAATTGCTGAAAGATTTGATATCCACCGCTACTTCTCCCCGCATCGATATGAACATCTCGGAAACCGAGACCTTGCTGAAAGATTTGAAAACGGACAAGGATGCAATAAACTTAATTATCGGGTTAGCAAGCAGGTTCAAGCTCATGATGGAGGACGCACTGAACCTCCATCATGCCGAAGATTTCATTGATGAGAGGGCAGCATACGACAAGAATAAGGGGAGTGATTCCAAAAATATGGCGTATGGCAGAGGAGAGGAAATATTTAAAGAAACTTTCGGATTCGACCTTGATGCTGCTAAGAATGTGGCGGTGCAGCTTATAGAAGTCCAAAGATACACCGCTCTCCTTGACAACACCTCTACAAGGGCTTTTGAGCGCTACGACATCATGACAAATGCAATTAACGGGAAATACAAGGGTGACCTGAACAGCTACGAGAAGCTGTACCTTGATGCCAGGAAAACTGTTTACGAAAACGATAATCCGGACAAGAAACTTGATGAATTCGATCCGCATCAGACGAAGGAAGGGAACCTTTACTCCAATTACGAGCTTTACAAGCTGGTCTCAAAGTGCGTCGCAGGCGTGAAAAAGGAGTTTATCGCAAGCTCGGACGACCCGAATGCGTACAAGTATTTTGACAAGGAATTCCTCGACTCCTTTCTGAAAAATGAGAATCGGACCGAAACGCAGGTAGGGAATGACAACAAGGAGTATATTCTTGTAAAGATCGGCGACGTGGTGCTCATATATTCCAAGAAAGCCGAGTGGGTCGACATCGTCGCTGACACCGAAAAGAGGATAATGGCGAACCCGGAGTTCCGCAAGGTGCGCGAGGAGCTTTTCGATGAGAAAAAGCAGTCAGCCGCATTTTGGGGCTCCAGCCTGGTCAGGAACCTCAATGCCCGCGCCCAGTTCGAGCTCCTGATGATAGCCAAGAAGGAAATGGAAAAAGTCGGGATGACCTTTGACAAGCGGGAAGTGAGGGACGAGCTTGACAACATAATAAGGATCCTTTCACCGGTTCCGCAGCTTGAGGGGGAAAACCTCGTGCAGGATATTACCTCGCAGATGGGCGCCACCAAGCAATTCAGCTCTGTGGGGGAGGCATACACCCACCTGCTTGCGGATTACGACCTTGGCATGAGGCAGACAACTGTGACTGTCACGCTCGACGACGGCACTAGCGAAGTCGTATCAGGAATCATAACTGTCTCGCAGGAAGCGCAGGGAAAGGAAATCATCGTATCGAATGGCGAAACTCTTTCGATCGGGGCTAATGGCACAATCTCATATAACGGTACGAACTTGACAGGTGTCAAAACCGTAAGCTACCTGTTCACTATGGCAATAACCCAGACTGTTGAGGGCGTAGAGCAAGAAATCGGGATGCAGTTCGGGAAAT
>Ga0209211_10013635_pt1 | contig 10045 bp, 11 predicted proteins | sample RifGroA2_FD_183992 | JGI IMG/M metagenome (GOLD analysis project Ga0209211, IMG submission 183992) | Groundwater microbial communities from Rifle, Colorado, USA - Groundwater A2 (SPAdes) (version 2) | ecosystem: Environmental > Aquatic > Deep subsurface > Groundwater | place: Rifle, Colorado...
AACCATAATTTCATCCACCGGATGGACCAGTATGCCGCCGAGCGACTTCACGGCCGCTGACTCGCCGACGAATCGTAGCTTGACGCCTGTCTCAACTTTCTTCGTTATATCAAGCGCGCGAAAATCCGCATGGATGACCTCGCCGCGGAGCGGATCAACCTGAATCTCCTGAATCAAAACATGAAGCGGTTGTTTCTGTCCCTCGATTTGCAATTCGATGAGCGAGCTCTCCCCTGCTTCCTTATATAAACGAATAAATCCGCCGCGGCTCATTTGGATGTTCAGTGGCTTTTCAATGGCGCCATAGACAACCGCCGGCACGAGACCATCAACACGAAGAGAGTATGTTTTGCGTCCGGTTACCGCGCGCGGCGAGACCGTCAATGTAAAAGTCTGCATAAAATAATCCGGAGACTTGAAGATTAAGAACGAGCGCTATTGTGCAGGATATTCAAAAAAATGTCAAACCAAAAGCTAATAAAAAATGCACCCCGAGAGGAGCGACCCGAATCCCGAAGGATTGGATCACTCACTCTCGAGGCGCAGTAGAGCACTGCTAGAGGTTGCCGGCGGCAACGAGCTTGCCGCCTTCGCGTTTCACTGCCACGAGAAAGTTCTCGTAGCCGGACGTTGACGTACTCGTCTTGACGCAGAATTGCCTTGCAATCTGCGTTCCGGACTTGCAGAGGTCGTAGTTCGAGAACCATTTCACGAACGACGGACCTCCGCCGACATCGACACCAGAAGCGAGGGTGTCTCCGTTCGTCCTCTTCGTGCTTACGAGCGTGAGCTGGTAGGTCCCGTTCGACCACCCGCTCGTTTCGAAGCAGAGGTAGTTGTCGACCGGCGAGACTCGCCGATCCGACGAGGTCGTCCACGACAGCGAATTGCCCACGAGGAACGCAGGCTCTGTCGTGTATGGGGCTTCGCCGAACCCCCGCGTCGCGAAACAGATCTTCGAGTCGGCCACGATCTTGATGTAGCCGTCCCAACTTCCGTTCGCAGCCCCGCAGTCCTCGTCCGTGGTGCCGTCGCAATCGTTGTCGAGACTGTCGCATGTCTCGACCGCGCCCGGATGCAGGGCGCTGTTCGCGTCGTTGCAGTCCGAGTCCTTGTCCACGAACTGCGGCGGAGCGACGCACTGCTCGACTTTGTCGTCGCGCTTGCCGTAGCCGTCGCCGTCCACGTCGTGATACCACGTCTTGATGGCACATCCGTCGGGCGTGGTGCTCGAGGACGACTTCGTCCCGTCGCACTTGACGGTGGCTGTGTCGAAACAGACACCGTCGTCGCTCTCGACGCCGCAACCGACGAACAGGTTCCCCGCGACCATGATGGCCGTGAGGCAGAGCGAGATTCCGAAACCCTTCATGGCTTCCTCCGTTGCGAGAGCCCTATGCCCTCGCGTTCGCCCAGAACACCATCGCTGGTGCATTTTGACTGGAGCGTAAACAAAAGACGACACTGTCATCTCTTTTTTACGCCCCAGTTAAGCACGATTGTCAGTTTTAAGGAACAAAGAAGAATATCATATCTGGCGGATTTTGTCAAGCGTTTTAGAGGTTTAAAAAATGGCTAAGATTGGAGACTTTAGGCATTGGGCGTTAGGCTTTAGGCTCTAGGGATTTAGGCACTTCCGAATAAAAAAGATCCCCACAGGCGATGCCGAGTTGGCACCACCTGCGGGGATCACGAGCAAAAAAGAACTATGTGTGTGGCCTCTACGGCCTGTAGCCGAGCTTGAGCTCGACCGAACCGAAGACGAGGAAACCGTCCTCGGACACGGCCTGGCTCTTGTCGGCCACAGCGACCGCTGCCGCGCTCCTTTCGGCGCCGATGCCGACCTTCGGCTCGACCATGAGCCTGAAGGCCGACTCTTCGCCGAGCGCGAGCGTGCCGCGGCCGACGAACTCGGCGCGGAAGTGCGCGGTGAGCGAATCCACAATGATGAGCTTCACGTTCGCGCCATTCTTGATGAGGTCCTCGACTTTCTCGGCGAGCAGCATCTGGTGGTCGCTATTGTAGGCGCGTGCCACGCGGATGTTCTTGAGCACCTCTTTGCCGTCGAGACCTTTGCCTGCCGCAAACTGCATGATGCGCTCGGGGCGGAAGGTGTTCTCGGTGTCGATGTAGACCGTCACCGCGGTCGGGTCGGAGGCGAAGAGGTTCACGACCAATTGGTGCGCGACTTGTGTCTTGCCAGAACCATACTGGCCGAAACACTCCGTGATGCTACCCGTCTCGAAGCCACCACCGACGATGCGGTCGAAGTCGCGCACACCGGTGCTTATCTTGATGACACGGTCGCGTTTCGCCATGAGCTCGTCACCCGACGAGAATCCCATATCGAGGGACTCGCGTGCGGCCTGGATTATCTTACGCGCTACCGCTTCGCTCATGCCAGCCGCATCCACGAGATCGCTCGGGCTCGCGACAGCGATGGACATGAGATTATCATAGCCGAGCGATGCGAGTTTCTCGGCTGTCGCGCCGCCGACGCCCGGGAGGTCTGTGATGTCCGGTTGTTTCATGGTCTTTCCCTTCTTCACCGCCTTTATCTCGGTGATGTCTGTCTCTTCATCGTAAATGGCCTCTTGTTTCATGGATACACCTTCCTTGTTTTTATGAGTTTGCCTAGTAGGCTTCATCGTGCGTCTCCGTCTCCGTCAGGATCAGGTATTCGTACGCTTTCTGCAGTATCAGCGTCGCTTTCGGCAAGTCGTTGACGCGCAGGCTGTTGCTCGATTTCCACTCGCCGGATTTCGGGTCCTTGTACCGGCGTTCGAAGCTCACGGTCTTGTAGCTGCGTGGCTGACCGTCCTCGCCCAAGATCTCGTTCTCCCAGATGGAGACGGAGAGGGCGCCGGTGCGGAAGCTCTTAAGCGGCCGGACCGCTTGCGGAGAATATCCTTGCGGGTTCGCTGGCTGCGATACTGATTGCTGCATCGCGTTCTGTTGTTGTGCGGGCTTCGGCCCGAAGTTGTAGTTCTTAGTCTGCTCTCTACTTACGGTCGTTTGCATGGTTCTCCCTCCCCTTGCTGTTCGCATTTTTTTCAGTTCCAACCATCGACCCGTGGTGTGCCTTCCCGCGAGGGAAGAAATGAAAAATAGGAGCAAGGTCCATCACGAAGGCGAGGGTGACGGGGTCCTTGCGGGGTCGGGGCTGAAATGGGGTGTGTCGCTCATCTTCCGTCGGAACATGGCATCCGGCGGCTCTGTGCGATAACTCCTGTAGCGCAACCCTTGTTTAAATAGGCCGCGCGGCAATGTCCAGTGACCAGTGCGGCATCTACAGAAACAAAGTGCTGCGCACCTAACAATCATCAGAACACGTTATCAACGCACTATTCGTCCAAGCTCTCGAGATCGTCGAGGGAGACCACTTCTTCGCCTGCGACATCGATGCTGTCGGGCGCTTTCGCGGAAGCCGGCTGTTCGCTTGCCGCATCCGGTCTCTTCTCCGCAGCCAACTTTTTGTCGAGGTTCTGGAGCTCCGCTATCGGGTCGACATCGGTGAAGACGAGATTCGCGGTCAACTCGATCCTGTCGAAGGTCTCATTGCGCTTAACGCGACCGACCACTTTGATGAACTCGCCGAGGAGATCGTTCTTCACGCTCTCGAACGCGTTCGGGTCGTCCTTGTAACGCTGGAACTCGGCTTCCGTCTTTCCCGTGAGACGCAGCGCTTGTTGTTTCCAGAATGACGTGCGGACATTGCCCGTTCCGTCGTCGAGGAGCGCGTTCATGCTGAAATTCAGACCTGGCACCGCCACTTCACCGTGCTGCGGACATTGATTGCCGCCCAAGAGCTTGCGATTGCACTGCGGGCATGAGTCGAAGAAGCGCGGATCGTAGACTTGCAGGACTGTCGCCACGAGCTCGACGTTCTCCTCGTCGCCCTGGAGGTCCTTGATGTATTTCTGCACGCGAGGCGCGCGTTCGACCGCTGGGTTCTCCGAGATTGGTCGATTCGCAACTGTGACGCCTTCAGGATTCACGACAAGCGTCGACTGGGTATTGAGCTGCAGCTCAAGACGGTCCTTCATCATGGACTCCTTCACGAAAGGATTGCGGACGACGAGTACATCGCCCTCCTTGAGATCATTCCAGACATCGACCTGCTCGTTCCAGAAGACGAGGCGCGTCACGCCAGTATCATCGCCGAGAAGCAGGCTCGCTATGCGGCCGTCGCGACCGTTCTTCGAGAACGTCTTAGCGTCGTACTTCCGCACGACTTTTCCCGTGACGACGACGCCGCGCGCGGAGAGCGACAGGTCGCCTATCTTCATCGAGCCGCCCGATTGGGCTACTGGCGCCGCTAGCTGCACACCAAGCTCGTTCGCGATGATATGGATAGCACCATCACGGCTGACCATGCCGCCGAGCTGCTGCATCTTGGCATCGACACGGGACTGCAGCTCCGCTATCGGGAGCCCTGATGCCTCGTGGATGCGCTTGACCGCCTGCTCGTAGGGTATGTCGAACATGCTATGGTGAATCTCCAGTCCTATATAAGCGATTCGGGGTCGTTTAAGAAGGGGATTACCGTCGGGCACATGGGGCGCTGTGTTGCCCATCAGCGCGCCGCGCTCATCGAGGCGCTGAGACCGGACTTCCGCCTGAAAATATCACTATTTGTATTGCGGCTTGAAGTCTTCTGGTTGTGAGCTTATCACGACGCACTTGTCCGCCGTGAACCCTCTGACATCGAATCCGACAGGCGTCCTCTGTTCGCGGCGCATCTCGAGGAAGAGGGTTTCGTACTCCAGACGCTGGTTGCGCAATGCGACCCCGTTATTGACATCGTCGATTCCGAGGTCTCCCGATGTCCTGTAGGCGCAGCGCAGACCTCTGAGGTTCTCCGGGGAGCTGACATCGAGAAAGAACGTGTACGATCCGGTAGTCGCGTCGGCCGCTTGGCTCCGCTCGACACGCGATACCGGCACTCCTACAACATGGAGTACTTCACCCTTAGGCAACTGCTGATACGGCTTTGTGCAGCCCGAGAGCGTACTTGCGCCGAGGAGAGTTGCCAATGTGAGCTTAGAGAGTCGGTTCATAGAGTTCACTATCAGAACAGGTACGTGATCCCGTCCACACTGGTCAAGTAGAGGCAGCCGTTCTTCTTGAGAACTGTTGCGCCTATACGATGCTGTTCATCTGGTCGCATTCCGCTTAACGTGACGGTGGAGCCGCGTTCCTTCGCTTCGAGGAGGTCGGCGACCCGAGCGCCGCCGGTCAGCGCTTCGTCGTCGTAGTACTTGTGCATGAAGCACGCGGGATTACCGCTTTCGGATCTCACCTTGACAATGAGATACGCGATAGACTCGCCTTGCGTATACACGACCTGTTGGACTTTGCCGGTGATGGTCACCGGAGTAGGCGCTGCCGTCTTAGGCGGCGAACCGCACGCGACGAGCGTCGCGATGGATGTCGCGAATACTGTGTTGCGGATGGTATTGTGCATGTGGTTCACCTTCCAATGTGTTTCTAATGTAGTAGTGTACTGGAATCTCACTTCTCGACATTCCATCCGCACGCTGCGTACGCCGTCTCTACGCGGTCGAATGGTACTTTGAAATCATCGGCGTTCGAGCCGTAGATGCCGGTTGTGCATGCACGCTCGAGAACACCATATTCATGCGATCCTTCCACGAGACCGTACGTCGGGACGACTTGGCGGGAGAAGTAATCCTTGCGCTGCTCGGGTGAGAGCGGAGAGGTCTTGCGTTCTGAAAGGCGCAGCTTTGCGAGTTCTCGGTGGATCGATAGTCGCACCTCGGTCGGTGCGGTCTTCAAGCCGATGCAATAACTGCCGGCACCGTATGCCATGAGGGCAGCAACACCTATGATTGATGGGAGTATACTGACGGAGTTCTCTCGACGGAAACGTGTTGGCATTGTGTCTCACCGTTCGATGTTTTTCCTATTTTTCGAGTAATTACTTCTTCTCCGGCAATGTCCAGCCGCAGAGTTCGTACGTCGCCTTGACGCGCTCCGCGGGAACGTTGAAATCGCTCGCTTTCGAGCCGTAGACGCCTGTGGTGCATGCAGTCTTGAGCACTTCATACTCATGTGTGCCGTCAACAAGACCGAATGTCGGGACGACCTGCATCGCGAACGTTTTTTCGCGCTGTGGACGTGTATATTCAAGATTATTACGCTCAGAAAGACGCAGTTCTGCTATCTTGGCGCGAGTGTTTTCCATACCGTTGTGTCTCCCGACGAAATAGCCGGGCAACCCGAAGACTGTCGCACCAGCAGCTACGCCAGCAACGCCGATTATAACATACATGCATCCGATGCCATCCGCTAATTTCATTATGTTTCACCTTTCGACGTTTTTCCGTTTCTCGAGTAGTCTACTGACGGAGTATTGTGATTTGAAATGATACCGCGTTGCTTACGGGTATCGGCGCCCTTCTCTGCGTATGGCATAGCCTGCTAACAGGGAAAGTGGTAAGAACGCTAGAACAAGTCCGGCCGTTTGCTTGTAAGTACCATCTTGTACCACTGGACGGAACCAATCGGCAGTTGTGCTCTCGACCGCCTTTTTGGCAGCAGCATCTCTTGACATGCCGCTCTGTGAAGAGTCGATAGCAGAGTAGGCTGTCTGGAGCGCATGATCGCGATCACCCGACATGTACAATCCCAAACCGAGCATGGGAGGAATCGCTACCCCGCCAATAATCGCAATAGCGCTTAACGCGGGGTGTCTCTCGGCGAATGGTCGGCAATTCACGGTCTTGACCTCAAGTACATATCTGAGTACCCTTTAGTCACTTCCGGTCTTTGCTTGCGACTGCTTGGAGAAGCGGCCGCCAGAAGGGGTAGTACCATCAGAGCAATACCGAAGCCTTGTTTGTATCTGCCGTCGCCGTTAGAGGTACGGGACCAATCAGAAGTAGTGTACTCGACCGCCTTATTAGCAGCAGTCTCTCTCGGCATGCCGCTTTCTAGCGAATCCATAGCGATGTTGGCCGTCTGACGCGCAGTGTCGCGAGCGCCTGATGAGTACAGCTCGAGACCGATTGCGTAAATGCCCACACTTCCGCCGATGAATGCGGCGGCGCTCAATCTAGGGTGTCTCTGTACGAATGATCGATAGTTCATGAGTACACCTCATGCCTTGATCTTGATTTCCTTCGCCTCTTCCCATGCGAGCTCGAAGAGCTGCGTGAGGGCTTCAGCGAAGTACGGGGTGTTCAGCCACACGCCGAGATCGTACGTCGGGTGGACTGTCGCGTCGTCGAGCAGCATGAAGAGGACTTCCTTGCCGTCGGCGATGCAGAAGCGAGCGTTGAGTTTCTTGAGGTCCTTGATCGTCGCGATGGGCGCGAGGTCCGCGAGGGCCTTGCGGTTCTTGTCGGTCACGGGGACCGCGATCTTGATCTTGACGCCGCGCTCATGCGCTTTCTTGAGGGCGCGGAAGAACGCGTCGGCCTTGCGGACAATGCCGTCCTCCGTGCTGACCATGATGAACTCCTCTTCGCAGGCCTTGATCATGGCTTCCATCTGATCGTAAGAATTGTTGCGGCCGCGTAGTGCGCCCGTGATCTCCGCAGGGTCGACCATCTCGACGCCGTTCTTGTGGAGTGATTTGAGCTCGTCGAGGATGTCGCTGCCGCGCAGGGTGTCCAGTACCTGCGTCTGCTGCTCTGCATCCTTGATGACGTTCTTCTTGACGCGGTCCACGACTTCCTCAGGGTTGACTGCGATATATTTTATCGGCTTGCCGAGCTTCATGATGATGAAGCCTTTCTTCTCGAGGGACTCGAGAACGTCGTAGCTTCGGCTACGTGGCACACCGGCGATGTCAGAGAGCTCACCAGCAGTCGAGACGCCGCGTGACAGCAGTGCTGTCCATATCTTGGCCTCGTAGCTGTTGAGTCCGAAGTCTTTGATTTTCTTGAGGAAATCTTTTTGGACGATGCTCATAGAAGGTGTGGGAGCGATGCTACACTTATAAATATTTCTCTTTTTATCACTTAAAAGAAGTTACAAAATTCAACCGCTAGGCTGGACGAAGGAGGTCTTGCCACCGGCGTAATATTTATAAATACTCATTATAAATGAATAGACGAACAACCATATTTCTACATATAAATATGGTTTTCTTGGTGAGAGAGGAACTACTGTGCTGTAGGCAGTAACGCGCGGGCAAGAGACAATGGGCAAGCAGAAAATCACCATGACCATCGATGAGAAGGTCTTCAACGCCTTCAAGGAGCTCTGCAAGCGCCGCGCGATGAAGGTGAGTTCTAAAGTCGAGCTCATGATGCGCGAGTTCGTCGAGCAAAGCGATGACGACACTGAGCTCGAGCGAACGACGAAACGATCTTCTCGACGGAACACTGATCGCGAGGACAGTCGCGAGACCGATCGCGGAACCGACAGCGATAGCGATAACGAAGGGCGTGTTGGTGTACAGCGTAGGCACACGCCCGCAGGTGAACGCCCGCTGGGCGATGAGAACGGTGGTGCACGATGATCATCGCACGCACCGATGCCCGACGATCGGTCGCTCCGACCGCGGCCAGAGAGCCTGCCCCGCAAGCGATGTCATCACAATTGCTCGAACGCGCCGCACGAAAGCCAATGCCCGGCCAAGGCGGCCGGAGTCCTGCAGCACGATCCGTTCTCCTCGCCGCGATTCTCGCATGCGTCCTGTTGATATTCATTTCGCTTAACAGTCACGCCGCATACGCATCGCCGGTCGAAGGAGTCTACGCCACAATAGGCGAGAGCATGACGCCTATAGATTCCCTCGTGACGATACAGCTCACTCCCCATCCGACGCGATCGACAATCGTCATCATCACCGACGGCGTCAACACGTTCCGCTACAACGGACAGAGCGTGAGCAACCGCATAGGATTCTCGCCGCAACGATCCGGAGAGCACACGCTGAGCGTACGCGATGCACAGACAGGCACCACGCTCGAGACGCTCTATTTCATGGTCGGAGAACGACCCATCGCGACGATAGCGCCGATCGATGCACTGGAAGCGACGGGTTCCGAAGAGAACGGCGGCGCAGTGAGCGACCTTGACGTCGAAGGCGCTACAAACAGCACGACCGGAACGATAGTCGAAGACAGCGATGGACAAGGAAGCGACGGACAAGATACAGTCCTTCCCACACGCACTAATATAGTGATGTCGGATAAAGCGAACTACGCGTTCGGCGAACCCGTCGTCATACGGCTCCTCGCGGACGATATGGCAGATCTCAGCCTGCAGATAGTCAAGGACGGACAAGTATTCCGTTTCTTAGGCGACATGGCGTCTGAGATGATCTTTGTGCCGAACACGCCCGGTGCCTATCGGGTCGTCGTCTCTGGAACGACGGGCGACACCATCGACTCTTTCGTCTTCGTGGTAGAGCAGTCCATAGAACAAGGCGACCCGGGTACGCCAAGCGAAGATGTCTCTGGCGAAAACATCGATGGAGAATCCCCAAACGACGGTGCCATTGTTGGAGAGAATCCGAACGGAGAGAACCTGGATGGAGAGAACCTGGACGGGACGCGTCCGGACTCTGAAAATATCGCCGAAGATGGTACTGCGGGAGAGGACGATAGTGGAGTCGAGAGCGCCGGTTTCATCATGAGCAAGGATCCGCGCATCGAAGCACGACAGCAATTCCGTACCGAATTCCAGAACGCTGCGCGCGCCGTGCGCATCATGGACGCGAAGGGCGGTGTGCATGACGGTGATATCCGCATCACGAAACGCTCGGATCACCAGGAGTTCACCGCTACAGTGCTCGACGCCCAGCCGCTCATGCAATCGCTCGCTGCATCGTCCGCGCAATCGCCGACGACAGAACTTGACGATGGGTTCGATATCGATTTCACGCCGCGGAAACTCAACCCCGAGGACGAGCCGAAACTAAAAGGCATCAGGGTAGAAGGACTACGCGGCGCGACGCTTGATCTCGGGCTCGACGACGTGCCAAGCGATATAGAGTTGCCTTACGGCATCGACCCGGCGCAGCATGCGTGGCAGAGTGTGTACGCGGTCGATCCCACGCGTCTCAACG
>Ga0209211_10013636_pt1 | contig 10043 bp, 15 predicted proteins | sample RifGroA2_FD_183992 | JGI IMG/M metagenome (GOLD analysis project Ga0209211, IMG submission 183992) | Groundwater microbial communities from Rifle, Colorado, USA - Groundwater A2 (SPAdes) (version 2) | ecosystem: Environmental > Aquatic > Deep subsurface > Groundwater | place: Rifle, Colorado...
GACTGTTATATAAATGGATGGGAGTCATATAGAAAGAATATCACGAATCTCCTATCACGAATGGTCACGAATAATTCCACGTAGCGTATATGAATTCGGGTAAATTCGTGTCAGGTAATTCGTGATGTTCTTACATTACTAATATTCCGACCTGCCTTCCATAGCCCGCTCAAGCGTTACCTCATCGGCGTATTCCAAGTCCGAACCCACGGGCAATCCCCTGCCAATCCGCGTGACCTTAACGGACGGGTTTACTTGCTTTACGAGCTTGGAAAGGTACATAGCCGTAGCTTCGCCTTCCAGGTTAGCATTAGTCGCCAAAATTATTTCCTTGACTGCCGATTCCTGATTCTTGATTCTTTCCGTGAGCTCCCTAACATAAAGCTCGTCGGGCCCAATGTTATTAAGCGGCGAAACGGCGCCGCCCAACACGTGGTACAGGCCTCTATATTTTCCTGATTTCTCCAGGGAAATTATGTCCAAAGGCTTTTCCACCACACAAACAGTTGTTTGATCGCGGGACGCGTCACTGCAAATGGAACACGGCTCCACGTCATCAATATTTTTGCAAATGGGGCAAACTTTCGTGTCCTTTTTTAATGACAATAAACTTTGCGCAAATCTTTCGGCCTCGCTTTGGGGAGACTGTAAAAGGTAGTAAGTGAGCCGGGCCGCGGTCTTTGGGCCAATTCCGGGTAAACGCTCAAAGGCTTCAGATAAATTACGGACTGATTTTGGTAAGTTCATACAAAGCTAGCTAATGTTAACGAATTAAGATATCTAATGTTAACGAATTATTTATTCGAATCTTATCTAATCTTGGCGAACGCTGTCGAATCGTATTCGATAAGATTCGTTAAGATTCGCTAAAGCCCCGGCATTCGCTAGCTTCAACTTACGCCCCAAAAGCCTCCAGAGCGGCCGAAACAATGTCTTCGCTGCTTGCGGAACTGCCGGCAACCGCGGCCAGTTCCCGCTCTTTTTCCACAAGAACGTAGCTAATAACGGGAGCGCATCCGAAAACCGCGTTTAGCACATTTCTAAGAATGTCGGCATTACTGATTGCCGAAAGTCTGTCCTTGTGAAATCGGTAAAAGACCTCAATGAAGAGTACTCCTTCGGCACTCACTTCCTTAGGACGGCAGGAACGCAGGAGGGCCTCGAGCGAGTGATTATAGGGTTTTACCGCCTTAAGAACCTCATCCCATTTTTTGGAAACTTCGGCCAGAGTCAACTTTATGTTGCCTCCCGGTGCCCGCGGTCCAGCGTTGGGAGATTTTGGCGAATCGTCAGCCGTGTCAACTTCCTGAACTTCATTTTCCGGCTCTTTATCTTCGCCGCTTCCCCGGCCCTCCAAGTCCCTCCCCATACTTTCCGGTTTGCCTTGGGAATTCTTGTTTGTAAAGTGAGAAGCTGCGTCGAAAACAGCCAGCTCCAAAGGAAGCTGCGGGATGGGGCTGAACTTTGACCGCTCCTCGGCCTCTAGAAACCGGTTAATGAAATAAATAATTTGGTCCTTGCCAAGCTTATCTGCCTGCTTTTTGGCTTTTTGGAATGAATCTTCACCCATGTCCAAAATGTCATCCCCCACATCTCCTAAAATTAAAAGCAGATCTCGCAAATATGAAATTAGACTCCCGGAAAAAGCGGATATGCTTTCCCCGTCACGCGCCAGGAGGTCAATAAATTCCAGCGCCTCTTTTTGCTTTGTGTCTGCTAAAAGAGATATAAATGTGGACGGCGAAAACGCAAATTGGTCCAAAGAAATCTCACCAACCACCACTTGCTCCAAGAGCGTTTCCGCGTTGCGGTACCCGCCTTCGGAAAGCTCGGCAATTCTTGCCAAATCCTCGGGCGAGACTTTAACCCCTTCTTTTTCACAAATTAAGGAAAGTTTCTTAATGAGGTCGGCCTTCTTCCCCCGCTTAAACCGGAGCACCTGGCAACGGGACTTAATGGTGTCGGGAATTTTTTGGTATTCGGTGGTCGCTAAAATAAAAACGGCGTGGACGGGCGGCTCTTCAAGCGTCTTTAGAAACGCGTTAAACGCCTCGTTCGTGAGCATGTGAACCTCGTCAATAATATAGACTTTGTAACGGCCCATGGAGGGGGTCAATTTTATTTTTTCCCTGAGATCCCGGACGTCATCGATGCCCCGGTTGCTGGCGGCGTCTATTTCTATTAAATCCAAAAACTTACCCTCGTTTACGGCTACGCAGGAGGCGCACTTATTACAGGGCTCGCCATCCTTGCCCAAATTTTCACAGTTTAAGGCTTTAGCTAAAATTCGGGCGGTGGTAGTCTTACCACTGCCTTTAGGTCCGGTAAAAATATAGGCATGTGAAATCTGTTTTTTTGTGAGGGCGTTTTGCAGGGCCTTGGCCACGTCTTCCAAGCCTTCAAGTTCCTTGAAGTTTTTCGGTCGATATTTTAGGTAATACATAGATGGCAGTAATTTATATGGTTAGTCCCAGGCAAATAATAGTCGGGTGTAAATTTTTTGAAAGATTGGGAACTTAGCCTTCTAAAGATTAGTTCAGCGGGGGCTTTTTTACAATAAGAAAATTTGTAGAAACAGCTGAATTTTAAGGAGTTTGGGCGTTAACCCAGCGGCTGACTTCAGGAATCAATTTTTGGGTAGTTATACTCTCCAAAACGGCTATTTCATCTTTACTGAACCTACTTAACACGTAATCTTCGCCCTTTATTCTTGATTCTTGATTCTTGATTCTACCCTCGACCCCAACCCGAAGTCTCCAAAACTCCTTAGTGCCCAAATAATTTTCTACGGATGTAACCCCATTGTGCAATTTGGGCCCTTTGCCAAACTGAAGTTTAAAAGTACCCAGCTGAATGTCCAAATCGTCGTGAACAACCAGCAGTTCCTCAGGTAGCACTTTATGCTTTTGGCAAAGGTATTTAACGGCTTTGCCGGATTCGTTCATGAAAGTTTGGGGCTTGGCCAAAACGGCCGCCTCAGGAGCCAGAATTACGTTTAGGGTATAAACCTGTTTATCCTCGTGCCAAGTCACAATAGCAGGATCGCCATTTACCTCACCCACATTTCCCCCGTCACTTAACCCGTCTAAAACAAAAAAACCAACGTTGTGGCGTGTGTTTTCATATTTTTCTCCCGGATTTCCCAGGCCAACAATAAGTTTCATAAGTTATCTAATGTTATCGAATTAACCTGGACTGCGGTCCGACGAATCTTGTCTAATCTTGGCGAATGATATCGAATCGTATTCGATAAGATTCGTTAAGATTCGGATTCCTAATTCGATAGCATTAGCTAGCTTTGACCGTCGTGGTGAATGCCCATTAAGTGCATGACGCCGTGAGCCACCAGAAAAGCCACTTCCTCTTCATACGAGTGACCCAACTGCCGAGCCTGTTTTTCCGCGTAATCCTTTGAAATGACGACTTCCCCTACCCATTCCCCGTTTGGCAGCTTCTCCTTCATTTCAAACGAGAGGACGTCGGTAGAATGGTTGACTCCCCGATGCTTGCGGTTGAGTTCCTCCATTTGTTTGTCATCGGTAATTGAAATGGTAAAGTGAAGCTGATCTTTCCTCGGCATAAGGGAATTATACAGATTTCTGAAGAAGACTTCTTAAAAAGAAGTCTTCTTTTGAGACTCAAAAGTGTTTCTTTTAGACGTTTCGTGAGGATCCAAAACTAGAGGGTAAACGTCGATGGCAACTTCTTCGTACGGGTGAACCTTTTTGACGGCGGAAATAATATTTTCCAAATCGCGCCTGTAGCAGACCGTTTCAATTCTTTCCTCGGACACTTCTTCTAGCTTTCCAACCTGCCCGATGGCCGGGTGAGCCCCCGATAGAGGTATAAACCTTCCCGTTCCGTTTACCGAAAAACTGGTGTGGGAATAATTGCCAACTTTTCCGGCCCCCGATTTTCCCAGAGCCCCACGGACTATGGAAGCGTGTGTCTCCGGAACATAAACAACAATCTTAACAACTTCTTGTTTCATGAGATGCTAGACCGAAACTATTTCCAAACCCCCTACTCGGGAAAAGTGTTTAACATTTTTTGTAACCAGCGTTAGTCCGTACACCAAACAGGTAGCGGCAATTAGTATATCCATATCCTCAATTATATTTCCTTTAAATTTAAGCGCTGACCGGAGTTCTCCAAACTTGGCGGCAATCGATTCATCCAAACCAAATACTTGGGACAAAGATTTAAAATATGTCAGAACGTAATTCTCTAACTTTATTCGATTTCCCGAGCGGTACATACCTTCGTACAACTCTGCCATACACACAAAACTAGAGGTGACGTCACCTTCAAGTGCACCTAATAACTTAATTACTTTCTGGTCTCCACGGAGAAAATCAATAATGGCCGAGGTTTCAACAAAGTATTTCATTAAATGACGAGGGAACGTCGACGGGATTTTCGTTCAAACACTTTCTCCCATAGTTTATCCTTATCCAGTTCCGTGTTTTTCCAGGCCCCGGCAACTCCCATCATAACCTTTTTTTTCTCGCCGGGTACGGCTTTAAGTTCGGCAAAGGGTTCACCACCCTTGGTTAGAATCAAAGATTCCACAAAAGGCAGCTCCTTTGTGATTTCACCAAAGTTCCTGCGTAGTTCGGTTATCGATATAATACGTCTATAAATATCATTCATATGAACTTTATATCATAATAAACCACGTTAGTCAAGCATTATTATGTACATAATAATGGTCACTATTATGTGTATTACTTGCTCTCCACTTCGTCATCCCGGCCGAGCGCAGGATCGATGCTGGAGACGCCCAGCATGACGACCCGGGAAGCCCAATCCGCGCGTGCTACATGGATAATCATTAAGTAAGCACAACAAAAATACCCCGCTTAAGCGGGGTATTTTTGTAACAATTTATACTCAAAATCAATTATCTCCTCCTTTAAACTCCTGATGATTGTAACTTCTTGCTTCTGATTTCATAGCACTTACGTATGATTGGATTAGTTCTTTAAGCTGCTCCCCGTGCAACTCCCCTTTGACAACCTGCTCCTTTGCACATTGATGCACGTCCCTGGCAAAATCCTGCGTCACACCACCCTTCTCGGCGCTTCCTATTCTAATGCCAAAACCCCCTTGGGGATCAGTATCGGGACCAACGTTGACGTACCAAGTATCCCTGTATTGTTCTTATCCTCTATCTTCCTGAAACGGCTCCTAACCTTTAAGCGTATCAATAGTCGATGATCCAACCTGATCGGTGTACCGATCACTTAAATATTCTGGGGATGACGAACCAATCATTTCCGGGCTTTCACCACTCATAAAATCACCCCTCCTTCAAAACTTCCTCCACTATCCTTTTGACCACGGTACCGTCGGCTTTGCCTTTGAGCTCAAGCATTGAAGACTTCATGAGCGTTCCAAAATCCGCCGTTTGACCGTTACTAATTAATTCGCCTAGTTTCTTAGTTACCACCGCTTTGACTTCTTCTTCGCTCATTTGGGCGGGCAAATATGACTCAAGGAGGGCAAGCTCTGACTCTTCTTTGGCCACTAAGTCAGGACGGTTCCCTTTAGTAAAAGATTCTATGGATTCTTTATGCGTTTTTACCTGCTTGCCGAGAACTTCAACAATTTCGGCATCGGTCAGCTCTGCCTTCTTGTCCACTTCCTTGTATTTAATGGCGGAAATCAGAAAGCGCAAGGTGGACACCCTAGCGGCGTCCTTTGCCTTCACGGCTGTGACCAGGTCTTGATTGATTTGTTCTCTTAGTGTCACTTTTTAAAGGTAAGAATATCACGAATCACCCATCACGAATGGACACGAATAAACCCACGACGCGTTAGCGAATTCGAGTAAATTCGTGATAGAAAATTCGTGATATTCCCACGATGTTAGTCCACGTCTTTACTATCTTTGGCCGGCCTGACTTCGGGCACATATAGCTGATCTCTGTCTTTGCCCTTTCTCTTGAGCTGGGCATCGCGCTTTTTGGCTTGGGACGGGCGCTCATAGAACTCACGCTTTCTGAGCTCCTGAATGATGCCTTCACGCGCCACTTCCCTATTAAAGCGCCTCAAAGCCTGGTCTAAAGATTCGTCTTTTTTTACGACAATTTTTACCATAAATAACTAAAACCCCCTCTCATAATCAGAAGTAAGCTAGTAAGAAGTAGGAAATAAGCTCTATAAAACTTATTTCTTAATCCTCAATTCTTAATTCTCCTCAAGTGTTTCCACCGGGCTCTTCCGCAGTTCCGCCCAAAACGTGCACGTGCTCGTGTTCAAAATGATTATACCCTGCTCCGTTGTTCACCAGCTTATAACCTGTTTTGTTAAGACCAAGAAGATTTACCGTTTGGGAGATGGCAGAAAACATTTTGTCCCAAAACCCGGGGTATTTGCCTGCCAGCGTGTCCCTTTTTTCTGAGTGACTTTTGGAAAGGACCAAAACGTGTATGGGGGCCGCCGGGTATTTGTTCTTGATCACTAGGAAATCTCCCGTTTCGGTAACCTTTTCTGACGGCTCCGTCCCTTCTACAATCCTACAAAACAGGCAACCTTGCATACTCACTCCATTTTACATCTATAAGGAAAAACTTCCAAGTACGGGGAAATAGTTAAAGGCTTAAAAGATCTTTTTCGGTAACGATTTTTGACTCCTCTTCATTCCGTTTCTTGAGCTCAAACCCACCAAGTGAAAGGGATTTAGAAGATACGACCACACGGAAAGGAATTCCCAGTAAGTCCGCGTCCGCAAACTTTTGCCCGGGCGTTACGTCTTCCCGCTCGTCCCACAACACTTCTACACCGGCCTTGGTTAGATTTTCGTAAACTTCCCTCGCAACGTCTTTGAACTTTGAACTGTCATTTTGATCTTTGATTTTTGAATTTTGAATTTCAATGAGATGTATTTTATACGGCGCCAGGAGCTCCGGCCACACGATTCCTTTATCGTCGTGATATACCTCAACCAAAGTTCCCATCACACGAGTGGGCCCAATGCCGTAACTGCCAAACCAAATGGGCTTTTTGGACCCGTCTTTATCGGTAAAAAACGCTTTCATCTTTTCGGAGTACATTGTGCCCAGCGGGAAAATATTTCCCACCTCGATGGAGCGCGCTTCAACGATTTTCCCTCTACCGCACACCGGGCAGGCGTCCCCGATTTTATAGTCAAAAACTTCTTTGTTCTGCCCAAAGTCCTCGCACTTGTCACAGAAATAGATGGTGTCTTCACCTACGTCACTCAAAACTTGGAACTCGTGGGTCCGGTGGCTCGTGAAAACTCCCCCGGAAGCCTCCGCCACCTTAACTTTTAAACCGAGTCTTTTAAAAATTTTAACGTAAGCTTCCTTGGCCAATTCGTAATAGGCCATTAAATCCTCTTCGCTTACGTGCGCGCTATAGAGATCCTTCATTAAAAATTCGCGTCCTCTAAGTATTCCGCTCGTGGCCCTGGGCTCGTTGCGGAATTTGGTGGAAAATTGGTAAATATAGACCGGTAAGTCTTTGTAGGAACTAACGTGTTTACGAAGAAGGTCCATGACGATTTCTTCGTGCGTAAAGGAAAGGGCGTACTCACGCTCGTGACTGTCTTTTAATTGGTACATGACGTCTTTTGCCTTCTCCCATCGCTCGGTTTCATTCCAGATTTCTTTGGGGTGCAAAAGTGGCATGGCCAACTCCTCCCCGCCAATAGCGTTCATTTCTTCACGTATTACCTGGTTGATCTTGGAAACAACACGAAGGCCTAAAGGCAAAAGTGTCCAGCTACCGCTCATGAGCTGGTCAATAAAACCGCCGCGCACTAAATACTCGTGGTTTTTACTTTGTGCCCCTTTGGGCGCCTCTTTGGATGTTTTAGGAAAAAGCTGTGACTGAAGCATAAATTATTTTAGCACAGAAGCCGTGACGTTTGCGGACCCCACACCTTCAGGGTGATTTTTATTACCCAGAATCCCCTTAAGTCCTTTGCATTGTTTTTTGTCGTAAAAATAAAGCGATAGAATTTAAATGTCTGAGGTATTAAAGGGGCAAACCCTAAGTTTAGTAGTAGAACGTTAAAAGTTTTGACTCTTAGAACCTTTTAATATCCCTAATGGTGACGAGAACAAATAGTAAAAGAAGGGCGGCCAGGCCGAAGTTGTTCACAGCCTTTTCCACCCGCGGGCTAATTTTTTTGCCTCTCATGGTTTCTATTAGAATAAAGAGCAGCCGACCGCCGTCAAGGGCCGGAATGGGAAGCAGGTTAAACATAAACAGATTGAGCGAAATCAGCGCCACGAGCTGCAAGTAAATTCTAAAACCGACTTCGAGGGCTTGAGTGGAGATTTTATAAATCCCCACGACCCCAGTGACCTCGGCCGGAGCCCTGCCCGCAAAAACTTCAGAAACCAGATTCTTTAGCCCGGCGGCCATTAGTGATAAGTCCTTGTAGATTTCCTTCGCGGCCAGGATTACTGCCTGGTCGAGGTTAGTCTTTTTATACGTCAAGTTACTGTCAAACCCCACCACTACCCCCAAAGGACCCTCACCACTCGGCGGGTTGACGCGCGGCGTCGTTACCAAGCTTATAGTTTCGCCATCCCTCTCAACGGTGAGCGTTACTACTTTACCCTTCCGGCCATTGACGTTATTTATGAAGTCCTGCGGGTCAGAAACCTGCTTCCCGTCAACCCGGGCGACGTAGTCTCCCGCGCGTATCTCTGACGCTTCGGCCGGTGAATTTTTTGTCACCTCCGCGATTTTCACCTTTCCGGTGAGCGTGGGATTCCCCACTAAAAACAGAAGCACAAATATTAAATAGGCTAGAATAAGGTTGCCAATTACCCCGGCCACAACAATTATAAGACGCTTGGCGTTTGAGGCGGCGGCGAAACTTCCCTCGCTGCCAAAACCCATAACTTCACCGTCCTCACCCTTGAGTTTTACGAAGCCGCCGATGGGTAAGAGATTAAGGGAGTAAAGAGTGTCTCCAATTTTGCGGCCAAAGACTCTGGGCGGCAGACCAAAACCAAATTCCTCCACTTTAACACCACTTCTTTTGGCGGCAATAAAATGGCCAAACTCGTGCACGAAAACTAAAATGGAGAGACTCAACAAAAAAACTAAAACGGACATATGTTAAACCTAACACTAACTTTCTCCACTAACCGACACTAACAAGTAAAAATTTTGTGAGAGTTCGTGAAGGAAGTTCGTGGTAGGCCTACCTTATATACGGAGGAGCTCGTCTTCTTTTTCTTTTCCTATTTGTTCAACTTCTAGAGTTTTATCTTTGATGATTTTTTCTACCTCCTCGCGAGTCCTAAACCGTTCATCCTCGGAAATAACGCCGTTTTTCTCCATTTCATCAATGGACCGCATTTCGTCCTGGCGTATTTGGCGGACTTCTACCTTGGCTTCCTCAACTTTGCCTTTTACTATCTTGGTAAGTTCGAGCCGACGTTCCTGTGAAAGAGACGGCAAAACCAGACGAATTGTGTCGTCAAACGTCACGGGATTTAAGCCCCCGGCCGCATCCCTAATGGCCTTTTCTATCTTGGGAATAATACTTAGATCCCACGGGCGGATGGTAATGGTGGTAGGTTCCGGAATGCCAATGGTCGCCAGTTCTCTAATGGATAGTGCCGGGGAACCATCGTAAGCGGCTACTTTAATGTCTTCAACCAAGGAAGCATTAGCTCGACCGGTTCTAATAGTGGAAAGATCAGACTTGAGGTGGGTTATACGACTGTCTACCTTATCTCTTAACTCAGAAATTTTCATTAATAGCAGACAAAAAAACAAGTTTACTCCAATTTCTAATTACTAATTTCTAGGTACTCTAAACAGATCCAAATTTCTAAATTCGTCATTGGGGTTTAATTAGAAATTAGGTTAATTAGAGCAATTAGAAATTAATAATCTTCAAATCTCTAATACTTTAAACTCTTTAACAACTATATTCTCCCCTACTTTAGCCGTGAGCGCAATGATTAAATCCTTAATTGTTTTTGAGGCGTCACGGATGTAGGCTTGTGACAAAAGATCTTCGGTGTCTTTGGGTTTCATGGCGGCCGCCT
>Ga0209211_10013639_pt1 | contig 10042 bp, 19 predicted proteins | sample RifGroA2_FD_183992 | JGI IMG/M metagenome (GOLD analysis project Ga0209211, IMG submission 183992) | Groundwater microbial communities from Rifle, Colorado, USA - Groundwater A2 (SPAdes) (version 2) | ecosystem: Environmental > Aquatic > Deep subsurface > Groundwater | place: Rifle, Colorado...
ACGGTTATGTCCCACAAATACGCGGTTATATTGAAAGACTCATTGGAAGTTTTGAATAAAAGAATATGAAATTAAATCCTTTTAAAAAAGAAGATAAAAAGAAAGAGGCCGATAAGGCCGAAGTTTCGGTTCCCGAAAAAAAGGAAACAATACTGGTTTCCGATTCCGGCGCCTACAAAGTTTTAACCAGTTTATATATTTCCGAAAAAGCCTCGCTTTTAACAAATATTAATCAATATGTTTTTAAGGTTACGGCGGTTGCGACCAAATCGGAAATTGCCAAGAAGGTTGAAAAACTTTTCAGCGTAAAAGTTAAAAAAGTAAAAATCGTGAAACTTCCGGCCAAACGAAGAACCGTGGGTAAGTATCAAGGAAAAACAAACGCGGTTAAAAAAGCAATCGTAGTATTGAAGCCTGGCTACGCGATTGAGCAAGCCAAAGCATAACCATGAAGAAATATAATCCGACAACGCCGTCGCGAAGGCACATGATGGGATATGATTTTTCAAAACTGTCCGCAGTTGAGCCTTTGAAGTCTTTGAAAAAAAGTTTCAAACGGTCTGTCGGACGCAACAATCAGGGCCGGGTGACCAGTCTTCACAGAGGCGGCGGCGTCAAAAGATTATACCGGACGATAGATTTTAAACAGCAGAAGATGGATGTACCCGGAAAAGTTTTTTCCATCGAGTATGATCCGAACAGAACGGCTAGGATAGCTCGTATTACATATGCTGACGGCGAGCGGCGCTATATTTTGGCCCCGGAGGGACTTAACGTCGGCGACAAAATTGTAACCGCTGACAAAGCAGCCTTAAAGCCCGGAAATAGGATGAGGTTGAAAAATATTCCCCAAGGATCACTGGTATACAATATTGAATTGTTCCCAGGCCGGGGCGGCATGGCCGTCAGGTCTGCCGGAACAGCAGCTTCGGTTTTAGCCAGTGAGGGCGGATATGTCCAGCTGGTAATGCCTTCTTCGGAAGTCCGGAAGGTTTCAGACAATTGTTTTGCTTCGTACGGACAGGTATCCAATATGGAGCACAGCACGATATCGCTCGGAAAAGCCGGACGAAACAGGTGGTTGGGCAAAAGGCCAAAAGTCAGGGGAACAGCCATGAATCCGGTTGACCATCCGCACGGCGGCGGTGAAGGCCGACAAGGCCGAGGCACAAGAAGGCCGAAGACCGCCCAGGGCAAAGTTACCGGCGGCCGAAAAACAAGAAACAAGAAAAAGAAATCAGGCGTGTTTATTATAAGACGCAGAAACAAGTAGAGTTTCGCCCCATGACCAAACACAATAATATATGAGCAGATCACTAAAAAAAGGCCCTTATGTAGACGAAAAACTCCTTAAAAAAGTAGGCCGTCTTAAAGTTGGAGATAAAACAATTATCAAAACATGGGCCCGCGCGTCCACGATTGTTCCGGAAATGATTGGCTTTACTTTCGGGGTTCACAATGGTAAAGTCCATGTCCCCGTCTTTGTTACAGAGGATATGGTCGGTCATAAATTGGGTGAGTTTTCTCTAACCCGCAAATTCTCCCGCCACGGCGGACGAATGCAGAAAGAGATTGAAACAGCGGCCAAACAGAAAGAATTAGATGCGGCTAAAGCGGCCAAAATTGAGCCTGAGAAAAAATAATCATGCAAACCGTAACTAAATTAAACAATTTAAGATTAGCGCCCAGAAAAGTCAGATCCGTAGCCAATCTATTGAAGGGCAAAGATGTGTTGGCGGCTTTGGACCAGCTGGAGTTCTTTGTTAAAAGGCCCAGTCCGCACATGATTAAGCTTTTGAAATCGGCTTTAGCTAACGCCGAAAATAATTTCCACATGGTTAAAGAAAATCTATACATCAAAAGTATTTTAGTTAACGAGGGCGTAAAATTAAGAAGATTTGAGCCAAAGGGTTTTGGCCGGGTGTCACCGATTCAAAAGAAAACCAGCCTGATTACTGTTGTTCTTGATGAAAAAGTGGCCGGTCTGAAAAGGACGGTTAAGTCGAAGCCCGAACACGTGCACGAACATAAAGTTGAAACCGAGGCAAAAACAGACAAGAAGCCCGAAATTAAAACGGAAATTGGCAAAAAAGTAAGTAAAAAAGGTTTTGTAAAAAGAATTTTCCAAAGAAAGACAGTTTAATATGGGACAAAAAACATCACCAACGGCATTTAGGGTAGGTATTACGAAGGATTGGTATTCCCGCTGGTTTAGCGCGAAGAAATACATTCCTTTTTTGAAAGATGACGTTTCGGTCCGAAGTTTTTTGGTCAGGAAATTAAAGGGCATGTCCGTGGATCGGATTGAAATTGAAAGAGGAACGGACATGCTCAATATCATCGTCTACACATCCAGGCCGGGTTTGATAATCGGCCGTGGTGGAGGCGGCATCGAAGATCTGAAAAAAGCTTTGCAGAGAGTTTTGAAAAATAAAGTAAGCGTTCGGATTGAAATCCAAGAAATAAAAAGTCCCGAATCTTCCGCCGCTATCATGGCTGAATCCATCGTAGAACAAATTGAAAAGAGGATTCCATACCGAAGAATCATGAAGCAAACACTGGCCAAGATGATGGCCAATAAACAGGTTAAAGGGGCCAAGATATATATCGGCGGCCGATTAGACGGAGCAGAAATTGCTCGAGCCGAACATTTAGAAGAAGGCAATTTGCCCTTGCAGACGTTGAGAGCCGATATAGACTATGCCAAGGCAACTGCGATGACGACATTCGGAACAATCGGTATTAAGGTTTGGATATATAAAGGTGAAAAATTCGATTAAGTCGACAAATTAGAAATGAAAATGCAGCCTTCCAGAGTTAAACATACGAAAGTCCATAAAGGCAAAGTAAAAGCCGTGGCTTCGCGCGGCACAAAATTGAGCTTTGGAAGCTTTGGGTTGAAATCGGAAGAATCTTCGTGGCTTAAGTCGAATCAATTGGAATCGGCCCGGCGGGTCATGGCCAAATTCATTCAGCGCGGCGGCAAAATTTGGATGCGTGTGTTTCCGGATAAGCCTCGAACCGCCCGTAGTCCGGAATTGGGTATGGGTGGCGGACGAGGTCCATTGTCGCATTTTGTGGTGCCGGTTGAAGCTGGCCGGGTCATATTTGAAATTGACGGCCTGCCGGAAGCGACGGCCAGAGAAGCCTTAAGATTGGGGGCCCATAAATTGCCCGTTAAAACCAGAATCATAAGCCGATGAAATACACAGATTTAGAAAATAAGTCAGCCCAAGAATTAAAGAATATGCTGGAGGAAACGAAAGCTATGATGCTGCAGCTGCGGTTTGATTTGGCAAATAAAAAATTAAATGATGTCAGCAGATTAAAGAAGACTAAAACCAGCATCGCCCAAATATTAACCAAAATAAAAGAACATGCCGGAAAATAATAAAAAACCAAGAACGTTAAAAGGGACTGTCGTATCCGATAAGATGACCAAGACGGCTGTGATTGAAATCGCCCGAATGGTCAAGCATCCCAAATACAAGAAATTCGTCAAATTAAGCAAAAGATTTAAAGCCCATAACCCCGAAAACCAATTTCATGTCGGCGACAAGGTTACGATTCAGGAATCAAAGCCTATATCCAAAGACAAGAGATGGGTTATAACCGGGAAGGTTCAATAATATGCTTCAATTACGTTCCATGGTTGGTGTTGCTGATAATTCAGGCGCAAGGCGCGTCGGCGTGTTTAAGGTTCTCGGCGGTTCAAAGAAGAGATACGCCCGAATCGGCGATATTGTCGTGGTATCCGTCAAGGACGCCGAGCCGAGAAAAACGGTTAAGAAAAAAGATGTTTTGAAGGCATTAGTTGTCAGGCAGAAACAGCCGTTCAGGCGTAAAGACGGGAGCTATATCCGCTTTGACGACAATGCCGTTATTATTCTTGATGGCAAGGAGCCTAAAGGCGGCCGAGTATTCGGACCCATTCCTAGAGAAATAAGAGAATTGGGATATTCGACCATTGCTTCTCTGGCCGAAGAATTAGTTTAATAATATGAAATTAAAAAAAGGCGACAACGTGATGATGATGTCCGGAAAAGACAAAGGCAAAAAAGGAAAAATCCTGGCTGTTTTTCCGTCTCAAGACAAAATTGTGATTGAAGGGTTGAATTTGATAAAAAAAGCAGTCAGGGCCCGAAAGCAGGGTCAAAAAGGCCAGATAATTCACAAGGAAAGATCCGTCAACGCGGCCAGCGCCGCGCTGATATGCGGCGCCTGCTCGAAACCCACCCGTATTGGATTACGGCTTGATAACGGCAACAAAGTGAGGATATGCAAGAAATGCAACGCCGAAATAAAATAAGATTGATTTTTTCCAAAAAATATATATAATATAACGGACTAAATAACCCATGACCACGCCCAGATTACAAGAAACATACAGAAAAAAAGTTGTTCCTGCCCTGAAGGAACAGTTTAAAATACCAAATGTCATGGCGGTGCCAAAAATTGAAAAGGTGGTCATTAATTCGGGAATTGGAAAGATGGTTAAAGACGACAAGGGGATTACCAAGCTCGAAAAAGATATTTCTCTTTTGTCGGGCCAGAAGGCAGTGTTCAGAAAAGCCCGCAAGTCCATTTCCGGATTCAAGCTGCGCGAAGGAACAAATATCGGAATTTCCGTTACTGTCAGAGGCAAAAGAATGTACGATTTCATTGATCGTCTGATATCCATTGCCTTGCCCAGATCAAAGGACTTCCGGGGGATAGAAATAAAAAATATCGATTCGGATGGGAACTTAAATCTCGGCGTAAAAGAGCACAATATTTTTCCGGAAGTGACATACGAAAGCACGAAAGATATTTTTGGTCTGCAGGTCACGGTTGTAACCAATGCCGGCAGTAGAGAAAAAGGCCTAGCCTTGTTTAAAATGCTGGGTTTTCCATTCAAACATGCCTAAGAAATCAACAATCGCCCGATCCAACAAAAAACCGAAATTTTCATCACGGATTGTTAAGCGCTGTTTCATTTGCGGCCGCAAGCCGGGCTATATCGGCAAGTTCGGTTTGTGCCGGATTCATTTCAGAGAATTAGCCAACGCCGGCATGCTGCCCGGTGTTAAAAAATCATCATGGTAACAGATCCAATTTCAGACATGTTAATACAGATTAAGAATGCCCAGCTTTCCAAAAAAGAGCAGGTTTCGATTCCTTTTTCCAAGATGAAAATGTCTATAGCCGATATCTTGAAGTCATCGGGATTTGTGGCTGATGTCGAAAAAAAGTCCAAGAAAATGAAAAATTCCGAGCATGATTACATTTACATTACGTTGAAATACGGCGACGGAACCATATTGAATAATGTGAAAATCGTTTCAAAGCCGTCGCGTCGAATGTACATGAAAGCGTCCGAAATCAGGCCGGTAAGATCAGGCTACGGGTTGGCCATTCTTTCGACATCCAGGGGCATCATGACGTCGGAAAACGCCAAGAAAGAAAAATTGGGAGGCGAAATATTATGTGAAGTCTGGTAACTATGAGCAAAATAGGAAAAAAACAAATCAATATTCCCCAGGGCGTAACCGTTCGAAACGAAAACGGCTCTGTTTTCGTAAAAGGACCCAAGGGAGAACTATCAATGCCTTTGAGTAGTCATTTTGTTTTTACCCAATCTGAAAATACGGCTACGATTATGCCAAGAGAAGAAAAAATACTGAAAGACAATAAAATCCATTCCATGTGGGGCCTTTCAACGGCCGTCCTTTCCAATTTAATTAAAGGCGTCACTGAAGGATTCGAGAAGGCTTTGGAATTCCAGGGCGTCGGCTACAAAGCCAATGTCAAAGGCAACGATTTGGAACTGGAATTGGGATACTCCCATCCCATAACCGTGTCGGCGCCGGAAGGAATATCTTTTAAAGTTGAAAAAAATGTCATAAAAGTCATGGGAATTGATAAAGAATTAATCGGAAAGGTCGCGGCCCACATACGGACGTTGAGAAAACCCGAGCCATACAAGGGGAGCGGCGTCAGATATTTGGGCGAGGTAATAAAGCGTAAAGCCGGTAAGAAAGCAACCGCGGCTGCATAACAATGAATACAAAAAGAGAAAAAAGAATACGGAGGCACAACCGTGTAAGAGCGACGATAATCGGAACGGCAAAAAAGCCCCGGGTTTCAGTTTTTAAAAGCAATAAGAATGTCTTTATCCAATTTATTGACGACGTTTCCGGAAAAACTATTCTGGGTAACTCCATTGGAGGCAAGACTAAGACTAAGGGAAATAAAACAGAAAAAGCTTCAAGTACGGCTGAAAGCATGGCCAAGAAAGCGGTGGATTTGGGAATAACCGAGGCTGTATTCGATCGGGGCGGTTTTAAATATCATGGCCGCGTTAAAGCCGTGGCCGAGGGATTAAGAAAAGGCGGAATTAAATTTTAAATATGGCAAATTTCCAACAAAACAGAAGAGGGCCGAGACGAGGCGGACAGAGTCGGGATTTCGTGCGGCCGGAATATGAACAAAAAGTTTTAGACATCGCCCGCGTAGCTCGCGTCACTAAAGGCGGAAAGAGATTTAGTTTCCGGGCCACCATCGCCATCGGCGACATGAAGAGCAAAGTCGGCGTGGGCATGGCTAAAGGCAAAGATGTGGCCCAGGCCGTCCAAAAAGCGTATAACCAAGCCAAAAAGAATATGCTTTCAGTCCAGCTTGTAAAAGGAACGATTCCACATCAGGTTGAGGCTAAATATTCCAGTGCCGTGGTAATTTTAAAGCCGGCTAGCGGCGGCGTAAAAGCCGGAGGTCCGGTTCGCGTAGTGGCCAAACTGGCCGGAATCCATTCTTTGACGGGAAAATTGACCGAAAGAACGAATAATAAAATCAATATCGCCATGGCTACAATCGAAGCCTTGAAAAAATTAAGAATCAAAAACAATGCAGCTGCATAATATAAAACCGAACACTCCGAGAAAGAATCAAAAAAGAGTCGGCCGCGGCGGAAAGCGGGGGACTTTTTCCGGCCACGGAACTAAGGGACAGAAAGGCCGGGCTGGAGCCAGCGTGAAGCCCGGATTCAGAGGCGGCGACAATCGGATTTGGCAGTTGTTTCCCAAATTGAGAGGCGCTTCCAAAAAGCCTGGCAACAAGAAACCGCACGCGAAGCATAAATATTTCCAACTTCGGCATAAAAAGTCGGAAATTATTAATTTGGGCGAACTGAACGCGTTTGACGGCATGATTGAACCCAAGACGCTTGTTGACGCCGGAATCGTTCAATCCTCGCGCAACGGAGTCAAAATACTGGGCGTAGGAAAAATAGAAAAGAAAATCCAATTAAAAGGTTTCGCCGTTTCCAAAACCGCTTTGGATAAGATTTTAAAAGCCGGCGGATCAGTAGAATAATATGGCAAACAGAATTGCTCAAATTTTTAAGAAGGCCGATTTGAGGAATAAAATTCTCTATATATCTTTTTTGCTCGTTATTTCCCGCCTTATCTCCAACATTCCCATTCCCGCTCTCGATGCTTCCCGTTTAAGGGATTTCTTCGCCCAAAATCAGTTCTTTGGTTTGGCCAGCGCTTTCACCGGCGGTTCTTTGGCCAATCTTTCAATCGGCATGCTCGGGCTCGGCCCGTATATAACCGGCTCGATTATTATGCAGCTTTTGACGATGATATTTCCGTCGCTGGAACAGATGTATAAATACGAAGGCGAAGCCGGCCGAGCTAAATTTAATCAGTATTCAAGGCTTTTGACCGTGCCGTTGGCGGCTCTGCAGGGCTATAGCTTCTTGGTTTTGCTTTCCCGGCAGGGGATAATAAATGTTCTTTCTCCGATTGAATGGCTGACGGCCGTTTCGGTCATAATCGCCGGCAGCGTCTTTTTGATGTGGCTGGGCGAATTGATTTCCGAAAAGAATTTGGGCAATGGCGTGTCTCTTCTAATTTTAGCCGGCATCGTGGCCGCTATTCCGTCGAGCATCCAGCAGTCAATTTTCACATATACTCCCGGAGATTTTTTCACTTACATAATGTTCGCCGTCGTCGCCCTGATTGTCATAGTCGGTGTCGTGTATATTTCCGAGGCCCAGAGAAATATTCCCATTAATTACGCCCGCAGGATAAGAGGCATGAAAGTATACGGCGGAGTTTCCACATATCTGCCGATGAGAGTCAACAACGCCGGAGTCATTCCAATCATCTTTGCTCTGTCAATTCTTCTGTTTCCCGGACTGATAGCCAACTTTTTCATTACCTCAAGCACGCCATGGCTGGCCAGTCTGGCCCGGAGCGTCAATACTTTTATGCAAGCCGGTTCGCTCTGGTATAATTTATTCTACTTTTTCCTTGTTGTTGTTTTTACGTATTTCTACACTGCCGTCACATTCGACCCAAAATCAATTTCGGAAAATATTCAAAAGCAGGGCGGATACATTCCCGGCATAAGGCCGGGGCCTAATACCGCCCAATTTCTGAATCATCTTTTGAATCGCGTGACTTTAGTTGGAGCGATATTCTTGGGCTTGATTGCTGTCTTGCCCAATGTGATTCAAAGCGCTACCGGCATTACGGCATTTACAGTCGGCGGCACTTCCGTCTTAATCGTTGTGTCAGTTGCTCTGGAGGTCATGAAACAAGTTGACGCGCAACTCTCGATGTACGAGTATTAAACCATTTTTACCACCAAGTCCCTCATTTACTTTTTAATTATTCTTTGATATTATCGCTGACTAGTTGCAGGAGGTTCTTTGTGAATCTTGTCCAAGGAATGTCATACAGACTTGAAGGGAATTATTACTGGCCGCTTAGTCCAGTTCCGCGATTTTTTCAAGGCAAAATTACAATCCTATCGGAGTCACGATTTGAGGGACGTTTGATTGACGAGTATGGTGTTGCACGCGTGGAAGGTTGTTTTGATGGCTATTACATGGGATTTTTTAAAACCTATGATAAAGATCATCCCGCGTATCATGGAGGATCAACAATTCCGATTTCATACTCGCTTGATTTGAGCGAACTTGGAGGATGGGAAGGTCGTTTCACCTTTCCGGAAGATGAAGATAAAGAGATGGGATTCGTGACAATGGTCGTTGTTCCTTGGTGTGACGACTGGATGTTGTTTGATGAAAGAACTAAAGATCGTCTTGTATTTGGAATAAGGACGTGGCATACCTGGTGCAGATAGAGCGGCATAATGCCGCCTTTTTGTTTTTGGGATACATGATAAGATAATCCTATGCCTCAAAAAGTTATCATTTTAATTGGGCCGCCGGGGTCGGGTAAAGACACCCAGGCTGATTTATTGGAAAAAGAGCCTGGGGTTGTACATCTAAAAAGTTCAAAAATAATTGAGGATAATTTTCGTGCCGATCCGGAAAATCCGGAAATCAAAAAGCAAATTGAGATTAAGAATTCGGGCGGACTCGTTGACCCTCCTATGGTGCAGCGCTGGATTAAAGAAGCCATAAATAAGACGCATTCCTCTGGGAGTGGAATTATTTTCAGCGGTTCTCCTAGGACATTGTTGGAAGCCGAGGAGGAGTTGCCAGTTCTTGAGTCTTTGTACGGCAAAGAAAATATTATCGGCCTGGATATTATTTTATCCGAAGACGAGTCTGTAAAGAGAAATAGTTCTCGTCGCGTTTGCAAAGCAAATTCACACCCTGTTCCAAATTTTCCAGAGTATGACAATCTAACGGCTTGTCCTGAAGACGGTAGTGAAATAATAATAAGAGCTGATGATAATGTTGAAACAGCAAAGCATCGATATAACGTTTATCTGGAACAGACAAAACCAGTAGTCGATTATTTGAAAAAAAATAATTTTCGCGTAGTCGACATTAACGGCGAACAATCAATTGCCGATGTCCATCGCGATATATTAAACAGCTTGCATGATTCTTAAATCGAAAAAAGAAATAGAAATAATGAAAGAAGGCGGCGTGATACTTGCCGAAATATTGAAAAAAATTTCGGCTGCGGTTCGACCCGGTATTGCCACGCATGATTTGGAAGAGCTCGCCCGTGAGCTTATCTTGTCCTATAAAGTAAAATCTTCTTTTTTGGGGTACGATGACTATCCAGCTGTTTTGTGC
>Ga0209211_10013642_pt1 | contig 10041 bp, 10 predicted proteins | sample RifGroA2_FD_183992 | JGI IMG/M metagenome (GOLD analysis project Ga0209211, IMG submission 183992) | Groundwater microbial communities from Rifle, Colorado, USA - Groundwater A2 (SPAdes) (version 2) | ecosystem: Environmental > Aquatic > Deep subsurface > Groundwater | place: Rifle, Colorado...
CGAATTGCCGCGCACTTTCCTGTTCGACGGGCGTGGCGGCAAGGAGGTTGTCGCCGGTGTCATCTCGACGGCCACCGTCGAAAAGGCCACCGGCCTGCGTTTCTGAGTTCAGGCTGCGGCCAGATCGACCCGGAAACTGCGCGTGGCGTGTACCCCGTCGACCTTGATCGGCAGCAACACCCTGGTCCGTTCCAGCGCCTTGATGATGCGCGAAATGGTTTCGAAGCGCAGGTCGGTGATGTCGGCAATATCCTGCCGCGTCGGCAGGACGACCTGGCCGGCACTGTCGGTGAATAGCCGGATCAGGCCAAGCACCCGATCCACCGCCTGGCCGCCGCGCAGGGCGACGATTTCGGCCGCCCTCTGCTGGGCCTGAGCGAGCGAGGCAAGCAGCGATTCGCCGGCCAGCGCCCCGGCCCCTTCCGGCCACGGCGAAAGCTGACACTGGGTCAGTGCCGTGGCCGAAAAGGTGTAGCAGCCGAAGAGCAGCGTTTCGCAGCCGAGGATGTCGCCGGGAACGGCGAGGCTGGCAAACGAGGCGTCGCTGGCCGAACTGACATTGTCGAGGCGGACGACGCCGCGGTTGAGCCGCCAGGCGAGGCCGTCGGCGCCGGCGTGAAAGAGGCCTTCGCCGGCCGCCAGTTGGCGCCCGGCGCGCTGGGCACCGGGGGGATTGCTTTCCCCCAAGGGGACTGATGAAGCCTCTGCACAGCAAGACGGCCAGCAAAGCCGGCTCGTCGCTGTGGATTCCTTAAGGGCACGGTCAACCGGGAAAAACAGGCTAATTTGAAATCTCCTTGCTGGAAGCGCTAAAAGCCCCGGCGCCGGCCGAGGCTTTTCCGCGCGGTGCCAATCAGTCGAGACTGACCTGCGCCTTGAGCCATAGCGTGCGGCCCGGTTCGTTGATGCGGAAGGTCTGGTCGTAGCCGGTGACGGCAGCGCCGCCGCGGCTGATGTGTTCGGCGTAGGTCTTGTCGAATAGGTTGTCGACCCCGGCCGAAATGAGCACGGCGCGGCTCGGCTTGTAGCTGGCATTCAGCGAGAAGACGCCGAAACCGCCGGTGGCGCCGATGTCCTGGCCGACGATGTTGCCCTTGTTCACGTCGTAGCGTTTTTGCCCGGCGACCAGGCGGAGCAGCGAGCCGACCGACCAGGTGCCGTTGTTCCAGGCCAGGCCGAGGCGGCCTTCGAGCGGCGGGATCTGGGCGAGCGGGGTGCCGTCGGTTTCGTTTTCACCGCGGACGTAGGCCAGCGAGCTGTCGATTTTCCAGTTGCGGTCGATCTGGTAGGTGGCGCCGATTTCGCCGCCCCAGGTGTTGGCGTCGATGTTGCGGACGATCGACACGGTGCGGGCCGGCGTCGCCTTGACGACACCGGACTGGATCAGGATGTAGTCGTCGATCTCGTTGTAGAAACCGGAGGCCGAGAAGGACAGGGCGCCGAGATTGCGGATCCAGCCGATGTCGAGCTGGTTGGTCTTCTCGGGCTTGGTGTTGAAGGCGCTGGTCGAGTCGGCGCTTTCCTTGCTCGCCGACACCGTTTCCCAGTAGTCCGGGAAGCGCTCGCTGTGGCCGAGGCCGGCGTAGAGCGTCGAGCCGGCCTGCAGCTCGTGCTCGTAACGGGCGAAGCCGCTGGTCAGCGTGCTGTCGCGGGTCTGGCCGGCCGTCGGGTTGGCGACGGTGGTGGCGCCCATGCCGGTGCCGAGGCGCAGCGTGGCGCGCTGGTCCTGGGCTTCCCAACTGTCGCTGCGCAGGCCGCCGATGAGGCGGCGGGCGTCGGAGAGATGCCAGGTCGCTTCGCCGAACAGGCCGATGTTGGTGAAATTGGCATCCTCGGTGCGCGCCAGTTGCTCGAAAGCCGGCGCCGCGGTCGCCGAGGATGCGGTGCGCAGGGTGTGGATGTTGCGCTGGTAATCGGCACCCAGGGTCAGTTGCAGCATGTCGGCCGGGCGCAGGGCGACGGCGAGACGGCCGCCGGTCGTTTCGCGGTCCGGGTTGCTGACCATGAACATGCTGCCGGCCGGCTTGGTGCGCAGCGAGTAGTTGTCCATGACGTGATCGACGTAGTTGTAATAGACCTGTGCTTCGATCTTCTCGATCAGGCTCGAGACCTTGCGTGTTTCGAACTTGAGGCCGACGTTCTGGCGGTCGAACTTGACGCCGTCCATGGTCCGGTCGCCGTAGGCCGCCTCGCCGTCGCTCTTGAGCACGGAGAGTTCGAGGCGGGTATTGTCGTTCGGCGTCCAGCCCAGCGTCGCGCCGGTGCTCCAGCGCGTGTAGGCGGAATTGACCTGGTTGCCGTCGCCGTCTTCGTAGTCGTCGCTGCTCGAGCGCGTGCCGTTGATCTGGGCGTAGAACTCGGGCGTCCCGGCGCGGGCGTCGATGACCTGGTCGTTGCGCCCGAAGCTGCCGGCGGTCAGGCTGCCGTTGAAGCGGTAGCCGGTTTGCGCGAAGCGCCGGATGTCGCGTTCGAAGAGCACGGTGCCGGCCGAATTGCCCGGGCCGTGGCTGACCGTTTGCGGCCCCTTGAGGATGGTGACGCGGTCGTAGGATTCGGGGAAGACGTAGGCGGTCGGCGGATCCATGCGGTTGCCGCAGCCACCGAGGATGTGCTCGCCGTCGAGCAGGATGTTGAGGCGGGAGCCGGCCATGCCGCGCAACACCGGGTCGCCGTCGGTGCCGCCCTTGCGGATGACGCTGAAGCCCGGCACGGTTTTCAGGTAGTCGGCGCCGTCATGGGCCGGGATCGGTTGCTTCGGGGCCTTGGGGTCGGTGACCACCTTGAGCGGTTCTTCCATCTGGGCGGCCGTGACGACGACGGTGTCGAGCACGGTGCTCTGGGCCATGACCGGCGAGGTGCCGGAAAATGCGACGGCCAGCGCGGCCGCCAACGGACGAAGGTGGTACCCCATGAAACTCTCCCTGAATTATTGGTATTTAAGCGGGAACTAATTTTCCGGGAGTTGAGGCACGGCGGGAATGCGGCAAATTGTCGCGCGGCAATTTGTCTAATTCCAAGGTGGGGTGGGGGCGGTTCGTCGCCGGCTTGTCTGCCCGGCGGTCAGTTCAGGTCAGGAATGGCGATTTCCCGGGGGCGGCCGGCATTTCAATTTTGGCCATTATTTCCGGTTGACCGCAGCATTCGGTGGCGCCGGGTTTTCCGTGGATTACCCGGCCGCCAGCCGCCTCAGCCGGCGCTAACGCCGTTCAGCTTGTCAAGCGCTTCGCGCAATTTGCCGGGTTCGTCGAGGCGCAGCATCTTGCGGACGTTGGGGGCGATGTCATTGACCTCGGACTTGAGCACGCGGTTCTTGACCTTGAGGATCTGTGCCGGGTGCATCGAGAAAATACGCAGGCCCATGCCGAGGAGCAGGCGGGTCAGACTCGGATCGCCGGCCATTTCGCCGCAGACGGAGACCGGGATGTCGGCCTTTTCCGCCATCGACAACGTGTGGGCGAGGAGCATCAGCACGGCCGGGTGCAGCGGGTCGTAAAGGGCGGCCACCTGCTCGTCGGAGCGATCGATGGCCAGCGTGTACTGAATGAGGTCGTTGGTGCCGATCGACAGGAAATCGAGGCGGCGCAGGAACAGGCCGACGGCCAGCGCGGCGGCGGGAATCTCGATCATGCCGCCGACTTCGATGTTTTCGTCGAAAGCCACCTTCTCGCCGCGCAGGCTCGATTTGGCCTGTTCCAGCGCGGCCAGCGTCTGGTCGATTTCGTGAGCGTGGGCGAGCATCGGGATGAGCAGCTTGATCGGGCCGTATTTCGACGCACGCAGGATGGCCCGCAACTGCGTCTGGAACATGCGCGGCTCGGCCAGCGACAGGCGGATGGCGCGGCGGCCGAGGGCCGGGTTGGTCTTGACGCGGTCGCCGACCGTCGTTTCCGGGCGCAGATCCTTGTCGTTGCCGAGGTCGAAGGTGCGGATGGTGACCGGCCGGCCGCCCATGCCCTTGACCACTTTCTTGTAGGCCTCGTACTGCTCGCGCTCGTCGGGCATGTCGCCGCGGTCGAGAAAGAGAAATTCGGTGCGGAACAGGCCAATGCCCTCGGCGCCGGAGTCGAGGGCGACGGGCACGTCGTTGGGCAGTTCGATGTTGGCGTACAGCGCCACCGGCACGCCGTCGATGGTTTCCGATTTGGCTGTCTTGAGGCGCTTGAGCTTGGATTTTTCCAGCTCGATCTGTTCCTTGCGCAGCTGGTATTCGTCCAGCACGCGCTGATCGGGGTTGACGATGACGACGCCGCGCAGGCCGTCGACGATCAGTTGTTCGCCATCGCGGATCAGGCCGCGGGCGTTTTCCAGGCCGAGCACGGCCGGGATCGCCATGCTGCGGGCGAGGATGGAGGTGTGCGAGGTAGCCCCGCCGACATCGGTGATGAAGGCGGCGAAACGGTGGTCCTTGAAGGCAATGGTGTCAGCCGGCGAAAGGTCGTGGGCGACGATGATCAGCGCCTCTTCCTTCGAACTCTTGGCCGCCTTCAGGGCGGCCCGCCGGGGATGGCCAAGCAGTTCCTTGACGACGCGCTCGACGACCTGGACGACGTCGAACTTGCGTTCGCGCAGGTAAAGATCGTCGAACTGCTCGAACTGGTCGACCAGTTGCTCCATCTGCTGGACCAGCGCCCATTCGGCATTGCACCGGCGCTCGCGGATGATGTCGCGCGGCTTTTCGGCCAGCTCCGGGTCTTCGAGGAACATGGTGTGAATGTCGATGAAGGCATTGAGCTCGGCCGGCGCATGCTCGGTGTTCTCCTTCATCTGGATCAACTCTTCCTTGACCGCCTTGACGGCGGCGTCGAAGCGCTCGAGTTCCTTGTCCACCATGCGTGGCGCCAGGGTCAGGTGAGCCACCTCGAGCGTCGCATGCGACATGAGCATGGCCCGCCCGATGGCGATGCCGCCGGAAACACCCAGACCGTGCAGGATGAAGCTCATGGGCCAACCTTTCGCCGGACTGCTCCAAGAAGGCTCGAGGCCCCCTCGGGAGGCTGCGAGCTATGCAAACGTGGGGGTCTGGCCATTTATTCCCCTTCGCCGAAATAATCGGCAATCAGCGCCAGCAGGGCAGCCATGGCCTCGGCCTCGTCGGCCCCGTCGGTTTCGATGGTCACCTTCGAACCCTTGCCGGCGGCCAGCATCATGACGCCCATGATGCTCTTGGCGTTGATGCGGCGCGTGCCCTTGCTCATCGCCACCTCGCACTTGTACTTGCCGGCCAACTGGGTCAGCTTGGCGGAGGCGCGGGCGTGAAGGCCGAGCTTGTTGATGATTTCGGTTTCGGTCGTGATCATGTTTTTCAGTGGTCCAGCATGTTGATGATGCCGTCGCGGCCGCCATCGCGGGCACGGACGAGCAGGGTTTCCATGCCCTTGTCGCGGTAAGTCAGGGCGCGCAAAAGCATGGGCATATTGACACCGGTCAGACCTTCGACCCGGCCCCGTTCAAGCAACTTTAGCGCAAGGTTGGACGGAGAGGCGCCAAAAATATCGGTCAGGATCAGTACGCCATCGCCCTTGTCGACCAGGGCGAGCATGTCGCGCGCCATCGGCAGCATGTCGAGCGGGTCGTCCTGCGAGGTCAGGCCGAGCTGCATGACCTGCGGCGGGCGCTTGTTGAGGACATGGCTGATGTTCTGGAGGAGCGCCTCGCCATAACTGCCGTGGGTGATGAGAAGGATGCCGATCATGCATCCGATTCTAACCCAGCCTCTTAGCGGCGGCTGACGACCAGTATGCCGATGACGACCAGTGCGGCGCCGGCCATCTGTGCCAGCGAAATCGACTCACCGAGCAGCCACCAGCCGAAACCGATGGTCAGCATCGGCCCGACCATGCCGAACAGCGAAGCCTGCCCGGCCCCGATCCGGCGGATCGCCGCCGATTGCGCGAAGACCGGGACGATGGTGGCGAACACCGCCATGGCCAGCCCCCAGCCATACACCGGCAATGGCTGGATGAAGGCGGTGAGTGGGTGCGAAGCCGAGAAGTGGGCCAGTGTGACGGCCGACGAAACGAGCATGGCCAGCGCCGAAAAGCGCATGGCGCCAAGGCGGGCGATCATAGTCCCGCTGCCCGCCAAGTAGAGCGCATACGACACGCTGGAGCCGAAGACCAGCGCGCCGCCGACCCACACCTCGCGCGCCTCACCGAGGCCGAGATCGTGCACGAAGGCGAAGCCGATGCCGAGGTAGCACAGGACAACGGCGATGATTTCGCGCCGGCTGAACGGCTTGCCCTGAAAAAGCACACCGAGCAGGATGGTCAGCGTCGGATAGGTGAACAGGATGAGCCGTTCGAGGCCGGCCGAAATGTGCTCCAGGCCCCAGAAATCGAGGATGCTCGCGCCGTAATAGCCGAGGCAGCCGAGGGCGAACAGCTTGAGCCATTCGTCACGCGTCAGGCTGGCGCCGGCCCGCTGCCCAGCCAGTCCGACCCACAGGAAAACCGGCAGCGCGAAGCCCATGCGCAAGGCGAGCAGCGTGATGGCATCGACGCCATACGGGTAGGCCAGCTTGACGAAAATTGCTTTGAGCGAAAAGCCGAGCGCCGCGATGAGCGCCAGCCCTGCACCATAAGCATTCGATTTTTCCAAAGCCATCCCCGGGTTGATGTGGTCCAGATGCGATTAAAAGCGCCATTGGCGCGCCGGGCAATTGGTATTATCCAAACCAAGCATTCGTTATGGACGAAACCATGCGCTACGATCTTCCCGACCTGCGGCTCGTCGCCGCCATCGCCGATTCCGGCAGCCTGACCCGCGCCGCCGAACAGGTCCATCTCGCCCCCTCCTCGGCCAGCCACCGCCTGACCCAGCTCGAAGCCGCGCTCGGCGTGCCGCTCTTCGCCCGCCATGCGCGCGGCCTGACGCCGACGGCCGCCGGCGAATCGCTGCTTCGCCACGCCCGCCAGGTCTTCGCCCAGCTCGAACAGATGCACGCCGACCTGGCACCTTACGCCAGCGGCCTCAACAGCCAGGTCACGGTGTTCGCCAACACCAACGCCATCAACTGCTTCCTGCCGGAAGACCTCGGCGATTTCCTGCGCGAACACCCGCGTGTCCGGGTCAGTCTTGAGGAACAGCCGAGCCCGGCGATCATTCAGGCCGTGGCGGCCGGCCAGGTGGATATTGGTGTCGTTGCGTCGGAAGTCGGGCTGACCGGTGTCGAAACCCGGCCTTACCGGCAGGACCGGCTGGTCCTCATCGTCGCCCCCGGCCATCGGCTGGCCGACAAAAGCGAACTGGCTTTCGCCGATGTGCTCGGCGAACCCTTCGTCTGCCTGCACGCCGGCAGCGCCATCCACACCTTCATGATGAACCACGCCGCGCGCCTCGGCAGCCGGCTCGACGTGCGCATTCAGGTACGCAGTTTCAGCGCCGTCTGCCGCATGGTGGCGGCCGGCGTCGGCATCGGCATGGTGCCGCGTTCTGCTACGGTCGACGGCATAAAAACGATAGAAATCACCGACCCGTGGGCGCCGCGCGATCTGCAACTGTGTGTCCGCTCGCGGGCCGCCCTGAGCCCGGCGGCGGCCGCCCTCTTCGACCATCTGGCCGGCAAGGGCGGCGCCGGAATTACAGCGGACGCTTGACGGTCAGCGCACCGCGAATCTGGCCCTTGCTGTAGCCGGTGGCCTGATCGTGCGGGTAGCTCTCGGCCAGTTTGGCCTTGAGGCCGGCTTCCAGGCCATCGACAGGGCCGTGGCACTTGAGGCAAACGTCGCTGACCGGCAGCGCCTTCATGTAGCGGAAGACCTGTTTGCCGTCGATAGTGACGATCTCGCTCTTCTCCATCGTGTCGATCTTCTCGCCATTGGCAGCGCGAATGTTGAAATCGGCCAACTGGCGAACTTCCCACAAATCCGGCGTGGCGCGCTCGGCGTTGCGCGTCCTGAGGCTGACGCGGCGGATGTCCCAGCCGGTGTCCTGGCGCTTGGCCTTGATCAGTTCCGGCGCCTGCTCCTTGCACACGGGAATCGCCCCGGCCACGCCCTTTTCGGCCACGGCTTCCTGCATCGCAGCGACGACCTTGGGGACGACCGGCAGCACGGCTTTCTTGGTTTCGGCGGTCAACGCGCCGATGTCCTGGGCCAGGGCGGGCAGGGTAGCAAGCAGTAGAGCGGCGGGGAGAAAAGCTTTCATGGATGACTCCAATCTAAATTAGAAAACACTTATTTTATGCCGGCTTGATGACAATCCGGCGATTTCCCGCTTGGTCGGCCGCCCCAGTGCGGCTCATTCGTCCGGCGGAGCCTGGGCAGCCATGATTTGCGGCAGGCTTCCTTCGATCCAGTCGGCCAGGGCTTCGACCTTGAGGGCGACTTCGTGGCCGAGCGGGGTCAGGCTGTATTCGACGTGCGGTGGGACGACCGGATAGGCCTTGCGGGCGACAAAGCCGTCACCTTCCAGCCATTTCAGGGTCTGGGCGAGCATGCGTTCGCTGACGCCGGCCGCCTTGCGGCGCAGGTCGCTGAAGCGGTGGGTGCCGCCGAGCAGGGCGACGAGGATGAGGACGCCCCAGCGACTGGTCACGTGTTTGAGGACGTCGCGCGACGGGCATTGTTCGGCGAACAGGTCGCCACGCCGCATCCGGGCCGACAGTGTGGAAGACGCTTCGGCGACCTGGGGGCTGGCGTTGCCATTTTCGTTGTGCATGGGCACTTACCTTTATGTGCGTACTTACGAAAAATAAGTATGGTTGATATTCTGCCATTCCTTCCCAACCGACCCAAGGAATTTCTACCATGATCGCCATCACCGGAGCCTCCGGCCAACTCGGCCGTCTTGTCATCGAAGCGTTATTGAAAAAATTGCCGGCCACAGAAATAGTCGCGGCCGTGCGCAACCCGGATCGGGTCGCCGACCTGGCCGCGCGCGGTGTGCACGTCCGGCATGCCGACTACAACCAGCCGGCCACCCTGGAAGCCGCCTTTCGCGGCGTGGACAAGCTGCTGCTCATTTCTTCAAGCGAAGTCGGCAGCCGCCTGCCGCAGCATCGCGCCGTCATCGAAGCGGCCAGCCGTGCCGGGGTCAAGCTGATCGCTTACACCAGCCTGCTCCATGCCGATACCTCGCCGCTCGGGCTGGCCGGCGAACACAAGGCGACCGAAGCGCTGCTCAAGGATTCCGGCGTGCCCTTCGTGCTGCTGCGCAATGGCTGGTACTCGGAAAACTATCTGGCCAGCGTGCCGACGGCGTTGCAGTTCGGGGCGCTGATCGGCAGCGCCGGCGATGGCCGGATTGCCTCGGCTGCCCGGGCCGACTATGCCGCCGCCGCGGCCGCGGTGCTGACCGCCGAAAACCAGGCCGGACGCGTGTATGAACTGGCCGGCGATGCGAGCTATTCGCTGGCCGAGCTGGCCGCCGAGGTGGCGCGTCAATCCGGCCAGCCCGTCGTCTACCAGAACCTGCCCGAGGCCGAATTCAAGGCGGCGCTGGTCGGTGCCGGGTTGCCCGAGGGCTTTGCCGGCTTGCTCGCCGACTCCGACGCCGGTGCCGCGCAGGGCGCCCTGTTCGATGACAGCCATCAACTGAGCCAACTGATCGGCCGCCCGACGACGCCGATTGCGGCGCAGATCAAACCGCTGCTTGACGCACTGCACAATATGCCGGCACAATCAATCGCATGACCTCTGCAATTTTCCTGTTTGCCCTGAAAGCCCCGTGCCGCCGCGTTCTGCGTGCGTGGCGCGTTGCCGTTTGTCCGGGGCCCGGGGTGAAATAGTCGACGTTTTCTGACCCGATTTCAGCAAAGGCCGCGGATTAAAACCCGCGGCCTTTTTGTTTTCTCCCTGTTTTTTCTCTCACCGAAAGGAAGTGCCATGATTGGTATTGCCCAATGTGCCTCGCTGGATGAAGTTCGCCACAACATCGATCGTCTGGATCGCCAACTGGTCGCGCTGATTGCCGAACGCGGCGCCTATGTCCGGCAGGCGGCTGGCTTCAAGAAGAGCGCCGAGGAGGTGCCAGCGCCGCACCGCGTCGCCCAGGTGCTGGCGAAAGTGGAGGCGCTGGCCGGCGAGCTGGGCGCCGATCCGG
>Ga0209211_10013643_pt1 | contig 10041 bp, 5 predicted proteins | sample RifGroA2_FD_183992 | JGI IMG/M metagenome (GOLD analysis project Ga0209211, IMG submission 183992) | Groundwater microbial communities from Rifle, Colorado, USA - Groundwater A2 (SPAdes) (version 2) | ecosystem: Environmental > Aquatic > Deep subsurface > Groundwater | place: Rifle, Colorado...
TGAAAAAAGAAGACAGGCAAAACAGATAAAGTCAAAGAGCGGCGTCAAGCAGAAGACTGCGGACATGTCCTGCGACTGGAAAGCCCCGTCAAAAAACCCACCGTCCCCCTCCAGGAAGATGGGGCCGGGAAAAAACAGCAACAGAATCCTCAGCTATAGAGGTAATTTTGAATGGAGCGGGACCAGGACGGAAAAATACAAGCAGTACACCAGTGAAGGCTGGTCCGATATTGCGAGGAAGGTATTAATTGGGAGCCATGGCGAGTCCTCAAAGTTCCACCTGAGGTATTTTGAAATAGCCCCCAAGGGTCACAGCAGTCTTGAAAGACACAGGCATGAACACGTAGTTATATGCATAAGAGGAAAAGGGAAAGTCCTGATAGGTAAAAAATCACATGTGATAGGGCATCTGGATACAGTCTATATAGCCCCGAACACCGCACATCAGCTTACCAACCCATACAGTGAACCGTTTGGTTTTTTCTGTATCGTAAACTCAAAAAGGGACAAACCAAAACCTGTCCATAAATAAACAACAGCTAATGAAACTGATCCATTAGCTGTTGTCTTTATTGCTGCGAACTGCTGACTATTTTAATATTCCATGACCAGTCAACGCTATTTCCACTACAGGGGCAGCAGGGTCATTCGAGCTTATCATCAGCGAAGCTGTTTTTTCTCCAGCTGACCTGGGCTTGAACATTACCCTGATATTTGAGCTTTTGCCCGGTTTTATTGTTGCTGTGCCGCTGCGCTTGCTGAACATTTCATTGTCCGTTCCGTCAAATTCAACAGATGTAATTCTAAGGTTTCCTGTGCCGTTGTTCGTTATCTTTAGCGTCCTTGTCCTTACTCTTCCCACCCTTACATCTCCAAAATCCTGGGAACCGTCAGGCAACACGGAAATAACAGGTGCCGCTGCCTCAAAGTTTGCAGTAATGTTCTTATCCGCGCTCATTGTCACCTGGCATATGCTCTTGCCTGAACACCCGCCTGTCCAGCCCGTAAAAAATTGGTCCTGGTTCGCCTTTGCCGTAACTGTCATCCTCTGGTTTTTATTGTAGGTATAACAGTCAGCGCCGCAAATAGCGCCCGGAGGACTGACCGATACTGTACCGCTTCCGGTTTTTGAAATTGTAAGATTATATTTCTTTATTGAAAAGCTTGCAGTTACAACGCGATTTGAGCTGATATTTGACACTGAATATATCACAGCTTTACCAACTGACACGCCATTAACTTTTATGTCTTCGACCTGGTAATCTGCGTCCGGTGTTAGTGTGCAGGTTGAGCCCTCACCGTGGCTGACAGTTGCAGGTGCACATGAAAGTTTACCGTTCGGTCCGGCACCTGTCGTAACAGTGTATAGATCAGCTTCAAAAACAGCGAAAATAGAGTGATCACCTATAATATTGGTGAATGAGACCGCTATGAGCGCTCCCTTTGAAACGCCATCCACTATCACTTCTTTTGTATGATAACCAGCGGCAGGTATTATGTCGAAAGTCTTGTTTGAGCCATAATCGACGACCGTGGTAGCAGGTGAAATACTGCCGTTTGCGCCCGCGCTGATCGTAATAGTGAGTGACTTAGGGGCAAATACAGCAGTCACGTTTTTATTTGTGTCCGTAATAACATTACACTGACCTTCCGTTACAGAGTTGCACCCAGTCCACCCCGAAAAGAGATATCCGGTTTGGGGAACTGCCGCCAATGTAACGCCGACGACGACGGCCGTATTGTAGACCTCGGAACAGTCCCCGGGACAATTGATATTTGCACCGGTAATACTGGAACCTGTCACCGTGCCTCCAGTTGCAGGACTGATGGCAACATTTAAAGTAACCAGACCCCTTCCGGCCGCTCCTGCATAAGCATTCGGCTCATCCGGATCGTTTGATTGGATTTCCAGGCTCGCGCTCTTGTTACCGGCTAACCCGGGCGCAAAAGTAACCTCCAGTGTGCATTTACTGCCGGGAGCAAAAGTCGGAGTCAAATTCGTGCAGGCATTCGGCCCGCTGCCGACGGCAACATTGAACATCGTGTCGTCGCCCAATTTGTTTATCCCGCTTATAGTCAGATTAGCAGTGCCTTTATTCATGATTGTGATAAGCTGGGAGGCCGAAGAACTGCCTACATTGGTATCCGGAAAAGATAACGATGATGGTGAAAGAGAGATATTGGGAGTATCGCGAACGGGCCAGACATAGTAGTTAGTGAATTTATTTGCATAAGAAATATTTCCCAAATCCATCCCGCTTATCAGAGCACGTTCATATGGTTCAGAACCCCAAGGATTGGTTAAAGTCGTTGATGTCCAGTAATTATTACTGCCCGCATTACTAAAGGGATTTCCTAAAGGCAGCGCAGGATTGGATTGTGAATAGTCGAAAAGGCTGAATAACTCTTTTCTATTAGGCAAACGCCAATCTTCGTAACCCGCACTGCAATCCGGCTGACTTCCGGCATTAATATACGCGACAAAATAAAGCGCATCTGCCCACGTCTTACTTGCTGCCGCACAGTTTGCGTCTTTAAGCCACATCAGACCTGTCAGATTGTCTGTCACAGCGTTGACTGTTGAATTAAGAGAAAACCTCGGACTCGGCGAAGCCGCGCCCGCTTGAATTTCACCATCCTGACCCAAAAGTGAAGTTCCACAAGTAATCTCAGCTCCGGCGGCATCATAGCACTTTTTCTGCCCCGTTTTAGGCAATTGTATCGACCCGGTTGTCACCGGCCCGCGAACAGGCAACACTTTATATGAATTATCCTTATTCACTGTACTAATATTGCCATAACCATAAAATATATCGCCATACCACGCCTTTAACGAATCAGATGCGCTTGTTGTAGAAGACCAATAGTACCAATTCATATTAACAAAGCCGTGCGACATCAGCCAATCTCCGGACGTAGAACATGGGCTGCCGTCACATGTTTCTTTATTAAAACCTGCATTGAAAATGCTCTCAAGTTCATTAACATTCGGCAGACGCCAGTCGTTATAGCCGCGATAATTGACACTGTTCAGGCAGGCGACATAATTCAGCGCTTCCTGCCACGTTAATGAGCCGCCAATGCAGGCGCCCACTGTAGGCGTATCGGCATTCTTCGTCCAGACGAGACCGGTGAGATTATCCGTAATAGTTTGATCACCGTTGTCCGTAAACCTCGGATCAGGCCATGATTCGCCTGCTTCAATAGTAGTCCCGTCCTGACTGGGAGGGCATGTGGTTGACTCACTGTTACTTAATTTATTACATGAGGTATCCCCTATGGGAGGGCAGGTCGCCTCGTAACCGCTGACGTCATAACATATCGTCTGGCCGGTCTTGGGCAGATAGACTGCCCACGCAATGACGGTCATTAATGAAACCGCAAAAAACGTTATAAATAATATGCCGCTTCTGAATTTCAGCACAGCTTGTCCTCCATTTTGAAGCCACTAATGTTGATAAATAAAAACGCCTTAAAGCCTGATTAAGGATACAAGCTAACCAGCAGAAAGATCAAGGCAGGATTATTAATAAAAACAATAAAAAAGAACATACATGTTAAAATCTATCATCCAATATGCAATGAAAATGATTCACATTTTTCTGGAGCAATAATGAGATTTTATATAATCCTGGCATTGATTTTTTTTGTTTTACTCACTAACAAATGGATGGGGTGGAACGAGGGGATGCAAGTTCTTGGCATTCCCGACGTCAAGTCGTACCAAGCAGTTGCGGAATCAGCGCCTTCACGTCCGGTTTTGATAATGCCATATCATCATGCTCAGCGGCTTTTCAGCCCGTTCATAGTGGGGACCCTTTCCAACGCTATTGGCAGCCGCGTGGAATCCGCTTTTTATATCGCCACCTATTTCTGCATCTTCCTGACCATATGGATAGTACACAAATCCCTCATCCTCTTAAAACTGTCTAATCCCTCATATGCCATTTGCATGTCCATGCTGCTATTGAATCCTTTTCTTTTCAGGCTGTATCTTATCGTTCCGGGCATGCTGCCGGACATAGTGTTCGTGACCGGTCTGTCGCTGACTCTTTACGGACTATTGCTAAAGAGGTTTTACCTTCTTGTGGCAGGAATTATTATTGCGACCCTTGGCAGACAAACTGCTCTGCTTTTAATCCCCGGAGTAATGTTCTGGTTATATTATGGCAGTGCCTGGAAAGACTTTTCATTCAATAGAAAGACCCTTTATGCGACCGGAATCGCATTATCAGCAGGAGCGGTATATTTCATAACAGGCTGGATAGTATCAGGGGTTACAGGCAAATCGGTCAATGTAGAACATATGACAGGTCTCTTCAGGTCGTTTAGCAATCAGGATGTTACTGTGGTGGGAGTCCTCGGATATGTATCGTATATTGTTCTTCCGCTCTTAATTCCATTGGCAGCTATCACCGGCATCACTATTGCTTCATCCGGCCAGAACAGACCTGCGTTTAAAATTCCGACAGATGTTTGGGCATGTCTGCTCTTGGCTGCGGGAATAGTCTTACAGCCAGTGCTCGCTGGACCTCTAAGCACTGTATCCCAGGGAGCAAGGTTAAGCGCTTTTGCGGCAATACCTCTTATTATAGGTGTTTCACATTTGTTAAATACCGGGAGTACATATGGAGTGCTGACGGCAGCGGTGCTTATGGCAGGCTCTCTACACTATAAATATACGATCGTCGGGCCTGCAACTATAGCTCAGTTTGCCATCCTGCAGGCCTTGGCAGCCGCAATGGTTTGCGCCTTCATAGCAGAGCCGTGGAGTAACAGACACAGCAAAGTGAAGTAAACCGTATCGAGTACGTGCTCAAAATAATGGGATGCCAAAAGATATGGTATGCCGAGACTTCCACTATTTGCAAAATACGGCCTCTGCGATAGATTATCTATACCGACTGACAATGAAACATACGCCTGAAAGATAATGCCCAGCAGAAAAATACCGGCTAAAAATATTATTAGATATCTAAGCCCCCTGTCATTTTTTTCTATAACACCATCCGCCTTTTCATTTCTCAATAAAATAAACAACGTTATTGGAAAATATGTCACCGGGAATGTCATGAGTTCCCTTACGCTATGCGCAAGGTACCTTGGATCGGACCAAACCTTAAACATTGTATGCACGATATTTCCGTTAATCATGTATGTGAAGACAATAAGAAGAATAAACCCGCCCAATATATACGTCAGACCCTTCGAGTTAAGCCGGTTTTCACGGCCGGAGATTAATTTAAAGAGATAGACATAGACAGGTATCAAAGCAAAAAGAAGCATTGAACTTGGAAGGTGAAGGTTCCATGAACCGCCCTTTGCGTACATTCCAACGCCCTGCTTTTGCTGCAGCAAAAAAGAAAACGTGTCCTCCCTGCCAAAAAAAATCAGACCCAAAAAAAATGATCCTGCTAAAAAGAGGGACAGCGATATCATCAGCCTTCCAGTCCTCTTTTCCTGGTTTAAAACCGCGTCTTTACCGGTCAATGAAAGATAAACGCCCGTAAAAACAAGTGCAGCCATCGTATGCACGGGTACATGACCCAGGAAGTGAGAAAAATAAAATATTGTTTGAAGAAGCGTATAGGTTCCACCTTCATGCACGATTGTGTTGAACAGAAACAGACTTTTGTGATACCAGGCAAGATACAGATAAGAAACAACATAGGCTAACAGAGGCAGGGCAACAAGAAATCGCAGGCCTGTCATCGGTATTCTCCTATAATCTCTTTGCCGGCCCTCATCAGGTCATGTATCCATGCATAGGCGAATTTGCCGCTTCTGCCTGAAACTTTGAGGTTGGAGAACCCTTTCAGATAGTCATCGATCTTTCCGACCTTTTCTTTATATCCCAGGTCGAGGACCGGGTATGCGTGCCCAAGCCTTACGACAAAGGCATCCATTATGTTTTTTTCTCCTACCAGCCCTAGTTTAACAATTCGGGAACGGACAGTCCGTATAAGGCTTTCATCATCTTTGCCCCATGTCTCATCATCCTGCCCGCAAGGGATTTCGGCGACGAGGGAAGTTTTTCCTGCCGGTGACATCAGCAGGCTGCGGTTTTTCGGTTCATATATCCGCGTGAACGGAAGATCGGCGTCCGGGAAATACAGAGTGGCGCAATTAGTGACCGACTCCTTGTCTATAAACAACGCAACCAGTATGACATTACGGTAACGAAGACTATTGGCTATCTCTAAAATATTTGTCGGCGGGGATGGTTCCATGATATTCAAAAAAATATTGACTGGAAACGTAACTATTAACTCATCAACATCCACCCCGGTACTGCCGTTCACCTCAAGAGACTGAATCCGTTTACTGTCGTGCAGAATTTTGGTGGTCCGTGAATTCGTGATGATATTTTGTTCTCCACAGGATTGCCCGAGTTTATCCGCAATCGCGCCAATTCCATTTTTGGGATAATAGAACGGTCCCTCCATATGTGACTTCCGGCCAAAGACATTCCCTGATATGAAGGAACTCAAATCCAGACCCTTTAAACGTTCACCGGCAATATCAGCCGAGAGTTTACTGCAGGTCATGCCCCATAGTTTTTCAGAGTAGTTCAACAGGAAATTGCGGGCTATTGCCCGGCCATATTTACGAAATGCATAAGATTCAAAATCCTTGGCGGGCTCACATGACCTCAAGTTTGCATATATAGCCCCGGAGATCGCCTTGATAATGACCGTCATTCCAAGATTTTTGAGGAGATCGAGCTTGGAAAAAGGAAACTCCAGAAAGCTGCCATTGTGATAAATGCGGCTCGGAGCACTGACCTTCATCAAATCATTTCCGAGCAGACCTTTTACTTCTTCCGTGATTTCCCTGTCCCTGTCGTGGAACCGATGCGCACCGGAATCGAAGAAAAAGTCTCCATGCCTGAAGGTGACGCAGTTACCCCCTATCCTGTCTCCTGCCTCATAGATTGTAAATGGTATGTCTTTCTTTTTTGCAAAATATCCTGCTGCAAGACCGGCGATGCCGGCGCCTAAGATTGTTATATGCGGTTGTCTGTTCATGGGGAAGACTCAAAAGACGATTCTCACACAAAGCCACGGAGAGACAAAGATTAAATATCTTTAAGTTATTTTTTAAATTGGATCTTTTAGGAAGCGCCGCAGCACTTTTTATGCTTCTTGCCGCTGCCGCAGGGGCACGGGTCGTTTCTACCGACCTTTTTCTCTCTGTGAACTGGCTGGCTTGGCCCCTCTCCTGCATCGCCCCTGTTATAAACAAGCCTCTGCTGCGCCTGGAGATTCACCTCGGATTCCTGTTTCCTGACCTGGATCTTGAAGAGGCGCATGAGGAATTCGGAGGTAATCCTTCCGGACATATCGGCAAAGAGGTCAAAGGCCTCTTTCTTATATTCTACCAGCGGGTCTCTCTGGGCATATCCCCTGAGTCCAATGCCTTCTTTAATGTGGTCTATGCCGAGGAGATGGTCCTTCCATTGAGTGTCTATGACCTGGAGGAGAAGCATCCTTTCCATGTATCGTAAAACATCACTGCCTGCCTCCTGCTCCTTCTGTTCATAGACCTCTTTTACTCCGGCTACAATGGAACTTCTCAGTTCATCAACTGTGCCGAATTCACCTATCTGGAGTTTTATAGAGAACAGGCCGTAAAGAGCGTCTTTGAGTCCGTTCATGTCCCATTCGTCCGCGGCAACTCCGTCAGGGCAATAAACAAAAAGAAGGTCGTCAATACCATCTTCGATCAATTCAAGGACCTTGTCCTTTAAAGATACATTCTGGAGCGCTTCGAGTCTGAAGGAATAGATCTCCTTGCGCTGTTTGTTCATCACGTCGTCATATTCGAGCAAATGCTTTCTCATATCGAAGTTGTGCGCCTCGACCTTTTTCTGGGAATTTTCAATTGCCTTTGTGACCATTTTATTCTCTATGGGGATGTCCTCTTCCATCTTCAGCAAGTCCATCAGGCCACTTATCCTATCCGAGCCGAATATCCGCATAAGGTCGTCCTCAAGAGACAGATAGAACCGCGACGCGCCCGGGTCTCCCTGTCTGCCGGTCCTGCCCCTGAGCTGATTATCTATCCTTCTGGATTCATGCCGCTCAGTGCCGAGGATGAAAAGACCTCCCGCGTCAACGACCTGCTGCCTTTCTTTCTCGCATATTTCCTTTGCCTTTGCAAAGGCAGCCGCAAAATCATCCTCGGAATAACCGTCCTTGTCTTTTAAAAACTCCCTCGCGAGTCCGTCCGGGTTGCCGCCGAGCACAATGTCTGTGCCTCTGCCAGCCATGTTCGTGGCTATTGTAAGCGCGCCGAACCTTCCGGCCTGGGCAATTATCTCAGCCTCTTTTTCATGGTATTTGGCGTTCAGAACGGAATGTTTAATGCCCTTTTTCTTTAAAAGATGGCTCAGTAGTTCCGACTTCTCAATAGACGTAGTACCCACAAGAGCGGGCTGGCCCTTCTGGTGACAGGCCTCTATCTCGGTTATAGCTGCATTGAATTTTGCCTTTTCGGACTTGTATATTACATCCGGATAATCTGTCCTGAGCATCGGCTTGTTGGTTGGCATCACCACAACCTCAAGGTTATATATCTGTGCGAACTCCGACGCCTCTGTATCTGCTGTGCCCGTCATGCCGGCCAGCTTGTTATACATCCTGAAATAGTTCTGGAAGGTTATGGTGGCAAGGGTCTGGTTCTCATTTTCTATTTTAACGTTTTCCTTTGCCTCTATTGCCTGGTGCAGGCCATCACTCCATCTCCTGCCGGGCATAAGCCTTCCGGTAAATTCATCAACTATTATGACCTCTCCGTCTTTAACAACATAATCAACATCCAGTTTGAAGAGATAATGCGCCCTCAGGGCCTGCAGCACATGATGGACGAGCTCAATATTTGATGGATCATACAGGTTACTGACGCCGAGCAACTTCTCGGCCTTTGAACTGCCTGATTCGGTTAGGATCACAGTCTTTAATTTTTCATCGATCTTGAAGTCCTCTTCATTCTTTAGTCCCGGAACAATCCTGTTTATCTTGTAATACTTGTCGGTTGATTCCTCCGAAGGGCCCGAAATAATAAGCGGGGTCCTCGCCTCATCAATAAGGATGCTGTCAACTTCATCGACTATCGCATAATTAAGCTCCCTCTGGCAGTAGTCCGAAAAATCGTATTTCATGTTGTCCCTGAGATAATCAAAACCATATTCATTGTTAGTCCCATAGGTTATGTCGGCAAGGTACGCCTCCTGCCTTGTACAAGGCCTCAGGAGGTTGAACCTCTTGTCCTGGGAAACATATGATGTGTCATAAAGAAATGAATTGTCGTGCTGTATAATGCCGATGGAAAGACCGAGGAAATGGTAAATCGCGCCCATCCACTGGGCGTCTCTTTTGGCAAGGTAATCGTTGACTGTAATAAGATGGACCCCCCTGCCTTCAAGGGCGTTCAGGTAGATCGGCAGTGTGGCAACGAGGGTCTTGCCCTCGCCTGTCTTCATTTCAGAAATCCTGCCCTCGTGAAGCGCAATGCCGCCGATGATCTGGACGTCAAAATGTCTCATGTTCAGGACACGCTTTGAGACCTCTCTGACAACAGCAAAGGCTTCATTAAGAATATCGTCAAGAGTTGCGCCGGACTCAAGCCTCTTTTGGAATTCTTCTGTCTTTGCTTTAAGCTGCGTATCACTGAGGGATGAAACAGAGGGTTCAAGACTGTTGACTTTATCTACTGCATTGAATAATCTCTTTAATTCCCTTTCGTTCTTCGAGCCGAAAATCTTCTGTAAAAAACTGGCCATATTTTTTATAGTAACCGACCGCAGGCGATTTGTGCAACTTATCCTGCTATATATTTGGAGAACATCTTGTCAGCGCTTATCATATCAATAATCTCGGTCATAAGGTCTGCAAGGTCTCCCTCGGCAAGCCCCAGGTTGTCCCATCCCTTTCCATCAAACGCAGGGAGAAATCTGTCGGCGCTGTAAGAAATCCCTATGCCTTTTACAATAATATCTGAAAGATGCACAATAGCTACTTCTTTGGGATGGGTAACGCA
>Ga0209211_10013645_pt1 | contig 10041 bp, 11 predicted proteins | sample RifGroA2_FD_183992 | JGI IMG/M metagenome (GOLD analysis project Ga0209211, IMG submission 183992) | Groundwater microbial communities from Rifle, Colorado, USA - Groundwater A2 (SPAdes) (version 2) | ecosystem: Environmental > Aquatic > Deep subsurface > Groundwater | place: Rifle, Colorado...
TTCGTTCTGCGCTTGCTGCTCTTTTGCTTCGTGATATTCAAAATTTTCGGACAAGTCCCCCAATTCTTTTGCCGAGGCGATCCGATCGGCGATTTCGTAGCGAGTCGTCACTTTTCGCTGCTGGAGCTCAGCGCTTAAGGCATCAAGCCCTTCTTTTGAGAGATACGTTGGCATAACGGCGATTAAAAAAGGTCACACCCGAAACCAACATGGCTGAGGCGTGAACTGTCTGCACTATAAAAAATGAGCGGATAGTTGTCAACTTTTTTTGGGCCTTGCTGAAATCCAGACCGAGATCAGGGTGGCGAGCGGAATGGTAAGGATGAGCGCGGTCGTGCCGGCGAGGGTGCGGACGATTTCTTCCGCGACATTTTCCGTATTGAGGAAAAAAGATGCTGTTTCCGAATGGGTGTAGAGAAAAAGAAGGAAAAGCGGCATGGCCGAACCAACGTAGGCAAGCACGAGCGTATTGACGGTCGAAGCAATGTGATGCCGGCCGAGGCGCATAGCGCTGAGGAACAGCTCTTTTCTCGAGAGCGAAGGATTTGCCCTGCGGAGCTCGATGGCCGCTTCGCTCTGGGCAATCGTGACATCATCAAGAACGCCGACCGCGCCAAGAATGATGGCAGCGAGCAGGATGCCCTGCGGATGCGCGAGCAGGCCGCTCTTTGCTTGCAGCAGCGAAGCTTCCTCCGAAGCCACGCCAGAGAGATTTGCGAGCCAGACAAATAGGTAGGTAAAAAGAACGGCAAGCCCGAGACCGGCAATCGTGGCGCTGAGCGCGGCCAGGGTCTCTTTTTTGAATCCGTGCGAGAGCGGCATGTTGATCGCGAGCATGCCAACGGCCCCGAGGACCGTCACAAAAACTGGATCCGCGCCGGCCAAGATTTGGGGAAAAACAAAAAGAAAAAGGATGGCAAGGGTCGTCCCAAGGCCGATCAAGGCAAAAAAACCGCGCCAGAATCCGACGCCGACGGCCGCAAGCGCAAAAATCGCAATGATCAAAAAAATGGATCCTGACCGGTCGACATCTACGAGATAGGCGACTGACGTTCCGTCCTCGCTCGGCACGACTTGCAGAAAGACGCGCGAACCCCTGTGAATGCGGTAGCGGAGACCCTCGACATATCCTTGGCTCGTGTCAATTTGATACAGAGTTCCTTCATCTGTCTTTACTTCAAAAACCATTTGTCGGATCCCCTCCACGCGCGTTTCTGAAAGAATAGACGTTACTTCGGCCCGCAATTCTCTTGCCTGAGTTTCTTCGCGAGCATCGACTTGCTGCGCGTGAAGCGGAGAAAGGCTCGGCCATCCAAGGCTGAAAAGAAGAAAGAAAGCCGTAAAGAGATTTCGCATAGGCTTTTATTGTATCACGAAAAATCATTTTATTTTGACACGTTCATTTTTTTCCGAGATACTGAAGCCGACAAGAACATCTCTCTGCTATGAAGCGCGCGATCATCGTCCCTCTTTTTTTTCTCATCGCCGCATGGGCGCTCTTTTTTCTCATTCCCTTCTTCAAAAAGCCCTTTTCCGCCCCATCTGAAAAGCCGCTGGTCGCGGCTTCGATTTTTCCTGTGTACGACTTGGCGCGGAATGTCGCCGGATCTTCCATCGACGTCGAATTGGTCGTCCCGCCCGGAGGCGAGCCGCACACGTTTGAACCATCCCCTTCCCTTATCCGGTCGCTTCAGCGCGCTGAAGCTGTCTATGCCATCGGCCACGGAATCGACGACTGGCTTCATCCGATCCTTTCAAACACGCAAGCGGCAGAAATCTTGATGGACAAAGATATCGCCCTCCGTCCGTCCCAGGCCGTGTTTGCCGATGCCGGCGCTGAGGAGGAAGCGGAAGGCCCGATCGATCCGCACTACTGGCTCACGATCCCGAATGCCAAAAAAATGGTTCTCGCCATCAATCAAGATTTGCAGGCGCGTTTTCCCGATCTTGCAGGATCATTCCAAAAAAATACGGATGCGTACCTACTCGCGCTTTCCGACGCAGACAAAGAACTGCGGACGATGCTCGCGCCCGCGAAAGGCCGCGCCCTCATCACCTTGCACGATGCATGGTATTATTTTGCTGATGCGTACGGCCTCACGATCGCCGGAACGTACCTGCCGACAGCCGGCCGCGAGCCGTCCATTCAGTATCTCGGCGCGCTGACAAAGGCCGTCAAGTCATCCGGCGCAAAATCCCTGTATCACGAACCGCAGTTCTCGACACAGACGCTTGAATCATTTGCCGACGACTATGGCCTGCGCCTCGTGGTCATGGATGACATCGGGGGTACGCTTCCACGCGACAGCTTCATTCATCTGATGCTTGAAAATGCCAAAGCGATCGCGAACAACCCATAAGGAGCACGAGGATATTCCGGCCATTTCGGTTGAAAATCTCTCGCTCACCCTCGGGACCCAGCGCGTCTTGGAGGATATTTCGTTTTCCGTGCCCGCAGGAACGATTGCCGCCATCATCGGCCCGAACGGGTCTGGAAAATCGACGCTGATGCGCGCCATCATCGGCCTGCTTCCATTTGAGTCTGGGCGCATTCTGTTGCAAGGCAAGCCGATGGCCGAAGCGCGAAAATGCATCGGCTATGTGCCACAGCGGTTCGCGTTTGATCGCGAGTTTCCAATCACAGTGCAGGAATTCTTAAACTTGGCGCGCGCCTCTGCGAATCCAAAGGCGAGCATCCGGCAAAAAGTCGAGGAGGTCGGGCTTACCCCGCTCGTCCTCCGCAAGCGCATCGGCCAGCTTTCGGGCGGGCAGCTGCAGCGCGTGCTTGTCGCCCAGGCTATTTTAAATGATCCGGCCATTCTCTTTTTGGACGAGCCGTCAACGGGCATTGATGCGGTCGGCGAGGCGGCGCTTTATGACGTGATTCAGCATTTGAACCATGACCATGGAACAACCGTGCTCATGGTTTCGCATGATATTTCAATGGTTGATGAATTGGTCGACCAAGTTTTGTGCCTCAACAAGCGGCTGCTTTGCACAGGATCGCCGAAACAGGCCCTGACCGAAAAGCATCTTTCCGAGCTCTATCACACGCGCGCCGCGCCATTCCATCACTCGCACGGCCATCACGAACATTGATGTACATGATGTCGTCATGCGCCTTTGATGATTTGATGCCAGCAGCTAACAGCTAACGGCTACCTATGTTCCTCGAAGACTTACTGCAATTTCCGTTTCTCCAGCGCGCGGTTATGGCGAGCGTCATGATCGCCCCGATGCTCGCGAGCCTCGGTGTGTTTGTGACGCTCCGCGGGATGGCGCTGTTTGGCGAAGGAATCGCCCACGCGTCGCTCGCCGGCATTGCCATTGCGGTTTTGGCCGGGGTGGCTCCGCTTCCGGTTGCCCTCGCATGGGCCATTTTTGTGGCGCTGGCTTTGTTCTGGTTCGAGCGCAAGACGCGCCTCTCCTCTGATACCCTGATCGGCATCGCCTTTACGGCCAGCATGGCCTTAGGCGTTGTCTTGATGAGCCTTACGAAGGGATATCAGCCAGAGCTCATCACCTACCTGTTTGGAAATATCTTGGCCATTGGCATGGCAGATGTCTACGCAATCGCCGGCCTATTTTTTGTGATGGGAATTTGGCTGTTGAAGGTCTTCCGCCCGCTCACGCTGCTTTCGCTCTCTGAAGAGACGGCCGCGGTTGCGGGCATCCGCACGCAGCGGCATACGCTTGTCCTGTATGTGATGCTCGCGATTGCCACGGTGCTTGGCGTAAAGATCCTCGGCATCATCCTGATCTCCGCCTTGCTCATCATTCCTCCGGCTTCGAGCCGCCTTATGACTGGAACATTCAAATCCTATTTTTTTGTGGCCGTGGCCCTTTCCGAGGTTGCGGTCCTCGCCGGCCTGTATCTCTCGTACCAATTCAATCTTCCGTCAGGCGCCTCAATCGTGCTCGTAAGCACGGCGTTGTTTTTTCTCGGATTGCTGTTCAGGCGGAAATAAGCGATTATTCGCCGCCGTATAAAAACCACCACTCAAAAATATCCTTCGCGAGAGGAACCGCGACTGCCGAGCCCTCGCCTCCCTCCTCAATCAAAATCGTCACGGCGAGCGTCGGCTTATCATACGGCCCAAAGCCGATAAACCAGGCGTTCGTCTTTTTTTGTCCGGCGGTCTGGGCCGTGCCGGTTTTTCCGGCCACGGGTTTTGAAAGGCCATTCAGGGCGCGGGCGCTCCCGATCGTGACAGCCTGACGCATGCCTTGGCGCACGATTTCGATCCAATTTTTTCCTATGGTTTTTTCGAATTTTGGAAATGCCGGAGTCCTTTCCTTTCCATCGATTTTTTCAAGCAAGGCCGGCTCCACGCGCGTTCCGCCATTTGCGAGGACCGCCGTTGCCGCGGCCATTTGAACGGGTGTTACAAGCAAATCGCCCTGCCCGATGGCTAAGTGATACGTATCGCCCACGAACCAGCGCTCGCCTTTGACATCCTCCTTCCATTCTTTCGATGGCAGAAATCCATCAGCTTCGTTCGGCACATCAATGCCTGTCTTTGCGCCAAATCCAAACATCCGCGCATACTGCGTAATGCGCTCGACGCCGAGCCCTGTGACGTCGTTGAATCCGCCGCCGATGATGTAAAAAAATGTGTTGACCGACCAGGCGATCGCTTCGCGCACATCGGCCGTTCCGTGTCCGCCGGGCTTCCAGTCTGGAAAAAACCAAGGCCCGATGCGTAAACCGCCGGTCGAGAGAAAGGAGGTGTGTTCGCTGATGATCCCCTCGGCGAGCGCCGCATAAGCGATGAACGGTTTGAAAGTTGATCCCGAGGGAAATTCTCCAGAGACGGCTCGGGGAAAAAGCGGATGGTTTGCATCTTCTGTCAAAGACGCATACGCGTCTTTTTTGATGCCGTTGGCAAAAAGATTATTGTCATAGGCAGGCCAGCTGACGAGCGCTCGAACGGCGCCGGTTTTTGGATCCATCGCGACCACCGAGGCTTTTTTTGCCCCGATTTGATCAAGAATCTCCACGAGCCGCTTCTCGGCAAACGCTTGGAGGCCATAATCGATCCCAAGCGTAAGCGAAGACCCAGGAATCGCTTTTGTCTTCGAGACGATCGCGAGCTCGCGGCCGCGCGCATCCACCTCGGTTACTGTTTTTCCAGACGTTCCGCGCAGCAGATTTTCCCACGTTTTTTCGATCCCGGTCTTTCCAATCATCTCTGTCGGGCGGTACGCTCCGGATGCCAAATCGGCTTTTGCCACGGGCCCGATATAGCCAAGCACATGCGAAAGGGATTCCGCATCCGTCAGATGATAGGCGCGCGCGGCAACGGCCCGAAGCTGGAACCCCGGCATTCCCGCCGTTTCGATCGAGAGCTTCATGGCTGTTTCGTAAGGCAGATCTTGCAGGATTGGAATTTCCTCGTACAAGCTGTTTTCGTCTGTCTCTGCGAGGAGAGTCAATGCTTCCGGATCGATTCCTGCGATGAACGACATGCGCTGGAGGAGCGTTTTCCTCGCGTCTGGCTCGCGCGGAAGGTCGCCCGGGGTCATGGTCAGCGCAAAGGCCGGAATATTTTCAGCCAGAATTTTTCCGCGGCGATCATAAATGATCCCCCGCGGCGCCGCGGCCGCGGTCGTCCGCATCCGATTCTCTTCGGCGAGCGCGCGGTAATATCCGCCCATGACGACTTGCAAAAAAAGAGCCCGGCCGGCCAAAAGCAGAAAAAGAAAAGCGGTTGCTATCATGGCGATTCGAAATTTTCCGCGAGGAATAATGGCGGAAAGGCGCTGTGATCCGGTCGCATCTTTCCAGAGGAATCCATTCTCAGCCCAATCGTCAAAAGCCAGAAAATTTCGCTTCGTGCGAATATCGCCAAAGCGATTGTCTTCGGCAATCACAAAAAGCGGAGACCGCTTCATAAGGTTTCGTAAAAAGAGACGCCTTTTTTCATCGGCGCAGATTTGACGAAAGCGAGCGCCGACAACCCGAGAAGCAACATTCCCTGCTGTAAGGAAAGGGTGAGAAAGAGAGGCCAAGGAAGAGAGGGAATGCCGCGAAGATCTGCGAGAAAAAGCATGCCGCCTTCTGAAAGGAAAAGGCTTGTTTGCAAGGCGATGGCGCAGGCGGCGATGCCATAGAGGGATCTTCCGGAAAAAACGTGGCGCGCGCAGAAAAAGACGACCGCGGCGGCAAAAGCGAAAGAGACGGTTTCCCAAGGAACGAATCCGAGGTGGAAAAAATCTAAAAATATTCCCTGCCCCACAAGCCACCACAACGCCTCCCGCTTCCCAAAATGTATGGAAAACGAAAGACTTGCGACCGGGAGAAGAGGCGTGAGCGCAAGCCAGCCTGGAAGCGAAGCGATCAGTCCGAATTGCAGAGAAATCAGCAGGCAAAAAATTCCCGCGAGAAGCAGGAAGCGCTTCATAAGGCAAATCCGATGATGACGGTCATCGAGCCGCGGTGGCGCATGTCGGCAAACGGTTCGACAACAGCCTCCTGAAACGGTTCGGCTTTGTCAGATTTCACAGAGTTGATCGTGCCGATCAAAAGGCCGCTTGGGACATCCGATTCGAGTCCCGACGTCACAAGGAGGTCGTTTATATTCAATTTTTCGTTATGCGGAACGAATTGCAGGCGAATGAGGCTTCCGCTCAATCCGCGCGTGATGCCGACGGTCCGGTCCTTATTCAAGACAGCCGCGGCTGTCGATGTGAGAGGATCCGTTAAAGAACTCACCGTCGCTGTCGCCCGTGTCGTTGCAATGACCTTTCCGACAAGAACGCCGTTTTCAATAATGGCCGGCTGGCCTATGTTGACCCCGTCCTCTGTTCCGCGGTCAATCAAAAACGTCCGAGATTCTTCATTCGATGTTCGCGCAATCACTTGTCCGGAAACCAAGCGGAATCCTTTTTTTTCCGCAAACGAGAGTCGTTTTTTCAAGTCTTCATTTTCTTCCTTCAAGCGGCTGAGCGCTTCGAAATCAACCGCAAGAAAAATTCTCTCCTGCTCGGCTTTCTCGATCTTGGATTTGCTGCACCGGCTTGCATCTGTCCATCCGCGCGTTTGCTGATGGACCCATGTTCCCGCAGAGGCAAAGGGGCGCTGAACAAGCGAAAACCCCCGTTCAAAAAATCCGCGAAAGACGAAAATGGCCAGCAAAATTCCCAGAATGCTTAAAAGTGCTGTAAGAATCGGATGGCGTTCATGCGGACCGAGGAACATAAATTTTTTTAAAATGCGTCATCTTTTGACGTGGAAGGGAGGGAGACATCCTTCAGCATCGCCTCGTTTTCGAGCAAGGCCCCTGCCCCGCGAACGGCACAGGTTACCGGATCTTCGGCTACGCGGACCGGAATCTGCGCTTGGCGTGAAATCAAAAGGTCGAGACCTTTTAAAAGGGCGCCCCCGCCCGTAAGGACGATGCCCCGCTCGTAAATATCTGCGACAAGCTCTGGCGGAGTGATTTCGAGGGTTGCCTTGATGTTTTCGAGAATGATCATGATCGATCGATACATGGCCTCGCGGATTTGTGTGTCGTTTACGATGATCTCTTTCGGCAACCCGGTGATGAGGTCGCGCCCGCGCATCTCAATTTCAAGCGGCTGCTCCTGCGGGACTGCGGTCCCGATGCGAATCTTCACCTGCTCCGCGTTTTTTTCTCCGAGCAGGAGGTTGAAAACATCTCTGGCATACTGAATGATATTGCGGTTTAATTCATCGCCGGCAATCGGAAGAGATTTCCATGTGACCACGCCGCCGAGCGAGATGACGGCAATCTCTGTTGTTCCTCCTCCGATGTCGACAACCATGTTTCCAATGGAGTCCATGATCGGCAGGCGGGCGCCGATGGCCGCAAGAATCGGCGTTTCGACCAAAAAAACCTCGCGGCCTCCGGCAGAGAGAACGACATCCTCAATCGCTTTGCGCTCAACTTCGGTCGTTTCGAGCGGCGCGCCGATCACGACGCGCGGCCGCGGAAGGATGGTGAAAGATTCGGCATGGACCTTGTCGATAAAATGCTTGAGCATCTTTTCTGTCACTTCAAAATCAGAGATGACGCCTTTGCTGAGCGGCTTCGTGGCCAAAATATGCGGAGGCGTTTTTCCCATCATATCCCTCGCTTCGAGGCCGACAGCGACAATCTGCTCGGTGCGGGTATTTACCGCAACAACCGACGGCTCGTGGATCACGATGCCCTTGTCTTTTGCAAAGACAAGGGTGCTCGATGTCCCGAGATCAATGCCCAGATCTTTTGAAAATTTTCCGAGAATCCTGTCCAGCACAAGAGAAAATAAATAAGAGACGCACCAATCTTACAGAAGCGTCCTCCTTTGCGCAATCAGAGTTTTGCACAAGCCTCACCCCCGGCGATTCGTGGCCAAAAGAGCCATTTCTACGCAGATTCCGGCCACAAGCAGCAGTCCGGCCGTCCACCACCGAAAAAGGCCGCTCGAGAGAAGCGCGAGGGTCCCGATCATCATCCCCGAGAGGAGAATCGCCTGCCTGAAAGCCCGAGAGACATGCCGCGAAACAACCTCCTCTTTTCTCAACCATACGCGGATGCTTGCGCCGATGATTGAAAGCAGTCCGATCAGCGCGCAGGCTAATGTTCCATAAAATAACGCAACGCCTACGGAGCCTGTTTTGGCTGGATCAACAGAAAAAAGCACGACGGCCCATGCAATGAAGGCCGCGGCCGTGCTTGCACTCATGAGAAGGAGGTAGTCTCGAAAAAACATGATCTCGTTATTAACTTCTGATTGAGCCCGGAGGTGTTGCTTTTCCGAAGCTGATCGGCGACAAGTCCGATCCGAAGGAAAAGCAATACCGAGGAGCTCAGCTGAATATTGTCATTCTACCACATGCTGGGATCGGTATTCGTCCGTGAGGCGGGTGTGGATTCGCGCAGCCGTTGATTCCGGAACGTCGCGCTTGATGGCCGACAAGATGTCGTATTTCTTTATAGAAACCAAATGGGTTGCGGACGGATTCTTGCAGGCGATGGTGACTACGCCCTCTTTAAGGGAAACGGCGCGGGCATCATCCGCATGCCCGGCCGGAAGCAGGGTAGAAAGATGCGCGTTCGCGCTTTCAATCGTGCGCGCCAGCATCACCTCTTTTCCGATGCGCGCGCGAAACACCGCATCGCCGAGCAAGTCTTTGATCGAAAAGGCCATAGTGAAGATATTATTCCCCGAGCCTGTCGAGGGGCGCGGTCTTTCTCTGCGGTCGCTTCCAATAGATCAGAAAAATCAAGACCGCATCTACGACAGCCAGATAAACTGAGAAGGCGGCATTCGTGATGTTCCATACCGGAATTGCCGGCATCGCGAGCAAAACACTCACGAGGCTTGCCAAGTAAATGATTCCCTTCTCGGTTTCTGGTTGAAGCCATGCTTTGCGCAATGTCGGTAAAGCGGCAAAAATATCCGCAAGCACGGCAAACAGAATTGCTATTTCTGGCGACCCTGCAACGAGCCAGAAGACGATGGCGACAAGCGCCCAGATCCCACAGAAATAATCGAAAATCGTAAGTTTCCAATAGCTGTTTTTATTGATGAACGAGAAAAGAAAAACGAGCAGTGGAACAAATCCGGCAAAAAAGACGCGTACTGTGGCCCAAGGGTCCGCGTGCGACGAGAGGGCAATGACGGTTCCAAGGAGCGGGGCGAGTGCCCAAAGACCCCAAGTGACGCGATTCGGTTTTGTCGTGCCTCTCAGGGTTCCCGCAATGTAGGCCGACCCGCCACCGACGTTTATGATAGCACTCAGGACAACCAGCCAATGCAAAAAAGAAATCTGTAAGAACATATCGGTCAAAGTATAGCACTTATCCCTGCCGCCACTGGCAAATATCCTTGAAGTCGCAGAACTTGCAGTGCATCCCGGGCGTTGCGCCAAACACGCTTCCCTTGATGCCCGCGACTCGGTCGGCGATCTTCTCTTGAAAATCTAAGAGCTCCATGTCCGTGCCTAAAAACGATACGCGCGAATTGTCCTCAAGATAGTGAAATGAGAGCTTTTTTGCCTTGAGCCCGAGCACATCGCGGCACGCGAGCTGA
>Ga0209211_10013650_pt1 | contig 10038 bp, 9 predicted proteins | sample RifGroA2_FD_183992 | JGI IMG/M metagenome (GOLD analysis project Ga0209211, IMG submission 183992) | Groundwater microbial communities from Rifle, Colorado, USA - Groundwater A2 (SPAdes) (version 2) | ecosystem: Environmental > Aquatic > Deep subsurface > Groundwater | place: Rifle, Colorado...
AACTGAGTTCCAGATAAATGACAGCTTATTATTCTTAGAAGCCTTCTCCTGCATTATCTTAGATGCCCTAAGCTGATCACGCCGATGTATTAAAGAAACCTTACTTGCAAATTTGGTAAGGAAAATCGCCTCCTCTACTGCCGTATCTCCACCACCCACGACTACGACCTCCTTACCCTTGAAGAAGAATCCATCGCATGTAGCACACCCTGAAACACCGCTCCCGCGCAGTATGCTCTCAGACTCTATGCCAATCCACCTTGCAGATGCACCTGTTGCGATAATCAACGTCTTCGCCCTGTATGAGACATCCCCTGCGATTACAGTAAAGGGGGATTTCAATAAATCTACTGATACAACATCACCTGAGACAAAGGCAGTCTCGAAACGTTCGGCCTGTCTCCGCATCTCCATAACAAGCTCCGGCCCCATAATCCCATCAGGGAAACCCGGATAGTTCTCAACATCAGTAGTAATGGTGAGCTGTCCACCTGTTTGTATACCTTCGATCACAAGCGGCTTCAAGTCAGCCCTTGCAGCATATATGGCAGCAGTAAGCCCGGCAGGCCCTGAACCAATAATTATTACATTATGTATATCGTTACTCATGCTCACCCTCACTCATTGCTTCTTAATTAATGTCAGTGCTTTTCCATTCCCTTTTCATGCTTATCGTGCTCGCCATGATGTGCAGGTTTCTTACCATTGTAACCATCCGCAAACTGGGTATTCACATGGACAACCGCCTTATTCAGATCCTTAAAAGCATATGTTCCGGAGATTGCAGGAAGTGCATCTGCGTCTGCCTGCTTAGTAATTACACTTCCGGCAGGTACATATCTGCCTGAGGCGATCTTCACGCCAATTACTTTAGCGCCTGGCTCTAATACAACACCATCACCTACAGTAGCCTTAAACACGAGCGCCTGCATCCCTATAAAGGAATCACTGCCAACCGACGCCGGACCGTGTACCTGAGACTGATGTGCCATAGAAACCCTGTCGCCGACATAAACAGAATACTTCTTGCCTCCGACCTCAACCTGGTTCTTCGCTATCTCCTTACCCTCTTCCATGGTCTCAAGGCCGTGGATAACAACACCGTCCTGCACATTGCTATCATTCCCAACATATATAGGCTGTCCCTCATCACCCCTTATAGATGCCGCAGGCGCCACATATACCCTCTCACCAAGCGTTACGTCACCTATCACAGACGCAAGCTGGTGTACAAATGCCGACTTTGCTATCACAGGCTTGTTAACATCATCATTAAATGATGTCAGGACATTAGGCCCTGTGAATCCTGACAGCATGAGACCTGCCAGAACCAGGTTTCCTGCGATACTTACCCCAAGCACAACATTACCAAATCTTTTCATAGCTACCTCCTCCTTGAGTTAAAAAAGTTTATGGACTTAGTTATAATAGATTGTTGCTGATGCTGTCAAGTTCGGAAACTGATGAAGCCGGCTTAACTGATAACGTGAAGGATGCCTCTGAGCAGATCTACAGGTTTTGGCGGACAGCCTTTGATATAGGCATCTACCCGGAGGATCTTTCCGATGCCGCCAAGGGAGGCATAACCTTCACCGAAGATTCCGCCGTTGCATCCGCAATCTCCCACAGCGACAACAAGTTTTGGCGGAGGCATTGCATTGTATGTCCTCTTTAAGGCGATCTCCATATTCCTGGTCGCAGGGCCTGTGACCAGGAGCATGTCGGCAAACCTGGGAGAGGCTGTGAAATGGATGCCGAACCGCTCGCAGTTATAGATGGGGTTATTCATGGCATGGAGTTCCAGTTCGCAGGCATTACATGAGCCGGCATCCACTGCCCTGATAGTCAGGCTCCCATGGAAACACCGCCGTATGGCCTCTTCCAGTTCCTGCCCGACCACTTTTATCTCTTCATCTACCCCGGCTGGAAGAGGTTCTGTGACGATACCTGTTCTGAATATCTGATGCAGTATTTTTAACATATTACTTAACCCACCTTAGATGATAATAATAATCATAAATCGTTTCCTGAATATGATTGATTGAAGCTCTTATTGCATACCGGAAAATCAGGGACGATATTACCGTGGATCGCAAGTTCCAGTGCGAGCCAGTTTACACTTGAGGGGTCTCTGACCATGCAGCGGTTGACCTCTCCATTGGGTCCTGACTGGAGCCAGTAGACGATCTCCCCACGCCATCCCTCGACAACGGCAAACCCTGAACACCCCTTCGAAGGGGGGTCAAAAACACCGCTGATCTTACCTTCCGGAATGCCTTCCAATATTTCGCAAATGATACGGAATGATTCCCTGATCTCTTCAATCCTGACCCATACACGGGCATGGATATCGCCGGAATTCAGTACCGTCATCTTAGGGATTATCCGGTCATAAGGGGGAAAAGGGTTCTGTACGCGGCAGTCTAAACCTATCCCGCTGGCCCGTGCCACGAAGCCAACTACCCCCAATTCCCTTGCATCCTCAATTGATAGTACACCTGCATCCCTTACCCTGTCTTCAAGTGAGGGATTTTCATCATATATGATAACCAGTCTTTCGAACTCTTTCTTTATCCAATCTGTCTCTCTCAGGATTTCTTCTTTCCCTTCCGGCGTTATGTCAACAGACACACCTCCGGGGATGACCCTGTCCATTATAAACCTGTGGCCAACGAGCTTATCATTTGTGCGCAGCATAGTCTCTCTAAGTATGGAAAACTGATAAAGCAAAAAAGCAAATGCAACATCATTGCAGATGGCGCCTATATCACCAAGGTGATTGGCAATCCTCTCCCTCTCCAGCATCAGCGCCCGAATCCATAAGGCCCGCTCCGGAAGAATGCACCCTGTCATGGCCTCCAGAGCCCTGCAATAAGTCAGTGCATGTGCCACTGTCGTATCACCTGATACACGGCCTGCCAGCTTAGCGCCATCCAGCCACGAAAGGGACTCAAATCTCTTTTCTATCCCTTTGTGTACATAACCGAGTCTCTCTTCTAAGTGGAGGATGTCCTCCCCTACTGCCTGAAAACGGAAATGCCCCGGTTCGATGATTCCGGCATGGACAGGGCCGACAGCGATCTCATAAACACCTTCACCTTCCGCCCTGATCCAGGGATATTCCCCTTTTACCCTCGGCATCGGTCTTGAGGGATCGAAGCCCTTTCTCAGGGGATACGCATCCTCCGGCCAGTCCTCGTGTTTTATCCAAGGCCGTGGATCAGGGTGGCCCACAGGTATGACCCCCATGAGGCTTCTCATCTGCCTTTCGAAGCGGGAGGCAGGGACAAATTTCTTTGTAAGGCTTGGAAATGTTGGATCATCTGTCGGGATACGGCAGTTGATAATGATGTATTCAGAGTCAAGGGAGTAACAGGTGTAGATGCCGAAACCCCTGTTGTATTTCCCTTCATCTGTTGCCCATTCGGCGACAAGTCTGGCTCCTGCCTTTTTCATTCCCCTTGCCGCCTCGATAAACCTTTCACGTGGGACCATGAATGAAGGAACCGTATCCGGATAATGACACTCATCCCGTACGGCATCAGTGCCTAACAATGTGATTATAATATTACTTAAACTATCCATTGTATTCCTTCTTCATTTCAGCAACTCCACTGCCATATGAAACCACTGCGACAGAAAATTTGGCATATATAATCCTATGACAAGGACAAGTACCATATGCAACACTACCGGGATGTGCGCTGCCTTAATGAGATGCTGGTGCGGCGGCCGAGGACCGGAAACCATCGGCTGTACACGCCGGAAGAGGGCGGCAAAGGCGACCCCCAGCCCAAGCAGAAGAAACGGTGTCAGGTAGGGTGCATCTTTCATCGTTGCTGTAAGGATCAGGAATTCACTGGTAAACACACCGAAGGGCGGCATTCCAACAATGGCCATAACACCAAAGAGAAGCCCCCATCCCACAAGCGGGTTCCCACGAACCAGCCCCTTTATTTTACTCATCTCCTGTGTATCATGCATCTGGGACGCATGCCCTACTGTAAAAAATATCGAAGACTTGGTAAGGCTGTGGACCAGCATATGGAGCAGTGCGCCGAATGTGGCAATAGGCCCCCCAAGGCCAAAGGCGAACGTTGCAATCCCCATATGTTCAATAGATGAGTAGGCAAACATCCTCTTGATGTCCTTCTGACGCAGGAGTGAAAAAGCGGAAACAATGATTGAGAGGATACCAAAGCCCATCATGATATTCCCTGCCAGGTTCGTACCGAGTGAGCCATCCACCAATACCTTACACCTGACCAGCGCATAGAGTGCAATGTTTAAAAGGAGCCCGGAGAGCACCGCGGATATAGGTGTCGGGCCTTCACTGTGGGCATCAGGGAGCCAGTTGTGAAGCGGTACAAGCCCCACCTTTGTTCCATATCCGACCATAAGGAACACGAATGCCAGTTGCAGGACTGTAGGTTCAAGCTGACCGCTCACCTGGCTCAGGTTTGTCCATAGCAACGCCTCTCCTCCCTCACCCAGTACCTTCTCAGCCGCAAAGTAAAGCAGTACCGTCCCAAAGAGCGCCAGTGCAATCCCCACGCCGCACAGTATAAAATACTTCCATGCTGCTTCAATGGCTGTCGGCGTCCTGTAAAGAGATACGAGCAGGACCGTGGAAAGGGTTGCAAGTTCCATGGCAATCCAAAGGACACCAAGATTGTTGGTTAAGAGGCAGAGGAGCATCGCGAAGATGAAGAGCTGAAACATGGCATGATAGAAGCGCATACCCCAGTGGCCTACACGGCCGTGCTCCCTCTCCCGCCTCATGTATCTCCTGCTGAAGATAGCGGTAGTCATAGAGACGAAGGATGTCAGCACAACAAGATAAACATTGAAGGCATCTATGAAAAAGAAATTTCCCCCCGCCATGAATGATCCACCATAGTAGACCTGAAGGCCAAGGGCAATGCTGATAGCAAATGTGGCTAAGGAGCAAACGATGTTGATCTCAGGGGCAAACTTCCTGTCCCCCACAAATGCAAGGATTGCTGCAGCTATGAATGAAACACCTAACAAAAGCAAAATCGTCATAACAAAGTTACCTCTCATGCGAACGTAAGAAATGCCTTTAGACAAGGCGGACGATGAGGAAAACCGGAGGCGTACTTATTAGTACGTTGAGGATTTTCCGAGGAGTCCAACGCCGTATAAAGGCATTTATTGCGTTCGCATTAGTCTTCCTCCTTCAGCCTTGCCATCTGTTCCACATCAAGGCTTTCAAACGTAGTACGTATATGGAAAAAGAATATACCGAATATGAACGCCGCAATCAGTATGTCCAATGCCACACCTAATTCCACCACGAGCGGCATTCCGTAAGTGGCGCTCGTGGCTGCGAAGAATAAACCGTTCTCCATGGCAAGGAAACCTATGATCTGGGTAACGGCGTGCTTCCGTGTGATCATCATCAGAAGCCCAAGCATCACGGTCGCCAGGGCTACAGAAATAGTGGAACGGGTAACCAGGGTTGACAACTCCCTGATGGGCGAAGTCAGATGATATGAGAAGATCACAAGGGCGATTCCTATCAGCATGGTGGTCGGGATATTGATGACCGTCTCAACCTCCTTGTGTATCTGCAGCCGGATTATCAGTATATGGAGAATGTATGGCAGTACGATGACCTTAATGGCCAGTGTAAGAATAGATGATATATAAAGATGGTGTTGTTCCGCCACATACCCGACTACCGCCGTACTGATCGAGAGAAATACCCCCTGCCATGCAAAGAGGTGCAGGAGCCCGTATATCCTCCTCTGGGCAAGGAGACCAAAGGCAGTCAGGAGTATCAGCGCCGCGAGGACACTATTTAGTTGTGCTGCAAAACTTACTGACATATCAAATTTCCAAGGTGTTTCTCATTCCAGCATAAAAAAAGATAACATCCCGAGTGTAGCAAATAAAAAGGCGCTGCCAAGGAACTCAGGAACCCTGAATAGCCTCATCTTTGCAAGGCCTGTTTCTATTAACACAAGACCAACCCCTGCAAGAACAAGCTTCACTGCCAACACTAAAATGGCTATTGGAATTGCAATTAAATTCCCTGCTTCGGCAATCCCCCACGGGAAGAACGAGGCAATTCCGAGCACTGCAAAAAGGTAGAGTTTCATCATCCCGGCCCATTCTATCAGGGCTAAGTGTCTTCCCGAGTACTCCAGGATCATCGCTTCATGGATCATCGTCAGCTCAAGGTGAGTAGCAGGATTATCTACCGGTATTCTCCCTGTCTCCGCCAGTGAAATGAAAATGAATGCAAGGAGGGCGAAGGCAAGGGAAGGCCTCAGTACCAACGGGCCATGGGCAATGACCTGTGCCATCTGCGAGAGAGACGTTGACTTGCTGGCCAGTGATACTGTAAAGACAGCCATCAGCATGGCAGGTTCAGCAAGTGACGCTATAGTCATCTCCCGGCTCGATCCCATCCCGCCAAAGGCAGTGCCGATATCCATACCGGCCAGGGCTGTAAAGAATCTCGACATGGCAAAAAGTGAGACAATGGCTATGACGTCTGCGGTAGAGGATAAGGGAAGGTCCACAGACAGCACAGGGATGATCGCCCCGATCAGAACAGTGAAACCGAATATGAGATAGGGGGTGATCCTGAATATCCACGATGCATTTTCAGCAAGTACGATGTCTTTGTGAAAAAGCTTGATCAAGTCCCTGTAAGGCTGAAATATACCGGCTGTAGTCCGTCCCTGAAACCAGCATTTTAAGGTTCTCACCCATCCTATGAATACTGGTGCAGCAGCAAGGAGAATTACTATCTGTACTACCTCTAATATATAAGAAGAAACCATTTCACTCATCTCAGCAGCACCAATAAGAGGATGATAGTTGCAAAGGAATATATGAGGTATACTTGAATGCGCCCCTGCTGCAGCTTTCCTGCCTTTCTGGCTATCCAGAAAGAAACATCAGCTACCGGTTGATAAAGCCAGCCCATGAAGCGATCCCTCGTCTTCAGTGAATAACGAATACTTTTTATAAATGCTTTATGATCGAGAAGATGTTTCGATACCTGCCGTTCCCGGACATGGAAATAAAATCCGAATATTCTCCTGACCGGCATGGAAAACGCTGTGGCCGTGTACTGCATCCTCGGTGTCACCTTTTCAAAGCCGCAGTCCCATAGCGGTCCCTTGTGTATTGTCTTCCTGCGGGCGTGAAGGAGGAGAAAGACTAAGGACACAACCCCCACGAGTCCAAGTAAGACAATCGGCCCTGAGTAGGATGCCCTCTCATGGGAGATCGGTGTCAGCCATATCCACCCGAACGCCCCTGCAGATTCAGACAGCTCCCCCCCGACAAACGAGGCGGCAATAACGTCCATCCACCTGATCATTGCCGTTGGAAAGATACCAAGACAGAGGCATGCAATTGCGGTCATCCCCATGCCAATCCTCATGAACCAATTAACCTCATGGATTTCCGGGTTATGCTGCCCCCTCCACTGTCCAAGGAATGTAACACCAAACGCCTTGACAAAACACATGGCGGCAAGGGCTGCGGCAAGGGCCAGGAGGGCCGCTCCCATAGGAATGAGAAAATTGAGCAGGGTACTTGGAAGCGCCGGTGAAAGCAGGAAAGCCTGAAACATCAACCACTCGGAGACAAAACCATTAAAAGGCGGCAGGGCTGATATGGAGATGCACCCTATCAGGAAGAGGGCCGATGTCCAGGGCATCCTGTGAATAAGCCCCCCCATCCTTTCCATATTACGCTCATGGGTTGCATGAAGGACTGCACCTGCCCCCATGAACAGAAGCCCCTTAAACATGGCATGGTTGAATGTATGATAAAGCCCGGCAGTAAGCGCAAGGGCTGAGAGGACAGGACTGTGGAAAGAGGCAAAGGTCATGGAAAGACCGATGCCAACCAGGATGATACCGATATTTTCCACTGAGGAGTAGGCAAGCAATTTCTTGAGGTCCTGCTGCTGCAGGGCAAAAAGTATCCCGAGGAGTGCTGAAACCAAACCCAGTATCAATACCACTGCCCCCCACCACCAGGGAAAATCTCTTATCAGATCGAAGGCAACCCGGATTATCCCATAAATAGCGGTCTTCAGCATAATACCGCTCATCAGGGCAGACACGTTGGAAGGGGCCACGGGATGTGCCTCCGGCAGCCAGACGTGCAGGGGTATAACACCAGCCTTGGCAGCAAAGCCGAAGAATGCCAGGAAGAACGTGACTGCTGCCCAATGCGGAGGGATGCTTGCATGACGCATGGCATCAAATGTATATCCATTAAAGCTCTCGAATCCGGATGCAAACCCGGCCATCAGACCGAAGGAAAGGAGAATGGCGATGGCCCCAATATGGGCAATGACTATGTATAAGAAGGCGGCCCTCCGGTTCTCTGTCCTCTCATCCTCAAACATGACGAGGAAGTATGAGGCAGCAGCCATAACCTCCCATGAGATCAGAAAGAAAAATGCATCGTCAGCCAGAACCACCATGAACATACCTGCAAGGAAGAGAGAGTAGAATATGGCAAGGCTTGTCACAGGCCTGTGTCCAATGAAACCCTTTACATAACCAATAGAATAGATAGATACGATAAATCCAAGGGCCCCGATTAGAGTCAGAAAGAATCCCGACAGTGGGTCGAGCCGCAGATGAAAAGGGAGGTCAGGGAGCCCCATTAATATGATCCAGGACTCTGTTATCCCGTACCGCACCGTCCAGATACCAGCTATGAGCGCCAGAAGTGAGGCAACAGATGTCAAAGAAAATACAGAATATATCAAAATCCTCTGGTGCCGGAAAAATAATAGCGCACATATCAGTACCGAGAAAAAGATAAATAGTGATGTTGTTATTAAAGTGAATGGTGATATCATCTCAAGCCCCTGGAATCACCAGCATGATGATAGCCTCTTTCTTTCCGACATTCTCCCATTTGTGCGGCCTGGTCGAATTAAAATAGACGCTGTCCCCTTTTCCAAGGGTGTATTCCTTGACGTCGAGGATGAACCTGACCTTACCGTTAATGATGATACCAAACTCCTCGCCGTGATGTGATGAATATGGATGCTCACCGCTTTCACCGCCCACTTCAAGGGTAAGCATAAAGGGTTCTATCTTTTTCTTGCTCAACTTGTAGGCAAGCGGCTGGATGATGGCCTTTGATCCCTGGCTGTATATCTTCTTCCTCTCGGACTTCCTGATGACAATACTGTCTTCCCTGGACGGGTCATCGAAAAAATAGGTGATGTGTACATTCAATGCACTGGCGATATTTTCCAGAGAGGCGATGGAAGGAGAGCCCTGCCCCAGCTCCAGTTGCGAAAGGAAGCTGGCAGAGAGGCTGGTCTTCTCTCCGAGGTCCCGAAGCGAAAGCCTTGCATCCTCCCTGAGTTTCTTGATCTTGTTGCCGAGGTTAATCATCTGACAGAGATATTTTATTTACGCTGAATATTTACATTTGTCAAGTTATATTTGACACCGAATGTATTAATTCGAACAATTGACTGTTAGTCTCTGCGGCGCTATCCTGAATTTTAAATAGTAAATAAACTGGACGGAGGTGAATAAGATGGCAAATCCATTCGCAGGTGATCCTGCTTTTCTCCTAATTCGAGATATAACTATTTTTCAGTATAATTAAATATAGTCTTGACTATATTTCAGTAACGCGTAAAATGGTTATATGCATGACCGGCATTTTTATATCAAAATCTGGCAGGAACTTGCCCCGGAAAAAAGTATGATCTTTATTGCAGGGCCGCGTCAGGCAGGTAAAACTACTCTTTCGCAACTTATAGCACGCTCTTTCACAAACAATTACTATTTCAACTGGGACATTGCAGAACACCGTACACTCTTCTTTTCAAACCCTGCCTTTTTTGAAGGTATCAGTAGAAAGGATACTTCAACTCCACTGATCATCCTTGATGAGATTCACAAGTACAAGGACTGGAAAAATTATCTGAAAGGCATATACGATCAGTTTCACGAAAACTACCAATTTATTGTTTCAGGAAGCGGCAGGCTTGATATTTATCAAAAAGGCGGA
>Ga0209211_10013653_pt1 | contig 10036 bp, 14 predicted proteins | sample RifGroA2_FD_183992 | JGI IMG/M metagenome (GOLD analysis project Ga0209211, IMG submission 183992) | Groundwater microbial communities from Rifle, Colorado, USA - Groundwater A2 (SPAdes) (version 2) | ecosystem: Environmental > Aquatic > Deep subsurface > Groundwater | place: Rifle, Colorado...
CTCATCAACGACAAGTCATCACACGGTGACATTTACAAATCAATTCCAATACCGCGGCTTCCTGGGTCTGATCACGCAGGCAGCTTGAACGCCTCGCCTTGCTGCAGCATGGCCCAGCACATGCGCGCGTTCTTGGCCGCAATGGCCACTACCGCTTTCCAGTAACCCCGGCGTTCTTGCACCGATATCGCCCATCGGCTCACCGGGTCGGTCTTGTTCTTCGCCGCCGCCAGCACCGCCTTGCCACCCATGATGAGCAGGGTTCGCAAGTACGGGTCACCGGCCTTGGTAATGCGCCCCAGGCGCTGTTTGCCGCCTGAGCTGTACTGGCCCGGAACCAAGCCCAGCCAGGCGCAGAACTGGCGACCGCAGGAGAAGTCATGGCCTTTGCCCACCGTGGCCGCGATGGCGCTGGCGGTGGTCGGGCCGATACCACTGAGTTGCATGAGTTGCCTGGACTGGGCATCTTCATTGGCTGCCTGCGTGATGTACTGGTCGTATTGCTTGATGCGCTCATCCAGGCGGGTGAGTTCGCTCAGGGCGTCACCCACCACCGTGTTGCTCCAGCCGGGCAGGTCTTCCAGGTGCCTGTGCGCTTCACGGCGTACCGTTGCGGCTTTAAGTGGCAGCACGATGCCCAGCTCGGACAGCAAGCCACGGATGCGGTTGATCAGCGCGGTGCGCTGCTCCACATAACCCTGGCGGGCGCGGTGCACAAACAATCGGGATTGTTGCTCAATGCTCTTGACCGGAACAAAGCGCATGTTGGGGCGAGTGACGGCTTCACAGATGGCCGCCGCATCAGCGGCATCGTTCTTGCCGCGTTTACCGCTCATGCGGTAAGGCGCGACAAACTTCGGTGCCATCATGCGCACGGTGTGGCCGAACTTGGCAAACTCCCTGGCCCAGTGGTGGGCGCCGGAACACGCTTCCATGCCAATCAGACAGGCTGGCAGGTTGGCAATGAGCTCCAGCAGTTTGGCGCGTGGTACTTCCGGGCGCACCAGCACAGGTTTGCCGGATTCATCCACGCCGTGTACGGCAAAAACGTTCTTGGCGAGGTCAATTCCAACGGTTACGATAGCCATGATTTCCCCTCTCGAATAAGTTGATGAAAAGTTTGACCTCTCCATCGTGGCACATTGATGCCGTAAACCGCAACCCTGACGGGGCGCGGCTTGCTCGGGACGGGGAAGTCCCTTTCATTCGTTAGCGCCACCATGTACGTTAGTCGCGAAACCTCCGAACAGACCAACGCACGGCTCACCAAAGTGCTCGCCGAATCCCAGCTGGTCGTCTATGCGGAACCGTATGCGTTCATCGAAGTTGGCGTTGACGAGTTCCCAAACCACTTGGTGTCACGAGCGCTTGCGTTCGTGCGTGACGAAGACGTGTGGAGTGCATTGATCCCAAGTTCCGATCCTGCGCACGAGCGCTTCGTGCTCTTCGGTTTCCACTTCACTCCGGGGCTCGATAACTCTGGGTTCGTGGGGTGGTTGGCTTCTCACCTGAAAACGACGGTGGGCACCGGCGTCATGGTCGTGTGCGGTCAAAACAGCAATCGAGGGGGCATTTTCGACTATTGGGGTGCGCCCGTATCAGTAGCCAGCGAGGTTCTGGCCGAAGTCCACCGTCTGCGAGCTAGCGAGAATGGCGGCTAACCCATCAGTCGAGCGGACACACACCGGAACACGCTTCCATGCCAATCAGACAGGCTGGCAGGTTGGCGATGAGCTCCAGCAGTTTGGCGCGTGGTACTTCCGGGCGCACCAGCGCAGGTTTACCGGATTCATCCACGCCGTGCACGGCAAAGACATTCTTGGCGAGATCAATTCCAACGGTTACGATAGCCATGATTTCCCCTCTCGAATAAGTTGATAAAAAGTTTGACCTCTCCATCGTGGCACATTGATGCCGTAAACCGCAACCCTGACGGGGCGCGGCTTGCTCAGGACGGGGAAGTCCCTTTCATTCGTTAGATTTTCAGAGGTGATCACATGGAACTGGAAAACCAAATTTTCGATGCTCTTCTCAAGTACACCAAAGCCTTGTCGGTTGCGCTGGGTTACCGTGATCTTTTAACACGACTTCATTCCGAGCGTGTGCGAGGTCTTTCTGAGCAAATTGGGGGATATTGTGGCCTGTCAAATAATGAGATTAATGCTCTGAATATTGCCGCTTCGTTCCACGACATAGGCAAGATCGGAATACCCGACCACATCCTGTTGAAGCCTTCTCAATTCGACGAAGCCGAGTGGGAAACAATGAAACAGCACTCCGAAATCGGAGAGAAAATAATGGGCTCAACAGAACTCGAAGGCTCGCAACTGGCAGCTCTGTTGATTCGTCACCACCACGAGCATTACAACGGCATGGGCTATCCAGACAAACTTTCAGGAGAAACTATTCCGATTTGCTCCCGGATTATCTCCATCGCTGACAGCTACGACGCGATGGCTGTGACACGGACATACCATCGCGCGCGAACGCACCTGGAAATCATGGCTATACTCCATGAAGAAACAGGATGCAAACTCGATCCAGAACTAATGCGAGTCTTTTGCGAAATTATTGAATCTAGCAAATTTAAGGCGGCAAAAATCTAACCTGCATTCGAGAGGGACTGCGCAAAAAGCGCGGCGCCCCTCACTTTTACGGTTAGGCCTCTGAAAATCATCTCGATGAGCATGCTTCCCACCTCTCTTCTCGCAGCCAGTGCAGCAATCATTTTGCTGCTCGGCTTTGCCCATCTTCTGTTTACCTTCTATGGCCCCAAGCTCGTGCCTCGCGACCCCGAGTTACAGGCACGCATGCGAGAGGTCTCGCCCTTCATCTCGCGCGAAACCTCCATGTGGAGGGCTTGGGTTGGCTTCAATGCAAGTCATAGTTTCGGTGCCATTCTCTTCGGCGCGATCTACGGCTACTTGTCCCTGGTCCACAGTGCGTTCCTGTTTCAATCCACCTTCCTCTTGTCACTCGGTCTACTCTTGCTCATTGGCTATGTCATCCTCGCTAAGCGTTATTGGTTTAGCGTACCGTTTCGCGCCATTCTCCTGGCAACCATACTTTATGTTCTCTCGCTTCTCACCGCCGGGGCCTAACGCGCGCGCTTCGAGGGGACTGCCCCTCAAGCTGAACGTTGGGCATCTTGAGTCCTCCGCTCGCTTTTCCCTCCGAAGTGAGTCCATCAGTTCTTCGCGGGCTTGGGCTTATCGCTTCCGTTCGCCGTCTGCGCTATGCTCTTGGCGTCACGTCGCGTAGGCATTAGCAATGCCGTTATTAACCCTCTCAAATCCACACTCTATATGCCACTCACCAAAATATCAGCCCCCAAACACCTTCCATCAAGCATGGTGAAAGCACTTGCCGAGGCTGTTCAAGATGGGCTTGTGAAAACTTGCAATGTTCCGCCAAACGATCTTTTTCAGTTGATTTCTCGCTTTGAAGCTGAAGAAATTGTTCTTGACCCTCACTTCGGAGGCGTAAGCCGCTCAAGCAGCGCTTGCATTGCTGAAATAGTTTTTTTGATCGGGCGCACTGATGATCAGAAGCGAGCACTATTTCGTCATATTTCTGCCCGAGCAGTGCAAGCAGGCTTTCGAGCAGATGACATCATGGTTGCTCTGGTTGAAAATTCACGCATGGATTGGTCGCTCGGGCATGGAGTGGCTTATGCCGATCAGCACTCTAAAGCCTAATGGTGCTTCACTGTTGCCGCAGCCCTTACGATCCAGATGCCCAATCGGGTAGCCGGGAGTCTTTAACTCCCAGCCCCCACACCACCCACCATGCGGGTCCGCAGTGGGCGGTTCAACAAGTCGGCACGCTCGACGCTCCTTGACCCGGTGCTTGAAGTCCGCCAGGACCTTGTCGGTCCAGCGGATTTTCTTGCCCTTGATCGTGAAGCCCAGAAAGCTGCATTCGCTCATGGGTGCCACTTTGCTTTTGGCAAGGTTTGAAGCCAGATATCTGTCGTTGCCTGTTCGGTGCAAGGCATGTGGACGGCGAAACTACAAACGGTCATTGATGCAAGTTTTTCTTGCAGACCCTGATGAAAGACGCGCGCCGGGGGCTCCATTCGTTAGTCGGGACTCAGCATGGTTTCCCATGCTGCTACCTCCCTTGAGATGATCGAGCATTCCCCGGCGCAGGTCCAAACCTTTCACTCATCAACGACAAGTCATCACACGGTGACATTTACAAATCAATTCCAATACCGCGGCTTCCTGGGTCTGATCACGCAGGCAGCTTGAACTTCCGGGCGCACCAGCGCGGGCTTGCCTGCCTCAGCCACGCCATGCACGGCAAAGACGTTCTTGGCGAGATCAATTCCAACGGTTACGATAGCCATGATTTCCCCTCTCGAATAAGTTGATGAATAGTTTGACCTCTCCATCGTGGCACATTGATGCCGTAAACCGCAACCCTGACGGGGCGCGGCTTGCTCGGGACGGGGAAGTCCCTTTCATTCGTTAGGCCTCGCAAACCCCAATCAGCGCCGCACCCGCCCCATCCGCACATGAAGATCGATCCGATTCGCAGGTACGCACTGTCTCTCGAAGCGGTGACGGAAGAGCCGCACCACAACTACTCCTCGTTTCGAGTGCGAGGCAAGATCTTCGTAACGATCCCACCCGAAGAAGACTTCGTACACGTCTTCGTAGGCGAAAATGAGCGCCAGCAAGCGCTCGCGCTGTATCCGGAGTTCATCGAGAAGTTGCTCTGGGGCACGAAAGTCTTGGGCCTCCGCGTGGCGCTGGTATCCGCAAGTCCAACCGTGGTCAAGTCTCTCGTAAGCAAGGCCTACGAAACGAAAGCCAAGAAAGACGCAGGCGCAAGAACTTCAGCTCCAAGAAACCGAAAGGCCAAGGCTTGAGCTTCCTGCAGCGAGCGAGGCCTAACGGAATACGAAGGGACTTCCCACTTCCAGGTAACGGCATCAAGTGCCAAGATTGGGTTGTTGCATTCAATCTGAAAACTTTGTTGAAGGAGAAGTCCCATGAGCGAGATTACACGAGTTGGCGCCGATCTGGCAAAACACGTCATTCAAGTTCACGCCGTTGATGCGGCGGGCAAGCTGGTCAAGTCCAACTAGCGATAGATGGCCGGTGTGCAGTTGCGCAGCGAAGAGGCCGCATCGACACCCAGCGCCTCCAACACCGGTTGCCAAGTGGACACATAGGGTGGTAGATCGTCCGGCTTAAAGGCGGTGTGCGGCCAGTCCGACCCCCAGACCACTCGTGGCCCAAACAAGTCAACTAGCCGGTGCGCCGTATCCAGCAATGGCGCGTAGGGAGCCCTCGCGCCAAGTCGATACCAGCCGGACAACTTGATCCAGGCGTCGGCATGCGCCAAGTCGGTCAAGGGGCCCCACGCTGCATCGCCCTTTTCGATGCCAGCGCCCATTCCACCCAGGTGATCGAGCACACAGGTCAGGCCGCTGCCAGCATGCAGCGAGGCGACTTGGGTCAGTTGATGGGCCTGTACGTACCACTGTAGATGCCAGCCGCGAGCCTTGAGGCGCGGAGCCAACGCATCAAAACGCTGCTCAACGGTGGTGTGCTCACCCACCGGCGACACCAAATTGAAGCGAGCTCCACGCACACCCGCGGTATGCATCGCGTCCAGTTCACGGTCGCTGATGTCGTTGTCGAGCACCACCACGGCCCGGTGTCGTCCGAGCTCTTGTGCCAGCGCCGCCATGATCAGGGAGTTATCGGTTCCATAGACACTGGGCTGGACCAGCACCAGGTGGTGCACGCCATGTTCGGCCGCCACCTCTTCGATTTCCGCCAACGGGTGATGCGCCGGGCGGTAGTGGCCTTCTTTGGGTGCGCGCCCGGCGTCGAAGATATGCACGTGGCAATCCCACCCCGCGCCCAGGCGATCGACCTGCGCGATCATTTGCCCGACCGGCCAATGCGCAACAGGCCCGTCACGATGCGAACCAGCACGATGATGACAAACAGCGCAATGAAAGTCTGCGATGCCGGGCCTTTGAAAAAGATCATGTAGTCGCCAGCCGAAATGTTCAAGGCGGTTCGCAAGCCGGTCTCCATGCGGTCACCCAGCACCACGGCCAGTAACAGCGGCGCCACGTCGTAACCAAACCGCCGCAGCAAGTAACCGACTGCGCCCGCCACCACCATCACGGCAAGGTCCAGCGGCTCCGCTCGCACCGAATACACACCAATGGCGCACACCAGCACCACCAATGGCGCCAAGATGTACATCGGCGCGCGCAACAGCCGCACAAACAGGCCCACCATGGGCAGGTTCAGAAAAACCAGAATCAGATTGCCGATGTACATGCTGGCAATCAGGCCCCAGAAAATTTCAGGGTGTTCAACCAGCAACAGCGGCCCGGGCTGCACACCATGGTTTTGCAACGCGGACAACAGGATCGCGGTTGAAGGGATCGCAGGAATGCCCAGCACCAACAGCGGAATCAGGGACGAGCCGGTGGTTGCGTTGTTGGCAGTCTCGGGACCGGCCAAGCCCGCGACAGCGCCTTCACCGAACTGCTCCGGATGCTTGGACAGCTTCTTCTCGACCGCGTAAGACACGAAGGTCGAGACGATGTGGCTCACGCCCGGTATCGCGCCAAAAACAAACCCGATGCCCGAACCTCGCAGCGTGGGCCCGACAGCCTCAGCGGCCTCACGCCGCGTCGGAACCAACTCTCGAAGCGTCGGTGTTATAGGGCGCTCGTTAATGCCTTCTCCCAGCGAATTCATCAATTCCGACAAGCCAAACAGCCCGATCGCCAGCGCCACGAAACTCAATCCATCGGCGAGTTCAAGGTGCCCGAACATAAACCTCTGGGCAGCAGTCTGGCCGTCCAGGCCAACGGTGCCGATGGCCAGGCCCAACACAATCATGGTGAACGTCTTGACCGGCGGACCATTCGACACTGCCGCCACGACCAGCAGCGCCGTGGCCATCAACACCGCCTCTGCGCCGGGCCCCACCGTCAACATCAATTCAGCCAAGTTGGGCGCAAAGAGCATCAAGCCCACGATGGACACGCTGCCGCCCACAAAACTGCCCACCGCGGCGATGGTCAATGCCGCGCCAGCGCGGCCCTTTTTTGCCATCTTGTGCCCGTCAATACAGGTCACGATGGAAGCCGCTTCGCCGGGAATGCCCAGCAGGATGGACGTGGTCGAGCCGCCATACATCGCACCGTAGAAGATGCCCGCCAGCATGATGATGCCGCCCGTGGGATCAAGTGAAAACGTGAGTGGTAGCAACAAAGCCATGCCGGCCATCGGCCCCAGTCCGGGAAGCACGCCGACAGCCGTTCCCCACAAACAGCCGACAAAGCACAGAAACAGGTTCTTCAGGCTGAGCGCCGTGACGAAACCGTCGAGCAAATGACCAAGCGAGCTCATGCGCTCACCCACCAGCCATAGGGAAGTTGCACCGACAGGAGCACATCAAAGAGCAGCCAGAACGCCAGAACGGAAACGAAACCAATGGTCGCCGCGCGGCGCCAGGACACATCCCCCAGGGTACGGGTCATCCCGCACACAAACATGAATCCGGCCAAGGGCATGCCCAGCGGAACGAACAGCACCGCCAGCATCACGATTTGCACCAGCGCGAACAAGGCGGTGCCGTCTATCCAGCGCTTTCCTTCGGTGCCCGATGTCTGGCGCCAGGCGCGCCAGGCACATCCCAGGCCGCCGATGGTGAGCAAGACACACACGGCCATTGGAAACATGCCAGCGCCCGGTTCCGCTGCGGTGCCCAGGCCAGTGCCCTTGGCAACCCAGGTGCCCCAGACGCCGAGCGCGGCCAGCGCGAGACCAATCACAGCGTCGCCGGTACGCTGGGTGGTGTGGGTGCTCATGGCGGCTTATTGCTTGGAGACGCCAACGGCCTTGGCGACCTGTTCCAGCGCCTTGTACTCCTGGTCGAGGAGCCGGTTGGTCGCGGCCGCGCCCAGCGGGTTGTTGGTAGCGCCCTTGCTGCCCATGATGGATTTGACCGACTCGGTAGCGGCGGCCTGCATGAACGCTTGTTCCAACTGGTTGCGGATCGCCTGCGGCGTTTGTGCCGGCACGATCAGCCCCCACCACAACACGGTCTCCTCATCGGCAAGACCCAGGGCCTTCAGGCCAGATGCGCCCGGCAAATCCTCGTTGGCTTGCGCCGATGTCATCAACAAGCACTTGGCCTTGCCAGCCCGTGCGTGCTCCTGAATCGGAGGGATCGAGCCGCCGTACAAATCGATATGTCCACCCAAAAACGCCTTGGCTGTGTCTCCGGCGCCCTTGAAAGATACAGGACGCACTTTCACGCCTGCCTTGGCAAAAATGCGCTCACCGGCGAGCTGCATGGTGCCACCGACGCCATCGTTGCCGAGCGTGTATTTGCCGGGGTTTTTCTTCAACTCAACCAACAGTTCAGCACCGTTGTTGGCCGGAAAAGCTGGCGCGGCGCACACCGTGTAGGCGGAATAGCCAATCGACATCAAAGCGGTGTAGTCACTGCGCTTGTAGGGCACATTGAGGCTGTGAGGAATGGCGGTCAGCGGACTGTTCCAGACAAAAGCGACGGTATAGCCGTCTGGCTTGGCTGTCAGGGCCTGGGTAATGCCGACTGTGCCGCCGCCTCCACCGCGGTTTTCAACCGAAATGGTTTGATTCAGGATTTTCTCCACCGCTTCGGCCACCTTGCGGCCAAAGGTGTCGGTGCCGCCGCCGGGTGCGGCGGGTACGATCATGGTGATGCTTCGCGCCGGGAAGTCCGCAGCGAAACCGGTCAAGGAAGTGGATGCCACGGCTGCGGCAACAAAGAGGTGGTGCATGGTTTTCAAAGCTTGTGCTCCTGTCATGGTTATGGTCCGCGCGCCAGTGCGTCGCGGCTGTCTCCTGGCGCCTGGCAAGTCCAAGTCAAGTGGTCCTTGCGGTAGGCCCGGGTCAGCAGTATAGAAGTGGCATGGGCGTAAAAGCCGCGTCAACTCCTCTCATTCCATAAGGGCAGCGTATGGCCGACAACTCGATGGTTCAGCCTTCTTGAGCCAGGATTTCGAGCAGGCGTTCGGCCGCCTCGAGGCGCGAAGTCGAGCGCGTGATCGCGCACAAGGTAAAGCTCGGGAGCACAGATTCCTGTCGAAAGCGGGCGTACCGAACGCCTCCAAAACCGATGCCGCTGACGGAGTCGGGAATCAATCCAACGCCAAAGCCCGCCACCACGCAAGACAACACCGTGATCGAGCGATTGACTTCGATGCCAATTTGCACATCGAATCCGGCGTCGCGGTAGGCCTGTGCAATGCCTGCACGCATCAGCGGAACCTGGTATTCGGGATAGGTGATCAAGGGATAGGCGGCGAGTTCTGTGATCGACACCAGCCCATCGGCGGCCAGTGGAAAATCATCAGGAAGCGCGGCAATCAGTGATTCTTTACGGACAAACCGGCTACGCACGCGCGCGACCGCAGGCAAAGGCGAATGCGCAAAGCCGATGTCAATCTCATTGCGGCGCAGCGCTTCAATCTGCTCCAGGTTGTCCATTTCGCGCAGCGTAATGGTGATCTCAGGGTGGCGCTCGCGCAAGCGGCGCAGGGCGTTGGGCAAGGTGCGATGCAGCGCTGAGGTCACAAACCCAATCACCAACCGACCCGCTTGGCCATGTGCGGTTTGCCGGGTTCGCGCCGCCGCCGATTCGATCAGTGAAACCCCTTCAACCACCTCGGCCATGAAGGCCTGCCCTGCACTGGTCAGCGTGGCCCCGTACCTTGATCGAATCAGCAGCCGCTCGCCCAAATCGGCCTCCAACCGCGACAGCGATTGACTCAGGGCGGGCTGGGCGATGCCCAAAACTTTGGCGGCCTCCGTCAGCGATCCCGCTTTGGCGACCGCAAGAAAATGCTTGATGTGGCGTAGTTCCATAAGCCGAGCATAGACCAGTTCAGCCGATCAGCTTTACCCTAAATACCGCAGTTACCCGGCCCCCGCGAGCACCGGCGGCGGGGTCGGCAGGACGGTTTGACCCGTAATTCGCTCGCTGATATAGCCCACCAAGA
>Ga0209211_10013662_pt1 | contig 10032 bp, 8 predicted proteins | sample RifGroA2_FD_183992 | JGI IMG/M metagenome (GOLD analysis project Ga0209211, IMG submission 183992) | Groundwater microbial communities from Rifle, Colorado, USA - Groundwater A2 (SPAdes) (version 2) | ecosystem: Environmental > Aquatic > Deep subsurface > Groundwater | place: Rifle, Colorado...
CACCTCCATTACTGATATTTCCAATAACTATCTACTATATCAATTATGGAGTTTCAGCAGAATTAATTACAATCCCATCTGTGTTATATCCCTGTTAATTCTCCTGTCAAGCGCATCAAGCTCTTTTTTCCTCTTCTCATTCTCAACATTCCTGTGCCGCATCATGCTTTGAAGAGCATTCTTAAGGGCGTTAAGCATCTGCCTTAGCTCTCTTATCTCCTCATTTTTCATTCTCACAAGATTTTCGTTCTCATTAGCAAGGCTTTCAACTTCTTCAATTAGTTTTTCATTCTTTTTTCTCTCTTTAGAAAGCTCATTCTCCAGAAAAGCGGCACCATCCTCAAGCTTTTTCAGCTTTTCCTGCTCCACTGCATTGAAGGAAAAAAACTTTTTCTCCTTGTCAATCACATGGTGCACATGCTCCTTTATCTTCTCAATATCGTCAGCAGAGATTTTCTTCTTCTGGCGGGCTTTTGCCTTTACTTTCTGTATGTGCTCCTCAAACTCCTGCCTTGCAGTGTTCTTTATATGGTACCTTTCTCCGAGAATAAACACGCTCTTTGCAAAATTCATGAAAGAATCAGGCAAACTTTGCTGCTCCATTTTCACTTATTCCCGAACAAGTGGAATCCTTTTTTCTTTTTAGGCTCATCCAACGGAATCTCGTCAAGCCCTTCAAAGTCCAAAGGAGGCATGTCCATTGGCTGGGGAGGCATGTTAAGCATTCCCTGCGGAGGCATCTGGCCTGGCCTTGGACCCATAGGAGGCATATTTTGAGCATTCATCTGAGACATGCCTTGCGCCCCCATAGAGGGAGGCATCATTCCCATTGCTCTCTGCATCGGCTCAGGGGGCCTTTGCTGCCATAACGGAGGAGGCATTTGGGGAGAAGAAGGCTTTCCAGTATCTCCGAGTTTCTCCTTTACTATATCCGAAACATCAACCATTCCAGTAGCTATTGTCTTGTTTTGCTCTATTATTTCATCCAGCTTCTTTAGTATTTCCTCATGCGCTTTTTTCCTTTCCTCTGCCATGCCCTCCTCAAGCTTCATCTGCTCAGAAGCGTTTTTGAACATGGCAAACATGTTCTCAAGAAGCTTGGAAAGATTTTCAATAGACTCGTACAATTGCTTTATAGAAACCTGATTTGATTTTACTTCAGCCTTTAGCTGAGTGATGTCTTTGTAATCTTCATCTTCAGACATAAAACTACCCCCTTTTTATTTCTAATCTTATGGTTTGCATATATAAACTTTTCTTTTTTAGAATTCCCCGCTATTGTTAGATTATGCAATCCTTCTCAAGAGATTTCTCTCTTATGGCAATTATTTCCTCAGGCTTGTAGTCGCGCTGCCTTATTGTACCAATGAATTTTGCCATCTTAAGCCTGTTTTCAGAACAGAATGACAGTCCTTTGTAAGCTTCTGTCACGGAACTCATAAAGTCATTAGGAGCTTGAGTATAATGTGGCATATTGCCATAACCAGATACATTTTTTACCACATGCGATGCACCAAGCCCGTGCCCAGCTTCATGAGTAGCTGTTTTTACAGCCCATCCTAACAAATCATCTCTTGAGTTTGGATTGATATACAAATAAGGGATTGACTTAAAAGTTTCAATACAATGTGAAGGGCATACAAAACCGGTATTGGCTCTTGATTCCAATTCAGAATAAGGGGCGCCATATTTTTCCCTTATTGTCGGGTAATAACTCTGATTATCAACTCCAAATAAGCCCATAGGCGATTCTTCAGGGCCTATTCTGTCAATAATATAAATAAGCATGTCCAACTGCTTAAGCTCAGGATAGTCTTTGTCTATAACGGCGGCGCTTTCAAATCTAATGCCTGCATTTTCAAAATTCCTCACTACCTGATCTTTAAGGACGGTGCATTCTTCTCCCGATAATTGAATATCTGGATTGGTAAAATATAATTTTCCAGATCTTAGATAGCCTTTTTCAGCTAAAAATAATAACAGAGTTCCAGCTAAGCCATATGCCAATAGCTCCCTTCTTGTCAAATTTGGATTAATCATTTGATGCGTTTTTTGGACATTTTTCCACTATATAAATCTTTCTAATATTCTTACTAAAAAGTAGTAACTTATTTTGCTGACAATCTCCAATTTTCATAAGAGCAACATTTAAAAACCACCTGCATTTCTTCCTTTTCATGGCAAAGCTGAGAAAATTCGTGGCTTACAGGAGGCTGGAAAGGCCTTATACAAGAACATCAAAATACAAGAAGGAAGCTTATATCAGGATGAGTCCTGCAGTCAAGATAGTCCGTTTTGTCACAGGCAATTCAAACAAGAAATTCAAATATACTTTTCTGCTTCTGTCAAAATCCGATCTGCAGATTCGCGATAACGCATTGGAAAGCGCGAGGCAGACATCCAATAGGCTTATGGAATTGAATGTAGGCCTTCAGAATTACTATATGCACATAAAAGCCTACCCATTCCACGTTCTTAGGGAGCACGCTTTGGCGTCAGGAGCAGGAGCAGACAGGTTTAGCTCAGGTATGGCAAGGTCATTCGGCAAGCCTATAGGCAAGGCCGCAAGAATCAAGAAAGGCGACACCATAATACAGCTTTCTGTAAATAAGGAGCACCTTGATACTGCAAAGAAGGCGCTGCACAGGGCGCTGACAAAGATACCATGCGCATGCACAATCCAATTGACAGAAAATAAAAGCTTGTAAAAAGGCGGAAACTTAGGATGGTTTGGCAGGGGGCAGATGGTGAAAGAATTTGAGAATGCAACTTTAAAATAGGCATAATAACCCAGATAACTTAACTTTCTAAATTCAATTGCAATAAAAAATTCATTACGCCTTCGGCAAAATTAGTGCGAGGCGTCGCTTTTCTGCCATTGCGCTCCGCCTCGCGAATTTATTTGGCATTATAATGAATTCGAGGCGAAATATCTATAATATTCAAGAGAAATTAAATAAAAATATCATTTCTTAACCCTAAACTCCCCGCTCGGCAGCGCCCTTATGATGTCATCAATCTCCCCGCCAATCTTATGCTTGATTAGCTTTGCAACTGCGCTGACTTTCTCGTTTCCAGGTATTAATTCAACGAGCTTTCCGCAATGCGCCTTTACAGCTTCGAAAGGACCTGCCATTATCTTGCCGTCTTCTGTCATTCCAATCGCCAGATTTACTTTATTTTCAACATAATTTGTCTTGCCGTAAATCATAAATGCTCCCTTGCCCATATACTCTCCTGACTGAGTTTTTTTAGTTACTTGCTCGGGCCTGACATAAAAGACAGTGCTTGTCTGCAGCCCTAATTTCCACGCCCTGCTGAAAGTGCATGTTGCATCTGCAACTTCATGAATAGTTTTTTCCCCAACCTGTTTTCCCTCGGTTTTCACGGCAAAAAATGGCGAACCAGCCATGTCAGTATGAAACACCATATCATTTGATTCTGTATATTTCTTGATGACAACTTCATTTGATGTCGCGTCCCTTCCGCCAATGACAAGAAATCCCTCGGAGCTTCTAAACCACCTGAACTTTTCATACCATTCCTTCTTTGCGGGAATCTTCTTTTTTTCTTCCAGCTTCTTAAGCTCTTTTTCCTGCTTTGCCTCAAGCTCCTTTAACTCTCTTAAGCTCTGCTGCAGCGCCTTTTCAGCCCCCTCTATTTTCTTCTTTGCTTTCTTAGCCTTCTCAAAATAAGCAGCAGCGTTCTGCTCCACTGTTTTTGTCAAGTCGAAAACAATCCTTGCCATCAGGCACCTTTCTTTTTGTCCAGTATCCTGCAGCCGCCGTTATAGTCTACGAAGATAACCTCGTCATTTTCCTTAAGCCCTTCCAGCAGTTCCGCATCTGCAGTAGCGTCAAAAGTCTCGTATGTCTGCATGTCCATGACCTGGGCTTTGTCATGGGATTTTGAAAGCAGCTGCCCCGTCTTCTTGGTTATATCCAGAATGTCCACCCTGTCAGTATGCCCAAAGTTTATTGTTTTTTCGCCTTTTCCGCTTATGCTGGAGTAATAAATTTTAAGCTTGGAATGGGAATGCGTTCCAACCGTGATAACTTCCCTTCTTTTGACGTAAGCAGGCTCGCCATTCATCAGAAAATACATTCCCGCCTTAAGCTCTGAAGCGTTTGCCATAACAAGGGATTATAGAAAGTTATTTAAATATATTTTGGAATGGCAGTGCAATGCAGAAAGCCCAGCTCCACTTAGCCCCTGTTTATATAATTACAAGCATTATTTTCATATTGATTCTTGTATTTGGCTACAACTCCATTTTCAGGATTAAGGAGACAGAAAGCGAAGTGTCATTTGTGGTGTTGAAAAGCTATCTGGAAAGGGACGTAAAATCAATAAGTGCTGATTATGGCTCTGTCAAGACATTCTCATACAGCCTTCCTGAAGGAGTAGAGGGATTATGCTTTTCTGAACCTAATAACAAAAGAAATCCGTTGATGCTTAGCACATGTCCTGACAGGGAAGATGATATAGCCAAAATATTTACAGAAGACAATCCGAATAACAATGTCTTTTTGATTGGCAATACGCTGAAAGGCACGTTCAAACTAGAGGGTATGTCTATTCAATGCCCGGAATATATGTGCTTTAAAGCCCAAAACAGCAGGGTGAGCATAAAAATGGAGGGCCTTGGAAACAAGGCTTTGATAAAAAATGATTAATTCAAAACTGATATTTATATTAATTTCATCGCTTATTTCTGCATCATTGCTCGCAGTCATTGCCAATGCTGAAACCTACAAAATACCCATTTCCAAGTATGTTGTTCTTAATGAATACAATCCAGAAGAAGTATACTCCCCTTTGGACATGTATGTAGGCAGGTTCAATAGCGACAAAGGCGAGAAAATGGCAAGAACCCTTGTATTTTTTGACACTTCAAGGCTGGAAAACAAGCACATACTGAATGCCTACCTTGAGATGGATATAGCATTAATATCAGAATCAACAACAGAAAAGCCGTATCAGATAGCAATCTATAGGGCGCTGGAGCAATGGGATAAGGCAACATGGTACAACTCTCCCAATATTGGAAACAACATCATCGCTTCCCCCACAATAAGCGGGGATGGCACTTATACAATAAGCAACTTAAGGGACGCTGTGAGAAGCTGGGTTGTGATTCCAAGCTATAATTTTGGTCTTATTATAAAAGGCATGGATGAAAAAACACTTGATTTTAAGCAGATAAAGGATATTAGATTAGTGGTGGAATACACAGAAGCAAATGAATGCAACCAGAATGGCGGGATGTGCAGAAGCGAGTGCGGAAGCGGGGAAGAAGAGATAGATTATAGCTGTGCTGCTTTTGGAAAAAATTGTTGTGTGAAAGAGATAAGGGCTGCTAAAACAGCTACGGAGCAGCAGCAAGGGCAGCCTCAAGAAAAAGCATATTTCAAATTTACCTTTCAGAACTGGGCAGATAGCGAAGTGATTGAGTTAATAAACCATCTATGCGGAAAGGGGGATTGGAAAGAGACTAACAAAATCTACGAGTGCAATTTCGAGAATGGAAATGAATTGGATGGGGCATATGAATTGGCTTTGGATATTTTTGGGGAGCCTTTTGAGAATATACCAAGAATTGCTATAATCAAGGATAATAAAATTGAGTTTGAGGGGCTGAATCAAAGAGATAAAATATATCTTAGAACTACATATGTAGTCGGCGCATCTACACCTTCGATAGAACTTCCTAAGGAAACTCTGTCCCACGAATTGATTCACAGCATGATACCCCATTTGCTCCCTGATTCTTATGGTGAGGGCATTACAGAGGCAATCACGATTATTATTAAGCAAAAGCTGGGGTATGCTATGAAAGGCAATGTATTTGATTCATACGATAACTATAATAAGCAGCCCATCAGCACAAAGGGCAGGGAATTCTTTTATGATTTTCGGTTTATCGGGCGTGTGCAGTATGAGATGGCAGCTTTGGCATGGTTGGAGTTGTACTCATCGAACAAAGAATTTTTTAGATTATTCAACTCAGAGCTTAGAGCGCAGCTTCAGCAGGATTCCCAAGTGATAAATAAGGCGGAGAAGCTGAGCAGGATAGTGAAGAATATCATTCCTGCTGTAGGAGATACACCAATAGACGAGTGGTTTGACAGAAACCACGTTTTATCAATCAATCCGGATGAGTCTGTTGTCCCGTATCTTTATCTTGCAGGTGGAGAGTTCCCAACATTTACCATACTTGACAGGAAAGGAAATGGTGGTCAGCCAAATACAGATGGATTTGATGTTAAATTCCAGTATTATGATTTTAATGGAAGGCTCATCAGAGAGGATAATACCTTTAAGACAAATATTGAGTTTGGATTTGGAAGCCAAGCTAAATATTATGAATGGGGAGCCAGCTACGTCCCTTCATGGGATACAAACATGATATGGGGGAGATACTCAATAATTGCAATTGCCAAAAAAGATGGAAGGGTTTACAAGGATTCCCTATGGATGCCTCTTCCTTATATAAAAAATATACATGGCGTTGTAACTACACACCAGAAAGGCGCAGTGAAAATAACGATAGAAAATGGAGAGGTATTTGAGCTGAATGTAACAAATGGGGCTTTTTCTGCTCAGAAACTAGCATACAAGGATTCTGAAAAATTAAGAGTCTATCGGGGGAGAACAAAAGTCAGGTTTGAGTCATTGGAAGGGGAAGGTATAACAAGACACCTCTACAAACTTACAGATGATCTGCTTATTATACTAGATGATAACCCCTTTATATCTCACAGCCCGATAATCAGGTCCAAAAGAAAACCTCTGGAGATTAAAGCAAGGGTATATGGCGCAGATAATGTTTATTTATACTTCAAGCACAGCGCTCAAAAGGGTTTCAGCCAGGCAGAGATGCAAAAGACAGGTGGAAATGATTTTTCTGCTACTGTGCCGAAAGATGAAGGCTCGGACTACCTTGAGTATTATATACTGGCTGAAAATGGCCAATTAAAAACAATATACCCTCAATTCGGAGAGGAGAATCCTGTAAGGACAGAATTTTATGGCATATCCAAATATCCATGGGAGCCTGAAAAGATAACAGCGTATGATAACACAGGCTCGCCGAGGTATTTATCAATAGCAAATTATTTTCAGAATACAGGAGGCGCTTCCAATAGCGCTTACATAGGAGGGGGCAAAAAAAGCGCGCTTGATACTCCCTTATTGATGGACCCGAGAGCCATCCCTATAATTAAATCAACATCCAATAAGCGTGAACCATCAATATTGAAGATAGACTATGAAAAAAACGGAGAGTCAAAAACAATAAATATTTTCCTTCCTATTATAGAATCAATGTTTGGATTTGTGGATTTGTTTGTTGCAGATGACGGCGCAACATACTGGAAATACCATAAGGAAATGGGGATAGATCACAAATCATTTGACGAGGCAGTAGAGGCAGGGCATCTCGCGAGGGCTGCTGAAGAAATAGTGCCGGAAGCGCCAAATATGGACTTTGATTCTGATGGAGGAATTGACTTCGGCGATTTCCTCTTATTCGCAAAAAACTACGGCAAACAAGAAGGTGATGAGGGTTTTGACGCTAAATTTGATTTGAATGGAAATGGAAAAGTTGATTTTGCGGATTTCCTTATTTTCGCCAAAAACTACGGCGGAAAAGAGGGAGATGCAAAGCCATTGCCTCTTGCAAAGCCGGCAGCATTGATTGGGGATTTCAATGGGGATGGGTGCATGAAGTTTGATGATTTTTTATTGCTTGCCAAGTACTATAATAAAAATGTGGATGATTCCAATAAGGAATTTGATTTGGATAAAGACGGTGTAAGGATCGGTTTTGGGGATTTTTTGATTTTTGCTCAGAATTACGGGAAATGCAGGTATTTGTGTTCTATTTGCCCAGATTTAAATGGAGATGGCATGGTATCAAAGTACGATGTTAACCATTGGCAGGACCGAAAGATTGATATGGATATAACGGGAATTGTAGACGAAACGATGGATATGAATAAAGATGGGAGGGTAGATGGAGGAGATGAAGAGTGTATACTCGCTAATTTTAGGGGGATGATTAGGACAATTGAATGCGGGAGTGCTCCGTCTTGCTTTGATGGTATGCAAAATCAAGATGAGTTGATGATTGATTATGGCGGGGTGTGTTTTAACTATGATAAGGATCCTCCATTTATAGTTGATTTTCAGTTTCCTGATACCTTCATTAGAGGTAAAAAATTTTCATTAATTATTACTGTTGGGGACAAAGAATTTTACCCAACTGTTTCTGCTCCAAACCACTATCCAGTAACAATACATGGAAGTGGAATAGACATTTCTAGTTCTTACATAGGAATTTTTGACAGTTCAAATCAAATATTAAATAGGTATAATCTAAATAAGCTAATTCAAGGAAAAAGTAAGGATAATAGCAGAATATATTGGCTGCGCGGATCACTAATTTATGATACTAGCAGTTTGCCGGCTGGGGTTTATACTATCAGTTTTTATTTAAGGGATATGTCTGGGAATGATAAGGCTACGAATTATACATTTGAGATAAAAGAGAAAGTCGAGGAATGTGTACTTTTACAAGGAAATGGTGATAATAAGAACTTGGACATTGTGTTTGTTGCCGATGGCTTTAAGTCACGTCTTGAGTTTTTAGATATAGTGAATAGGCATATCCAAACATTGATGTCAGTAGAGCCTTTTAAGAGCAATGCGAATCTGATTAATATTAAAATCATTGATACTTTAAAGAACTTCGGGTGCGAAGGAGATCCTTTGAATACAGATACTACTGCTCTAAAAAGAATAAATATGGGTGGAACAGGAGGAGCAAGTTCAAGCGGATGCCTCCCTGAAGATATCATTGAATTTGTGAGGGATAAATGTTTTGTTGATGAGATTGTACTATTAAGCAGAGAGGATTTTAGATCTTTTACCTTTGGTTTTTTCGATCAATCAATTTTTTTGGATCAATCAAGTGACGTGTCTTCTTTCCCTGTCATCTTTGTCGGTAAAGATAGAGAGAGTTCTATAATCAAAAAGACCTTTAGTTATGATATTCTGCAGGGTTCTGGTCCGGAAGATAAAGCGTATATTGCAGCCCCTCTAGATTGCGTAAAGTTTTCATTAAATGAAAATCCCAAAGTTCTTGAGCTTGAAGTTTTTTTTGAAGGGAAAAAATTATTATTCCTAAATAACCTCATTGTGCCTACGCCGTCGCCTAAGGAAGTGGTAGAGGGTGGATATGCCGGCACGTTTATTCCTCCTGTCTGTGGCCATAGTGATGATGTATACCTTGATTTTATAGAAAGGGTTAATCTTGAGGATCATTCTCCAAGGGTATTTATACATGAATTTGGGCATAGTTTTGGCCATCTTAGTGATGAGTATCTAGTTTATCTGGAAAAAGCCAATTTATATTTTCAATCAGTGAACTGCATAGATCCAAAAGAGAATAGTATAACTTGCTACCCTTCAGAAAATAGTAAGGCGATCCCTGTTGCTGGATGTACATATGCAAACCTTTGCCGAGGAGATTACAGGACGATAATGAGCGGCTCTTCTGGAAGATTAGACTATGGCAAAAAATCAGAAGAGCATATGTTAAACCGTCTTTTGGAAATAACAAAAAACTCCAGCGGAAAAGGTGTAGATGCAAAGCCATTGCCTCTTTCAAAGCCAGCAGCGTTAGTTGGGGATTTCAATGGTGATGGGTGTGTTGATGATACTGATATGGTGTTTGCGAATAATGAATTGCAAAGCTGGCTTGAGAAAACAGACCCGTCAAAGTCCCGTTTGAAGTCAGATAGCTACGGAACAGAATTCACTTTTGAGTCTGATGTGGAAAGTGTTAAAAATGAGATTGCTGCCCTAAAACTGAAATACGACCTTGACAATAATGGGTTTATATTTTCTTATGGGTTAGATGCCAAAGGAAATAGGCAGTATAATCAAAAGGGATATCCTCTTGTAAGCATTGCTCTGAAAGACTTGGCATTTTTTGGCAAGCATCAGGGCGAGGGGTTGTAATGCCTT
>Ga0209211_10013666_pt1 | contig 10030 bp, 8 predicted proteins | sample RifGroA2_FD_183992 | JGI IMG/M metagenome (GOLD analysis project Ga0209211, IMG submission 183992) | Groundwater microbial communities from Rifle, Colorado, USA - Groundwater A2 (SPAdes) (version 2) | ecosystem: Environmental > Aquatic > Deep subsurface > Groundwater | place: Rifle, Colorado...
TCAAAAACAATCTCCGACATCTTGTAAGACTGTAGATCGCGATACCCGCCGTGAGGCGGGATGAGTTGCGGGAGTTCTTTTGGGTCGGTCATTTAAATCCTTTCAATGACAACATTGTTCGGATTAAATATTTCAGGCTCTAATCCCGAAAGACCCTTAAGCTTGATAGAATAATCCTCAATCTTCTTTGGGTCAGTTCCTTCTTTTTTAAGATCAACGTCCAATGACCGGTGCACCACAGCAGACGAATATTGACCGTGCTTGACGTTGTGCTGCCACCAAAACACCGCTACGACTTCCATACTGCCTTCAGGCCGCGCGGAAGAAGAATCATTGTCAAATAAATGCTCAAGTGCGTTTTTTATGGCTATAGCATCCTCCTCTTTAAACCATGTTTTCATGGCAAGCTGGGGATTGATAGCACCATATGTCACATATACGCCATGATCAACCCGGTGTTTCATGCCCATAGTATCCGATGCTTTTTTTGTGCCGTCTCCTTCACCACTAACACTTTTTGTAATCTGTATACTCGAAATACGATCGCTTACTGGTGCGACCGAAAAAGCAGAATGTATCGAGACGGGACCTCGAATTCCAACAGACACCCCTTCACCTTTTTTTTCGCTCCCATAGGCAAATACTTGCCCGAATGCGCGGACATCGATCCATTTCTTGCAAACAGCTTCGTGGAATATTTTCCCATCTTTCCATTGATCTTTCTTCAATTCTCCTTCGGCTCTAGCTCTGAGGCTGGGATAATCATCCAATTTGTTATCATCGGATTGGACAAAAATGTTATGTCCTGCTTCCATCAAACGGTTCCTAATTTTTCGTTTAATGCAAACATCAGACACCTCGCCCATGCTATCGTAGTTCGTTCTCGGACGATTGCCATTTAACGGATCACCATTGGGGTTGGCTCCATTTACGCTAAAAATCACAGCAAAATCAATTTTGTTTTTCAACGTTTCCATAAATAATCCTCCTTTTATTGATCGGTTTCAGTTATTGTTTCTTGTTCGTTTTCATTTGTATTGATATTGCCTTTTGGTCTGAGCACTTCACGCTGGCAACTATAGGCAAGCAAGAATTCGCCGCTGAGTTTTTTATCATTCATAAAATCTTCGGTATCAAACATATTTTTTACTTCATCAATCATTGCTTGTCTTTTTTGAGACTGCGCTCCTAATCTCGCCTTGTACGGTGAAAGTGAAAGCTCTATGGTTCTCCAAGTATTGTAAGGATGTTCGGCAAACCGCTGCATTAATCTTGCGGCATTCGTTTGCCTATCTTCCCGCGCCTTATTTAATGCCCATTGTTCTAAACTGTCTGCTAATGCCAATAACCTGCCATATAAATAATTTCGTGTTTTACGACTTTCATCTAATGCCATACTATAGCCCTCCTTTTTGTTTGATTTTTTAAAAAGTGCGCAAGCTATGCTGAGAGTTTTATTCCATTCCCATCCCTCCATACCTATCCGATTACATGCCCGACGGACTGCTGAATCAACAATATCTCGCGGAATCTTCTGCCCATCAATAATGCAAGGCAGAAGACGTTCAACTGTTGACTTCTTTAATTTATCGTCCACCTTGTTTCCATACGCGGCTTCCGCGATGTCTTTGGGAGCAGGCGCCCCGACAAATCGTATGTGTTTCTTTGTTTCTCGGTTATATCCATAATCATGAATCCACTCACAGGCATCATGCCATCTCTCTAAACGTTCAAGAAATTCCGATCCTGTCAGTTCGCGATAGAAAGTAATTGCCATGCGGCCTGGAGTTGCGGAATCAATGCCCATAACCACAACACCGCTCGCATCTCCTAAAGCGGCTTTGTAACCCGCTATTTTTTGTCTCAATTTTATAGCGAGATTCTGTGCGACTGAGACGTTATCAGAATCATCGCTTTTAAGGGTATCTTCTCCCAAAATAGCCAAAGGGTCGGCAAGGGGGTCTGGAATCTCTGCGCCCGAAGTTGCCCATGCAACAATAGCCTGATCTCCATTACGATAACCTTGACGACTAATAAGCCAACGTAATGCGCTGTGCGCTTTCTGAGTTACTTCAAAACCAACTCCGCAAGCCTGACCTGCATCCGTAAATCGTCCACGAAATGTAAACCCTGATGTGTCATTTGATGAAATCAGTTTTGCCTTATCGCCATCATTACGCAACTTGGCTGGGTGTTGCTCCGCTCCCAAGAGTTCTTTGCCTGTAACATAACAAAGGTTTTTCTCTTGTTTTATATTTGAGTAATAGTTTATCCAGCTATCCCAAAGCGTTTTGTCTTCCCAAACTTTTGAACATTTATCATCAGGGATTTCAACTTCCCAACGAATAAACGAATCTGCCTGCCAATTTTCAATTTCGCCCTTCTTATTTAACCTGCCGGGAAGCACATCAAAAATATCAGTAACATTCTTGTTTTGTTTTTTACCATCTCGTTTCTTTAATAACTTCCCGTCTAATTCAACAAATAACACTTTCTCCTCGATCAAATCTTTAACAGCACAACCTTTTTTTACATATTCCAGAACCGCTCTTGCTTTTGCGTTGGCAAAGCCGGAATGACACCATTGTTCCAACAAATATTCATAGGTTATGGTTTTTTCGAGGGTGAGCGGAAATATTTCGATCAATTTATACTTATTCATTACCCTGGTCGCGGTATCTGCCGTACCCGTTTGAATGTCAGAAACACCTCTGTTGTCGTTGACAAGCTCTGTTAAATTCGGTATTTTTATTAACCCATTTAGTAATTCGCATACGTTCAATCTTTTTCCGCGTACGGCAAGCATTTCATTGATCAGATGATACTGGTTATTTTTGCATTCGCCCTTGAAATATTCGTTTTTTAAATCATTTTTTGTATAGTCAGATGGCTCTAATTTAAAAAAAGATTTTTTCTCACCTCCAAATTTTCCGTAGTCATCTGCTATATACTGCAATTTATCGCACAAAGGATGTGGTGTCCCGCCGCTCGTCCGGCCACCAGAACTCTCAGTACATGGAATAATCGTTCTTGCATCGTCTTTTGGAACAACTCTGGCTCTTTTAAAAGTCCCTTGATTATCAATAACAATCTCTATTTGCGCCTTATTCGTCGTGTGACAAATCGGGAGAAGCGGGACTTCTTTTTCAGAGGCAACCTTGCCAACCATTGGCTGACAATTCTCATAAGTCTCATATAATTTCTGTATCCAGCTCATTTATGACCCTCCCATTCTTCAAAACCTTCCAACAATCCTTCCTCTTTTAAACCAGCCGATTGCGGCGGATTGGCTTTCATATGCCTTACTTTTTTTCGTATATCACACGCTTCAGGTCTGATAAAATCAATCTTGCCGTCAATCATCTTAGGTCGCCAGAAGCGGGCTTGAAGTTCATCTTTTCCAAGTTCGTCAGGGTAATCAAATCCGTGAAACATCAGGTCAAACGATATTTCGCCATAATTATCGTAATCGCTCTTGCCTTCTCCAAATATACATGGCTCAACATATCCTTGACATTCCCGTGCACCTAAAAAAATATCTCTCCTGCCGCCTTTTTCTATCATTCGTTTGGCGACAAAATAATGTTTGTTTTCATTCCTATCTTTAGCCATGTCTTCACGATTCATGTTCCACTTAAAGTGCGCCTGCACTTGATACTCAAGATCGGCAAGGTATGTATAGATCGCAAGCTCATTGCCTCCGCCATACTTAACAGGCTTTGCACTTCGAGTTTGTGTCCGTATGCGTTTCATTACCCTGACGCGGTCGATAATCCAGATGATAGTAGGCTTCCAATAAACCGAGCTTAATACACCCTTCAACGCTTCATAGGTAGGAATGTGATAAGAACATTTCTCTCCACCGATCTTTGTCAGCGGATCAGTAAAGAGGGCGTATTTCCCGGAAACTTTAAATTCTACTTTGTTTTCTTTTTCCATAAACACCTCCCTTTTCTTAAGCACCTAAAAATCCCATATCTTTCACCGGCGCCTCGCTTAACCCGAATTCATCGCTATAATACCGTTCATCAAGATACAAAATCCCTGATCCCTTCTGCACTTCATGAACGGCTTGCTCCTGCAACCTTTTCAACACGTCCGGAAATACATTTACCGAATAACGCTGCGCCTGCCTAATTAATTTATATTGCTTTTCTAATTCCTGAACTGAGCAAAGTTTATTGATAATATTTTTCCCCTCTTCCCCATACGGCACAATGATGCCGCGCGCTACAGATTCAATGGCTTGAAAAGACTTCGCGGCTGTCATAAAAGCCTGTCTTAAAGGAATCGCAGGATTCTTATTCTTGATTCGCTTATACTCCTCTACTGACAAGGAATTAACTGACAGGAGATTAAACAAATTATCTGCCCGCCCAACTGAAGAATCCGCGGTAACGGGATAATTCATTTCACTCGCCCTTTGATAGAAATAATACTTATAATACTGCTCCATTGCCTCTGGGCTTAAAATGTTATTTCCAAATCCTTCCGGGTTGTTTTTAAATTCATCCAGCAGCCGCTCTGACTTCTCTTTGCCGATTCTGATATCCTCAATCGCATCTATATTTTCTTCCGCCGGATTGATTATGTAAACCTCGCCCAACGCCGGATATTTTTCGTTATGGCGATTACATCTACCCGCTACCTGCACGATTGAATCAAGCCCTGCTAAAAAGCGAATAACCGAACCAAAAGAAATATCAACACCCGCCTCAATAAGCTGTGTACTAACACAAATAATCGGCTTCTTATCATGCAAACAGGCTTTAACCTGGTCCAGCACTGCCATACGGTGAGATGGACACATATACGTGCTCAAGTGATACGTTTCCACATTGCTTATCTGCGTACATTGTTCATAAATCTTATGCGCCGATGTTTTCGTATTCACGACCACCAGAACGCTACCTGATTCAATAACCCGTTGACCTGCAAGCTCCTTTATTTCATCGTTGCTCCAGCCGCCAGGTTTTGTTTTGTCATAAACCTCAACGCGCTTTAGATCATCGAATAACTGTCTCGCATTAGGAACCATTTGTTGTTCTGCGGTAACAGGCAATGCCCTTGACTTCGGTTCGATCTTATCCAAAAGCGGCTGGGTCGCCGTACAAAGCACAACTGTCGAACCGCAATTGTTTACCAAACAAGTTATAGCAGTATTGAACAACTGCACACATTTTACCGGCAAGGTCTGGACTTCATCAAAAATAATAACGGCGTTTGCAAGCTGATGCATTCTTCGCGCCCCACGAGTCCCGGAACCAAATAAAGCCTCCAAAACCTGCACATTGGTCGTCAGCACAACAGGCGCATCCCAGTTTTCAGAAAGCACTTTTTGTCTTGCCGTCTCTTTATCGGGCATTAGATTAGAGTGGTGTTCCAATACAACACGATTAAGATATTTGCCTTTCTTGTCCTTTTCTTCTAAAACTTTGCGTATCTCATCGGCGTTCTGGTCAATAATAGTAGTATATGGCAGAACATAGATAATTCTGTCCATCTTGTACTTGTCAGCATGATGCAAAGCAAATCTCAGACTGGCAAATGTTTTTCCGCCGCCGGTAGGGACAGTCAGTTGATACAGACCTTTTGGTTTATCAGAAAAGTCGTAACACGCTTGTGATATTTTTTGTCGCACTGTGTTAATACCTTCTGGCTCGAAGGCGGCTAACTTCTCATTCAACCTGTTTATCAAGATAGGCCAATCCGCATAATTACCATGATTTCGCAGCTTTGCTGCACCCGGCAATTCAAAATCAGCCGTATTCAATCTGTCAGCATCGATAAGGCAACTGTATAGAAACCGTAGCATCAATCCATATTTAAAAAACAACGTTTCTTGAGAATCAAGCGGAGTTCTCAACGCCTTAAATCGACTCACAACATTTTGCAACAACTCTTTTGATTGGAGCAAAGTCGTTATTTTCGCTTTCGCTTCATCGCTAATCTTGCCAATCACTTCATTGATGTGTGTTTTTTCTTCTATCTTAGCCATGCGTTTGGAATACGCATCTACCCCGTCAGGCGAAATACAGTCTAATAATCCCGAGTGATGGGAGGCAATGCAAAGCGATAAAACCTGAGCAACAAGCAAACCTTCAGGATTTTTGTCCGCAAGATTTCGATAAATCAATTGCGCGCCTGCGGTAGAATGATCAACTTTCCCTTTCTTCAAGGCAGCGTCAACATAATCGTCCTCGTCAGGGTTAATAAGACCTACGGCTGATTTAATGTATTGCTCAAATTCCCTACTTGCTTTTCCGATATCATGCAAAAGTCCAATTAGCTCCCCTTGCTCTTTCAGCCCGATCTTTGAAGCAAACTCACCTGTTTTCTTTGAAACTTCCTCAAGGTGAGTAATCAGACCTTGTATTTCTCCGTCTTTTTCTCTGAGATGGGCAATATAATCAGTGTCACGAAACATATTTAAAAACCTTTCGGGATGATTTCATTTCGAGCTTATGCCACTCCTCAACAGACTTCCCCTCAACGCTATGCGCATAAAAAATTGGTGCCATACGGCCTCTAGCTCTTTTTCTTTATGTAATTTGCTTTCGCTTCGTTATTTCCTGAAAGTCTTTGGAATATTTACCAAATCATGCCAAAGCCCAGCTAACCATCCCCACCTTGAACAGCCGAATTCTTTAGCCATATCAGCCGCCCTTTCAGCCGTACTTTTTAGATGATTATCTAGCCTGTGTCTCTGACCTTGTGAATTAGCGGAGTGGGCATACAATTCTTTCACATCAAGACCCCCCCCCTCGTCGTTTAAACTGTCATTGCAATTCCTCTTTGAAAAAAATAGAGGCGAAGTTATTTTATAAATCTTTAAGGCTTCGGTATCAGGAAAATCAGCGTCTGCCAAGATAGAAAATAGCATCCGAATGAAAATTCGGCATCCATCGCCTATTTGCAGCTTAAACAAGTGAAATGGTTAACACCTAAATTGACTACAAACTACAAGCAACATAAGCAAACAGCGCGGGACCCATGTAAAGCACGTCTTCGTCTAATAGAAATCTGGAACTGTGTAAAGGATGGTTAGTGCCCTTTTCGAGACTTCCTGAGCCTAAGAAGATAAAGGCGCCTTTTATTTTTTCTAAATAATATGAAAAATCCTCCCCACCCATCTTTGGGTCTATATTTTCAACCGATTTGTTGCCGAAAAGTTCGATGATTTTGTTTTGTACGAAATCAACCTGCTGTTGAGGATTGCTTAAAGGAGGATGCCCCTTAAGATACTCAAATTGGTATGTAGCATTATTGAGTGATGTAATTCCTTTAATAGTGTCTTCTATAAGCATCGGCATTCTGTATCTCAGTTCCTTGGCAAGCGTTCTCACGGTACCTATAATCTTTACCCTGTCCGGAATAACGTTGAATGTCGTTCCTCCGGAAATTTGACACAGAGAAATGACACAGGGTGATAATGGGTTTATTTTACGTGAGACAATTGATTGAATCGCTAAAATAACTTCAGCGGCAATAACAATCGGGTCTACACACAAATGAGGCGTAGAGGCATGCCCGCCTTTTCCTATAATGGTAATAACAATGCGGTCTGTTGCCGCCATTGTTGACCCTGCACGCAATCCAAATATGCCTGATTGAATATTCGGTTCTATATGCAGCCCGTAAATCTCATCAACATTTTTTAAGACACCCTCTTCCACCATCATTTTTGCTCCACCGGGGTGCTGTTCCTCGCATGGCTGGAAGATAAATTTTACGTTTCGTTTGAGCTTGCCCTTAAGCTGTTCCATTAGTTTGACAGCGCCCAGCAACATCGCCATGTTGGCATCATGCCCGCAGGCATGGGATACTCCTTCGTTCTGGGATTTAAATTCAAGACTATTTTCTTCTGTTATAGGCAGGGCATCCATATCCGCACGAAAAGCAACGGTACTTGATGCCCCATCAACCTCCAGTGTACCAACGACACCCGTCTTTGCTATACCCGTTTGTACATAAAGTCCAAGTCGTTTCAATTCTTCAGCTATAACGCTGGACGTACGAGTTTCCTCAAAACCGGTTTCAGGATGTTTGTGGAAATCCCTTCGCATTTTTACAATATAATCATGCAGCTCTTTGGCATGAGTCAGTATTTCTTGTGTGAGTGACATATTTTACCTTAATTATTTTTCTGGAAAACTTTCTGAACGGTTTGATTTCTGTAATTGCTGTATTTATCTCATTTAATCCAATCAACATCTCCAGAGCCGTTCGCATCTAAACCAATTCGGACATTTCACATTTAGACTTTTGGTTTTAATCTACAATCTCTACTGGAATATTTCAAGCCTTAATTCCATGAGCGCCTCCATTCCACAAGCCAAAGACTTTATGATTTGCGAATTACGATTTTAGATTCTTGTTTTTCGACTGTTGTTAATTACTTATCCTCATTTCAAATTCCCCTTAGTCCCACTTTACCAAAGAGGGATTTTTGGGGATTATTTGGTTGTTTTTAAAAGTGTCGGCGCAGTATGCTGTTCGAGAAATTCCAGATACGCATACGCTTCTTCGGCAGTTCTGCCGCACATCTCTTCTAATGGCATAAGGTTCGAGCAAACTGTTGGCTTTCCCGTCTTGCCATAAAGGAGACACCTATTATTCGGGCTGAGTTGCAGACATCTAACGCCAGCAGGTTTGCCGTTCGGCATGCCAGGAATTGGAGACGAAATCGAAAGCGCAATACAACAAGCGCCGCAACCTATTCTACAGTCCAAACAACGTCCTCCTGTAATCCACATAACTTTCTATGCATAAGCTTTGATTTTCTACTTTTTAAGTTTGGAGAATTTTGAACCTTCAAGTGTTAGATTATACATAAGCCCCTTCTGACCAAAAACAAATCCAACAATAGGCTCGTTGATTTTAGTTGTGTCTATGGAAGCGCCCGCACCAAGAGTTACAAGGGCTACGGACCCATCAACCCCCACCTTCCAGCCAGAGTTTTCCCGGAACTTCTTAAGAGCGTCTTCTTGCATAAAGACGAGAATTATATCCTTCTTTTGACCGCCAAGTTGAAAACCTATCGAAGCAGCTGATGTGCTGTAGTAATCAACGGTCTTTCCATCAATTCTCAGCGCTCCCTCGCCATATTCGCCTCCGATACCTATTCCCCCCTTGACAACACCCGATAGCACAAGCACACCCTTTGCGCTTTTAAGAAATTCATCAGCGCCTTTAACTTCCTTTGTAAACCGTTCCAGAGAGGCATCTACATTCGTATCAATCTCTTTTGCGGTTTTTGCATAAGAGGCGCTAACAAAAACAAATCCAAGTATGTTTATTACACAAACAACCGCTAAAAATGTTTTTGCGATACACGATTTTACGCCTTGCAATTTTCATCTCCTTTCAACGATTAATTCCATAATTACTCACAAGTGTTGAGAACTGGAAAAAGATATGCTAAAGTATTTAAGAAGAAATTTCTTATATATATATGCGACTAGAAATGTTTAAATATTGCACTATATATCTTAAGAAAACACGGACAAAATAGTCTATCAAATGTGGCAAGAGAGTGCAAGTCTCATGTAATTTGAGTGCCTGGTAAATATCGTAATAATGCGTCTGGCATACTGCAAACGATAAATATTGATTGAGAATGAAAAGGTGTTTTTAGAAAGGGGTTAAGAATAACACGTGCAAGACTTAATCAAAAGAAAGTCTATTACAAAGGAATTGATTGAGATTATCAAAGAATCTCAGGTAATAAACCGTCTAAAAATTACTCCAAAAGATTTACGGATAGGGGTGTTTTACACAGGTATTGTATTAAACACGGGTCACGCAGGTATGTCATATACGCCTGTCCAGGAAATCCCGGAGGCGGTATGTTGTCCACGGTCTCATGCAAAGATGCCACAGGCAGGTAATTTACTGAATTCCCCTGTCACCGATCTTATGGAATATGCCCTCGATGATAATGTCCTGAAGGCGGCTGTTGGTATCGCAACTATAAACGCACTCTCTGCAATACTGCTTGAAGACGACCACTGTCCTTACAAACCTTTAG
>Ga0209211_10013667_pt1 | contig 10030 bp, 6 predicted proteins | sample RifGroA2_FD_183992 | JGI IMG/M metagenome (GOLD analysis project Ga0209211, IMG submission 183992) | Groundwater microbial communities from Rifle, Colorado, USA - Groundwater A2 (SPAdes) (version 2) | ecosystem: Environmental > Aquatic > Deep subsurface > Groundwater | place: Rifle, Colorado...
ACAACCGACAACACAAAAGTAAACAAAGCAACAATCAAAGGGACAAAAATCAACTTCGCAACAAACCAACGAAATCGCCACGCCAGGTAAAATGCCGCTACCATAGGTAGTGCAATTAAAAACATAAATCTCAAAGTAACAATCATTGTCATTGCGCTTAAATATATCACAAAACTCATCTATGACCAAACATTGTGAAGAAAGTAGCGTTCGCCAATCCAATCCCGAAGGTGTGACCTTCGTACTGAAGGTCACACCTTCGGTGGATTTTTATAACGATAATTTAACATCCAATCTTCGATAAACATTTTATACGCATTACTATTTTCAAAATACTTCGGAAACACATCAAGATTCAATATATTATCTTTTTTCTCACCGAGATAGTGTTGGTAACTAGACCATTGATAACCCTCTAAAAATTTATGCGCCGATCGTATATCGCTCACTCCATTTTCTTTCCATTGCGAATCTGATAATTTTAAAGGGTTCATATGAATATAGATTGATGAGTGTCGCAAATATTCATCATCCTCGATTAAAGTCGCCTTGAAAGCGTTTTCAAAAAGCCGCCCTGTTCTTTGATATTTTTTGTTAAAATACATCGCGTAACCGGTGCCTAATTTTCTCATAAATATTATTAAACTTTTAGCATCCCTGCTTTTAATAAGCAGGTGAAAATGATTGGGCATCAAACAATAAGCGCCAATATCAACAATTTCCCGTCTATGATGATTTCCGAAGGTCACACCTTCAGAAGAAGGTGTGACCTTCGGAATATTCGCTATATCAACCGGCTCACTGTTATTAAAAAGATAAAGTGCCATCACAAACCGCAAATAATCGTGAATGTGAATAAATATTTTACGTTTATCCACGCCGCGATTATAAATATGGTAATAACAATTATCAGCAAACTCTGTTTTTCTCATACGTGTACACCAGAAGGTGTGACCTTCAGTACGAAGGTCACACCTTCTGGTATTTATAACGCTTGTAAAAAAGCGGCGACCATTTCTTTTTGGGTTAGGTCTATTTCGGTTATTTTATTGGCGTGTTCTATGGCCTTGTCTTTTTGGCCGAGCTTGGCGTAAGCGACGGCGATGTTGATGTGAATGCGAATCTGCTCCGGTTTGTTGTCGCCGTAAAAACCAAGAAGAATTTTATCCGTTATTATGAGCTTCGTGTAATCTTCTTTTCCCACGTAATATTTTTCCGCCCATAATATTTCTTTCGGGTTTTTCGGCTCGGCACCGAGCCAAAGCGCTTTTTCAAAAAAAGGAATCGCTTTATCAATTTCACCCGAAAGAAGATAGTTTTGGGAAATTTTCCAGTACGGCATAAAATGTTCGGGGCTTATTCGCGAGGCAACCTCAAGAAGCTCCAGTGATTTCCCAAAATCTTCTTTCAAAAGTTCCGCTTGCGCGCGCGCCAAAAGAAGCTCTATTCGCCCGGGATTTTTCTCTATGGCGTCCTGAATGATATTCTCTATTTCTTCGGATGTCGCTGCCTTGTTTCTGGAAAGTTTCAGATTATACAAATCGGCCAGCTGAAGCCGGTAAATGGCATTGTTGGTATCGCTGTTTTCTATATTTTTCCTCAAGGCGGCAATTGCCAGGTCAAGATAGCCGGCCAAATTTTCCGGCAAGATCGTATCACCCTTGGCAGATTGCACTTCTTTCGCAACCGCGAGCGCCATACGGTTGCGCGCTTCATTCCCGCCGAAAGTATTAAGAGATTCTGATTTTTGATAATACTCAATCGCCTGATCTATTCCATAATCCCCGCTTTCCGCTTCGGCCAGATAATAATTCGCCTGCATTGGTTTGAAGTTGAAGAAATAGATTATTATAGTAGCAATAACCAAAAAGCTTGCCAGAATTTTTGGAGACCCGACCTCCGCAGAACGGACAATATTTGGGAGGTCGGGTCTCCGAGAATCCCCCGTGAAACTATTCAAAAAAGCAACTGCCAAGATAAACATCAGAAACACTGAGAAAGTGTCAAACAAAAATAAATTTTGCGCGATGTAGCCGACGAAAAACAAAACGAAAATCATCATTTCATAAAACAGCAATTTTTCTTTTTTATAAAGACGAAGCGCGACATAAAAACATGAGAGCAATAAAAACAAATACGCCAGAAATCCGACGGCGCCGTTCATCACCAGAACATCAACAAAAGCGTTATGCGCCCGATCCAGCCAGGTGTCGTATTTAACGTAGTCATAAAACTCCGGATTGAAATGCTTATTGAAAGCGGATATGAAATTTTCCGGCCCGATGCCAAAAATCGGATGATCACCGAAAGAGCGGATGGATGATTTCCAGGCAATCAAACGGGTTTGAATGGTTGTATCGTAAAAAGAAAAATTCAACAAGCGCTTGAGCGGAGCGAGCTTTGACGATTCTGCCGCGGGCGTGTCAATACGCTCTAAGCTAAAAAATTCTTCTTGCGCGATTCGCCCTTGCGGTTTTTCAAACAAAGAGCCGGCGGAGAAGAGCCAAATCGCGCCGATGACAACAAAAAACAAGAAAACAGCAGATATGATTTTCAGACTGGATTCCCGCTTTCGCGGGAATGACAGAAGGGATCGCGGAGATGACAGGAAAACCAACAATGCGGCCACAATTGCGACCGCCACGAGACCGACCAGCGCGCCGCGAGTGGCGGTGGATAAGATGGCAAAAAGAGAGGATAAAGATAGGGCTAAATATATTTTTTTCCGAGATCCTTCACTGCGTTCAGGATGACGGATAAAAAAAATAGAAAATAAAAACGGGAAAAAGAGATAGCTGGCGAAGAAAGATGTGTTGCCGGTGATGCTGGAAGCGCGCGACACTCCCCCGCCGTAAACCAAAGGATAGAAAAATTGAACAAGGCCGACTGCCACGGAAAGCGCGCCGGAAAACAGAGCGACTCTGATAAGCTTATTCCATTCATCACGACTCTTGAAAACTCCGGCCAATATTATGAAAAGCAAAAAGAAATGCGCGAGCTGGAAAAATCCCCACATCCGCTCATAATTGCCGAAGAGACTTCGCGAAACATCAACTCCAAAAAGCATAGATAAAAAAATGGCGCCGAAATAAGCGCCGACCGCTCCGAAAAGCAAACTCTTCTTTGGCCAAAAAGAATTATTTTGAATCGCCAAAACAAGATAAAGCGCGAAAATTATTTCAATGATAATTTGAAACAAAAATGCTTTAGATGTGACAAACGGAAAAAAAAATTGAGAAAGAACAACCAGCGATAAAAACAGAACGGCGTAAACGCCGAACTTGATTGCCTGCAATATGTTTTGTTCCGTCAGCATAGAAGCACTATAGCATTTTGAATTTTAAAATTCAATTTCCAATATGACGAGGTCGGGTTTCCAACAACGGGAATAATTAACAACTCTATAACCTCATTTCAAAGACAAATAGCTCTGGTGACAACTGGGGGTCAGCGGGCGGAAGCCCGACCTCCCGGACATCGGATCTCTCAGATGGGTGCCCGCAAAGAGAAGCCCGACTTCCAAATGGAAGCCGGGCTTCTTAAGTCAAGAAACGCAAAAAGCCCCTCGGCTCTTCTCACACTTTTAATTTTTTAGTGATGAGAAATTTGAGCCTTGGGGCTTTTTGACGTTTCGCTGTAACTGGTAACCGAGATCCTTCGCTTCGCTCAGGATGACTGAGTGTAAAACTCAGAATGACAGAGCGTAGAGCTTAGGATAATGGAAGTTACAGAAGTTGAGTGATCACTCTGAAGTCACAAGCGACAGAGTAATTAGATGCTTAGTAGGTTACGGTCGCGCCGTACACCGGAGCATTGTCTAAGCTGGTAATGCCAGTAGACGTGGTATCGCTCCAAGTGACGCCGGTAGCGCCGATGGAAGTGGAAATTGTCTTTGCCGCCGCCGGTGTAAAGTTGGCGGTATCAACTAAGACATAGAGATCCACGGAACCGGTGCCATTATTGGCGTCAATCGTGAACGAAACAACTGGCGTGGTAATCCAGGTAGTAATACTAGTCGGCACGGCAGTAGTGAATTCGTGCTCCGCTATGATCGTGCCTGACGGAGAATCCTTCCTGATCTGAACCGTACCGGTACCAGCGCTCAAGGTAGAGCTGATATCCAAGTCAAGATCAGTCACCGTAATGCTGTAATTACCGGCTGACGTATTGGTAAACGTGTATTTACCAACCTGTTGAAGAGTACCGGCTCCACCAGACATATTTGACATAGCGTTAGCCACTGTCAATTCAGAACGGTAAACTCTCTGCGCCGTTCCGGCCGCGCTTGTAACAACGATATTAGCGTTGGTCAATGCCGCACCGGTAGTCGCTCCGGCTGATATCACATGGGTCGTGCTGGAACCGGCAATGCTGAATGCATGCGTGCTGCCGGAAACAGCGTTCGGGTATCCGTTGATATCACCTTTCAGCGTTAAGGTTTCCGATTTGTCTTTCGCAATCTGATAAGTCAAGCCGTCAAAAGAAGCGGTCGCGCCAGCAGCCATAGAGGCAACCGTTGCGCCAACTTGCGTTCCAGCCGCGTTGAACAATTTCAGATTAGTAACAGAACCGGTCGCCGCCGTACTTGTACCAGCCATGGTATCGGTGATAAGAAGCTTGGTCACGTTGACCGCTTCAGCCGCACCGGTGGTGAGCTTGAAGGTCGCCAAAGTTTGACCGGTCTGACCCATAGATCTGATTTGGGCAATCGGCGTGTCTGAACCGGCAACAATCGTCAAGCTGCCTCCGGTCGCCAAATAAATCTGTTGGCCGTTGACATCAGTTCCTGAAGCGCGACTTGCGTCAATGCCGGTTGATTTACCGGTAGCGGCTACGCTGTCTAAAAGCACCGCGACATAAGCCGAGCCGGTATTGGAAGCGCCAGTCAAGACATCAGCATACACATCAACAATATATTGCTGACCGGCGTTGATAGTGATCGCGCTGGCCGGAGTGAATGTGTGAGTGTTGTTGGCCGTAGTTGACAATGAACCGACGGTCGTGCCGATCTGAACTATGCCATTCATCAAGCGCAAATTCTGGAAGTCGCTACCCAAAGTCAATCCAGCGGTAGCGCTATTTTGCACAACGATTTGCGTCATAGACACAGCTTCGCCTGAACCGGCAGTGATCGCAAATGACGCAATCTTAACTCCGGTCGCGCCTTTCACAGCTGTCGGGTTAGCGGAAGTAGCGTTAGCCAAACCGGTGCTCGCGGCTACGGATAACGCGCCAGTCTGCACAGTTAATGTGCTACCTTCAGCGGCCGTGGTGTTGAGCGTGCCTAATGAAGTCTGCTTTTGAGCGTTCGCGGAGCCAGCAACCAAGCTCACTTTGATAGTATCGCCAGCGGTGAACGAAGTGCCTGCGGCCTTCTTCACCTCACCTTTGATAACCAAAGTCCTGGTCGATCCAGCCGGAACGATGAACGAATTGCCGAAAGTGAATTCGGTATTCAAGGTAGCTGACAAATCAGCTGTTGAGCCGATCTGCGTGCCATCCAAGTACAACTTCGCGTTGTTAATACCGGCGCTACCAGTTGTGGTGGTAGTGGCGTTCAAAGACAAAACCTTAATCGCTTCGCCAGCCGCTTTAAAGTTAAATCTCGCGAATTCTTGATCGGTGTAATCCGCGGCTACATTGCCGGTCGGAGTCGCCGGGTCAACAGAAATCGTCAGAGTGCCGGTGCTGATAGTGGTCTCCGACGGCTGTTGAACCGCGAAAGAACTGGTTGTCAAAGCTCCGCTCGGTTTTACGTAAACACCGTAATTGGTGTCAAACGCGACAACATCAGACGATCTTTGCACGGTGAACTTGAATGTGCGCGCTGTGCCGCTGATGATATCGGCCGTCAAAGACAGATTCTTGGTTGTCCCTGAAGTGATGGCTAACGGGCTGGACGACATATCAAACACCACCGTGCCGTCAGTCCCCAAACTCGCCGCTGTCGCGCCTAACTGGGTCGCGCCATCCATCAATTTGAAGTTAGCCAAATCGGAAGCGGCAATGCTGCCGACATTGGTGAATCTCAAGTAAGAAACATTGATCTTTTGATCATTCGCCTTCACATACAGCTTCGCGACTTCAAGACCGGTTGAACCCGGATCAACTGAAGTAGGAGCGGTCATAGTGGTCGGGAATGTCAATTGCCCAAGATCGGACACTTGCGCCGTAGTCATCATATTGCCAGAAACCGGGAAAGAACCGGAAACAGTCGCCGAACCGGCCACCACATCGCTCGCTGAGTTAACAGACAGCGCGATTGTTTTTCCGGCAGTAATACCATCGGCAATGTCAACCTTCACAGTAATTGATTTGGTTGAACTTCTGCTCACTGTGAACAAACCGGCCACGCTAGTGAATGTGGTATAGGTGCTGGAAATGTTGGTCATTTCCGCCAAACGGGTATTGCCATCGTATAAATAGACATTACCCAAATCTGAATCAGCCGAGATGCCGAGCCGTTTCAACTTTAATGTCGTTACGGTCACATCACCATCGCTGCCTGCCGCGAAATTCAATTTCACGAACGGAGCCATGGCTTGCGCCTTCTCGCTGGTGGTTGAATCAACTACAACCGATCCGCCAGCTGCTGTGTCAGAAGCCAACGATACCGTCAAGCCCGTTCCAACCGGAGTCGGGGTCGGAGTTTCGGTAACCGCCGCGCCTTCCACATACATATCTCGCTCTTTGTTATTCACTTGAGCGATTTGGCTCCACATGTAACCCTTAGCGAGGAATACTGATTCGCTTGTGATGTGGTGTCTGGTGCCAGTGTCGCCCGCCGGTCTCAATTCGTATACCTTCGGGTCATTCTCGCCTTTCACCAGAGCTGATGTCTGATAGGCGTCAAGCGTCGCTTGGTTTACGGTCTTAATGCTTGACCAGCTAAGATGCCCGTAAAGATTGAACACCTCGGGATTAAGAATAAGACGTTTCCAACCAGAGTACTGGCCGTGCGGCAACATAGTCACGATGTACACATCGGGATTGTCCGCCGACTTTACGACATCGCCGTCAATCAGCGTCGCCACCTGAGCGCTCGCCGTGAAGGCGAACATCAGAGCGAAACCGGACAACGACAATGTGGTGGTGAAAGCAATGGCTACCGAAAGAAATTGCGACAACTTCTTTTTGGTGCTTTGCTTTAATTGCTTTAATGGAATAGTATCCATAAATTTCCATTGTCTCGCGAAACTGCCTGCTCTAAAACTTTTCGCAAAATCTTTAAGCAGACCGAATCACTTGAAATTATAAATTAGTAATTTAATTTTCATTAACCTCCATAAGTTGGCATTTCCGATTTTCTAACATGGAGTCAAGTTTGTCCCGCCGACCGCACTCGCCGCCGCCGAAACATCGACCCGACTTTTGTCTCCGAAAATTCAAAATAAAATATTTCCTTATTTCCTTATTTCCTTATTCAAGCGTATTTCCTTATTCAGTTTTCAAAGTTCATTCATTTCCTTATTCGCCACTCTCCTTATCAGCAATTGTTACGTCGGCGAAAAACAAATTATTTCACCGCTGTAAAAATTAATGGCAAAGAACCGGCACCTTTCTGACATTTTAACATCTAAACCAAAACAAAGCAATAGCGCGACTGCCTCGTCTTTACCGACTCCTCACATCATAACAAAAATAAACCGCTCAATCAATACGCCGCGCAACCGACTTTTACCGCCATCCGAAAAATAGTTTTAAATAAAGCTCTATTTCCGTCTGTGAGAAAGCGCGATGCGCTGCTTGATGTCATTATAACAAAATCAGAGGCAATTTAGAACAACCGCCAAGCGCCTCTTGTGGATAACTTTTTTGGCGTAAAATCATAAAACATAAAACTTAAGACATGAAACATGAAACCAAGAAACAAAAACAAGAAGAGAGAAGAAATAAAGATCATCCAACAGGATAAAAATCGCCGTTGAATAAGGAAATTTCCTTATTGATTCCCTATTTCCCTATTACTTCCTTATTCATTTCCTTATTCAATAAAACGATTTCCTTATTATTTCCCTATTATTTCCTCACTAGAGTGTAAAAACTCGCTTGGCCGAACCCGTCACTGCGCGAAACTATCTTCTTGGAACACAAATCTTTGAGATCGTTTCTGATGGTGCGGTCGGTTAAGCCGGGAAAAATTCCGGTGATGTCTCTGAGTTTAAGTTTGTCGGATTTTTTCTTCTGAAAAAACTGGACGATCTTCGCTTGCCGGTCGTTCAGCGCGGAGAACGGATCTTCTTTTTCTTTCTTCGGAGCCGCCCGTCCTTCGCGTAAAGCTTCGGAGGGTGCAACCCGTCCTTCGTCCGCCTGCCGGCGGGACGCGGAGGGCGCGGGTGCCGATGACGAACGCGGAGACTCGCCCGACTCAGCCGAAACAGCCGGTTCAATATCGGTAACCGTCGCCTCTTGCCTTTCGGTTAATAATTTTTGAGAGAGCGAAAAAATGATTTTTTTGTATTCGTTTTTCAGTATCAAAAAATTTATCTCTTTGGACCGGCTGACTTTCTGAGCCAGCGAGAGCAGGGCGATATGAGTGTTGATATTTTTTATTAAGTTCTCCGCTCCTTTGTATTCGGAAATCGCGACCGGATACTGCGCCAAAATATCGCAGGAAGACTGCTTGATGCGTGTTCTTAAAAAATCATTGTCCGTCGTCAGATCAACCACCCGCCAAACCGTGTGGGTGAGATCAAGAAGTTTGTCCCAATTCTCTGTTTTTTCAAAATCTTGGGTAAAATAGAATTCGTTTTCCATACCCAGTATATCAACTTCGATAATGACCGATCGGCATCTGAGAGCGAATTATAGTCATTATCTTCTTGTTGGCTGGTAAGATTAATTATGTCCCAAAATACACAATCGAAGTTGTATTACTGGGCATACCGGAAAAGATAACGCAGAATCAAAAAAACGTCAACCCCAGCACTTAGAGCCGGACTTCTAAACTCGCTGCATCGGGAATTTGATTTAACTCGGGAGCTTTAATGTGGCGAGGTCGGGTTTCCAACAACGGGAATGCCGCTTAACTCAAAACTTTATTTCAAAGACAAATAGCACTGATGATAATTGAAAATCAGCGGGCGGAAGCCCGATCTCCAGAAAACTTCCGTTCAAGATATTTTCTAAACTCTTTTTTAGTTTCTTCGTGCTTTAAGCCGAAGTCAACAATCGCTTTTAGGAAGCCAATTTTGGACCCGCAATCGTATCGCCGGCCGTCAAAGCGGTAGCCGTAAACCGCCTGCCGCCGAAGAACGTTTTTAAGCGCGTCGGAAAGATGGATCTCGCCGCGCGCGGCCGTCATACGACGACTGCTCCGCTCTCTCTGTTCGCGGGTGGAGCGCAGTTTGCGCAACTCGTCAAAAACATTTTTGGTGATGATGTATTTGCCGACGATCGCCAGATTGGAAGGCGCGTCTTTGACCGCCGGTTTCTCCACAATATTTTTAACTTCGTAAATTTTATTATCAACCGAAGTCGCCGCGACGACGCCGTACGAAGACACTTCTTTTTTAGCAACTTCTTCAAGGGCGATCACCGGGTCGCCGTATCGTTCAAAAACTTTCACCATCTGTTTCAAGCAGGGCACTTTGCTATCTATTAAATCGTCGCCGAAAAGCACGGCGCACGGCTCGTCGCGCCCACCAGATGCGCCGCCGCCAAAAGCACGTCGCCGTCGCCTTTGGGCTCTTTCTGTCTGACATAAGTAAAAAAAGCGAGATTGGATATTTCTCTGATGGTTTTTATGAGCTCTTTCTTGCCGCGTTTGACCAGAACTTGCTCCAGCTCGTAGGCGTAATCAAAATGATCCTCAATCGCTCTCTTGCCGCGGCCAGTCATAAAAATAACTTCGGTAATGCCGGAAGCAACCGCCTCCTCCACCAGATACTGGATGATCGGCTTGTCCACGATCGGCAGCATCTCCTTGGGCTGGGCTTTGGTCGCCGGCAGGAATCTCGTACCTAGACCGGCCACCGGAATGATGACTTTTTTTATCGCGTTCATATTAGTATATAAACTTCTTAATCAC
>Ga0209211_10013671_pt1 | contig 10029 bp, 19 predicted proteins | sample RifGroA2_FD_183992 | JGI IMG/M metagenome (GOLD analysis project Ga0209211, IMG submission 183992) | Groundwater microbial communities from Rifle, Colorado, USA - Groundwater A2 (SPAdes) (version 2) | ecosystem: Environmental > Aquatic > Deep subsurface > Groundwater | place: Rifle, Colorado...
ATTTGTGACTTAAATGTTAATTTTTTTAAACAATTTGGGGTTGTACAAAAACGGTAACCCCGTTACAAAAATTATAAAATCAATGGTACATAAGATAAAAAAATAATCTTAACTGAAAGTTTTAAATCACGATCCGTCCAATTTTCCAATCATCAAACCCTTCTCAGTTTTGCTGATGAGCCTCTGGCTGAAATCTGCAATCCTCCAATCATCAATCCTTCAACCTTCCAATTTTCCACATTCCCTCTGCTCTACGCCTACTGCATACTGATTTCTGCCTTCTGATTTCTGCCTTCTGCCAACTGCCTATTCCCTACTGCATATTGCTACCGGACTACTGCTGACTGAGAACGATTTGGTTCTGGCTTGTTTAGGTAGGATTATAGAACCGGGCTTGAATATTCCACACTTTTTTGTTGCTCTTTATTTTGTCTTTACGGCTGAGGATAAATTCATTCTTGATTTTTTGAAGTTCAACAATAATCATTACCTTCTCCTCATAGGACATTTTTGCTTTCTTCTTATGATAAGCAATTTTGGAATCTGCAACATGTAAAAGGTAGTTTTTATCCATTGTTATCACCATAAGATTTTTCATAAACTTCTTGCAACCCAAATTGTTTTATAAGCTCAAGAAACTTCTCTTTGTTAAACTCCGCTTCCATAAAAAATCTTGCAAGTCGTTCTTTATCAGTCAATCGTCCTGTCTGTAGCATAATAACCATTAAATATTCTGCTCTCAAAATAAAAGTTTTTTCATCAAAAATTGTTATTTCGGCACAATTCAGTAATGCGTCTTCTATTAGTTCATTATATGCTAACAAAAACTGAACAGGCATCCCCTCAATAATGATATGCTCCCCCTCTGTTTTGTATCCATTATCCTCTGCCCAATAATAAATTGGTGATAAAGGATTTAGATTATTTTCTTCACCGGAAATGTGGACAATCAAATCCAGGTCGTACGTAACAGATGGTTCGATATAGTAGAACTGCGCCATGCCACCCGCAATAGCATATTTTTCGATGATTTTTTTTTCGACTAAATCATTAATTTTTTGTAATGTCTTTTTCATACTTGAAATTAAAAATCTTTTTTAATTTTGCCTGGTGGTAATTAAATAATTCATCTTACGCGATGTTGAGGGACATTCTCTCCCAAAGTCTCACATTCTCATGAGTTGTGGAGTCGTGTATTTGTGTATAGTGTTAAGTAAAAAGGGAATAAATTAAAAATTAAAAATGAAAAATGAAAAAGATCAAAGAAGTAGTGACGAGTAACGGGTGACATGGGAATAAATTAAAAATTCTAAATTAAAAATTAAAAAGAGAATAAATTAAAAATTCTAAATTAAAAATTAAAAATTAAAAATGAAAAATGAAAAATGAAAAATGAAAAATGAAAAATGAAAAATGAAAAAGATCAAAGAAGTAGTGACGAGTAACGGGTGACATGGGAATAAATTAAAAATTCTAAATTAAAAATTAAAAAGGGAATAAATTATCCGCCAGAGGCGGATCAGCCTTTCCCGCCTTGGGCGGGTTTGGCTGAAAAATGAAAAATGAAAAATGAAAAAGATCAAAGAACATGCATTAAGTATATGAATTTGCTCCGAGTATTTATTTCAATACGCGAGCGAACGGGTAAGCGCAAAGGAAAAACATTTTTAATGGACACTCTCCCTTGGTGATGAGGGATTTTTGTCAATAAATTTATCCAATTCAAGATCGATAAGTATTACAAAGTAGTGAACAAATTACTCGAATGGATTTGATCTTTTTATTTTGTGGTTAAAAGCGATGTTCTATAATTATTTTGTTAATGATTTTATTCAGTTTAGGCATTTCCTCTTTACAAACTTGGAAAACCACTTCACTATTCAAATCAAAATAATGATGAGAAATAATGTCTCTCATCCCCATCGCTTTTTTCCATTCAAATTCCGGATATTTTTTTAGCAATGTACGGTTAGTTATTTTATCAAGATTTTTAATGCTTTCACCAACTGCGATCAATTGCATGCATAATGCGTCAAGTTTCTCTAAACTTCTCCCATTCTTCAAAAAATCATCCGGGCATTTTATTGTCTTGATTCGTTTTTGAATCGTTTCTGTAGCAGTAAATATTTGGTTCAATACTTCTTTTACCAAATCATCATTAAACATAAATACCATTTTGCTTAATTTGATTTTTCAAATATTCATTCATTGAATTTCTTAAAGCAATAATATCGACTTTTCCGCCAAGCAATTTTTCTAGATCATTTTTGATGCTGATTAAATCAAACATTTTTGCAGGTTCAAGTTTAACAAAAATATCAATATCGCTTTTTCTAACGTTTTTTCCGGTTGCATAAGAACCAAAGAGTCCCAAATCCTTGATCTTATTGCTATATACTGACTTTTTTTTATAAGTTTTCAGTTTTCGAATAATTTCTTTTTGATCCATGAGGAGGTTAAGTTACGGTTATTTGTGTAATCGTGTATTTGTTTATGGTTTTAAGTAAAAAGGGAATAAATTAAAAATTAACCACACCAGAGGCGGGTGAAAAATATTTAAAAAAAAGTCATTTTCTTACCTTACTGGTAAATGCCCCGGGAATTTTTACAATAATAAACAGAGCTGCCATTCTTTTTCTAATCCGAAAACAAGTATATGATCCATTAACAATTTATTATCTATCGAATCTTTTGAATTTTGTAACATTGCACTAATATCATTTAAGTGTTTTTGAGCATTTCCTTCTCTATAGAATTCAAGTTTTTTAATTATAACATATTCAATGGGTGCAATAGGTATTTTATCACCTTCAAAATCAATACTTCTTACATGAGATAATGCCCAATGCTGGAAATCATTATTCCCGGAAAAATAAATATCTGCTTTAAATCCGGATTGATGGTGAATAATATTACAATGCCCTCTACTATTTCTTAATATTTCGTTTTTAATAACCTCGATTGGAGGGAAATAAAATTCATTTGCCGGAAATAAAAATTTGAAATTTTCAATTAACGTAACGGGCATAGTAATGACTATATCTATATCATGCGTTAACCTTGGTTCACCATAAATAATTGAAGCAACTGACCCTGTGATCATATAAGGCGCCCCTAATTTATTCAATCTATCCGTAAATATCTTAAATAAACTATGTTCTTGCATTCAAAAAAACCTTTCTAACTTCTTCGTTTATTTTGCTGTCGTTCCAATCAGGATGAAATTGCTTTAAAGCAGCACGCTTTAATTCTTTAGCAGAAAAATAAAGCTGCATTGATAAATCAAGTTTTTTCTCCGGTGAAAAATTTTTAAACCGATTAGTTATTATTAGGGATTTTCTTTTTCGCATCTGTTTATGATTTTTGTCTGATTTTCGCAGAAAGCAATTCAATATAAATTATCCGCCAGAGGCGGATCAGCCTTTCCCGCCTTGGGCGGGTTTGGCTGAAAAAGGGAGAACAGGTGACGCGTGACGAGTCGTTTGGTAACAAGTATCAAGTATATGAATTTGCGCTGTTGAGTTGTTGATCCGCCTTCGGCGGAGTTTAATTGTTTATAAAAAGTCTAAAGTGCGCTAAGTTAATTTTTTTGTATTCAAATAATTCACAATATTGGTAAGGTATTTTTCGAGTTCGGATTTTTTTGAGATGATCAAGTTAATCTTTTCGGCGGCTTCATGCTCGTCTTCTTCATAGTCGTGAGCAAGTTCATTGCATCTTGTAATTTCGAGAAACGAAAAATATACTGATCGAGGTGCTCAACTTCCCATTCATCCAACTTAAAAACTTTTTCGGAGGTGATCGGTAAAGAAGGTTCTATCTTTTTATACGCGCTGTTCATCCTTTGCACATGCTTATTGCATTCATTTATAACAGAAGCAAGTATTGCGCTACTTTTCTTCAAAGTAGTTTCCCCTCGGACTTTGCTACCTCTTCTATGAACCTAAAAGCATCTGATCTTTTTACAACAATATCAATTTTTTGTTCGCCTAGTATTTTATGTAGTTCAGCTATCATCTTCAGCTTTTTTTTAAGTAGATCATCCTTACCCTCAGGCTCGATATAAAGGTCAATATCCCCTCCTTTTTTTGAATCATCAACTCTCGACCCGAAAAGATAAACAGTTGTATTCACTCCAAAATACTTTTTGGCTGCTTCTTTTATGGTAGTATAATATTTTTCGTTCAGACGCATGGAGGAGGAAAATTAAATTAAAAATGAAAAATTCTAAACCTGTCCGCCCTTGGAGGATTAAAAAGATCAAAGAACAAGGGACGAGTGACGGGTGACAAGGGAATAAATTATCCACCAGAGGCGGATCAGCTTTTCCCGCCTTGGGCGGGTTTGGCTGAAAAATTAACCACGCCAGAGGCGGGTGAAAAATTAAAAAAAATCATTTACTCGCTTTGCTGCTTATCGCTCCGAGTATTTTCATTAGTTCAGATAACTCTTGTATTAAAGATTGAAGCTCACTATCAGTGGTTTTGATTTCATCAATAATTCTTAGGGCAAAAACCATCAGAGTCCTTGCGAAAAAATTATTCTGCTATTTTTAAGATTTGCGCCTGAGGCGCACAGGTCGCCTGAGACTCACAGGTCTCTCCGCCTGAGGCAGATCGAAATGACAAAAGTATAAAACTAGTCTGATCAATAATTTTTAACTGCTCGTGCCAATATCATTTTGATTACAGACGTGTAACCAACATCTTGTTGCGCTGCATATGCCTTTACTTTGTTCAGTAATTCGGTAGGCAGCCTCAAACTAATTACTTTTGTCGGTAAGTCTGCAGGTAACTCAAAACCTAGATCAACAATTTTAAGAGGTCTATTTTTGTTTATGAATGCTGTTGTCTCTTTATGGTCGTAATCAGTTATTTCTTCTGTCTTTGGTTTTTTCATATGTTTCCTTCTCTTTCCTGGAAGCTGGTCTACAGCTTATTACTCTTACTTTCTTATTCCGAATAGTGAATGCGCACATCAATATTTTCTTATTCAAACTAACACCATAAGCAATCCACCTTCTTTCTTTATTGTCAGAATGGATAATATCTTCAAATATTGAAAGTTTAGGGTCATAAAAGACACTTTCTGCTTCCAACCGTGAAATCCCGTGCTTAATTTCGTTTTTCTGAACATTCCATTGATCCCAATCAAAATCTAATTTCATCTTACCATCAGTTATTTACATCTATCCATTCTTTTAATAAATTTGTAGTGTCATTCACTACAATATAATGAAAACAAAGAAGAGAACAAATTGCTAATCAAGATAACTTTGAGACGCGTGACAAAAGAATAAATTATCCGCCAGAGGCGGATCAGCCTTTCCCGCCTTGGGCGGGTTTGGCTGAAAAAGTGAGACATAGTGACGAGTCATTTGGGAACAAGCGTTATGTAAACGAATATGCATGTTGAGTTGTTGATCCGCCTTTGGCGGAGTTTAATTGTTTATCTGTGTAACTGTGTAATTGTTTTTGACCGGAATTTAATTTTTATCTTTCAAATATTTCGTTAAGACTTCAGCATCGGCAATGTCTTTTTTTCGTCCAGTGGCTAATTTATTTTTGAGTAACAAATCGCTTGAAATGAAAAATGCAGTTTGATCACCAATTTTTGTTACTGTTTTGTTGATAAAAGCCTCTTCAAATTCGACTCCCGTTATTGAGGTTATGATATCGATCCTTACGGGTTCATATCCAATTTGAATTATGACATCTTCTTTCAAGAAATCTGCTTTAGTTATTTCTAACTGAGAAAAGCCAAAATCATTTAATGCAAGTAAAACTCTTTCTGCATTTGGAAGAGTTCTGTTGATCCAGAAATCAATATCTCCGGTATTTCGAGGTGCCGCGTGCAAAGCAACCGCATAGGCGCCAACAATAAGATATTCAACTTTATTATCGTTGAAGCACTTTATAAAATCTACGAAGTCCTTCTCTGCTCGCATCATATTCTTTATGTTTATTAAAAAGATCTATAAATTGTTCTCTTAACGTTTGTACTGCTTCCAATTTTTCTTCAAATGACTTTACTTTCCAAAAGTTGACGGTGTCTTCTTCTTCTTGAGCACGGGAGATAATTTTGATGGTATGGAGCATAGGTGTAATAGTGTATGGGATTAAGGAAGAATTAAAAATTCTAAATTATCCGCCAGAAGCGGATCAGCCTTCGGCTGAAAAATTAAAAAAAAGAAAAAGTCATTTACTTGCTTTGCTGCTTATAGCTCCGAGTATTTTCATTAGCTCAGATGACTCTTGTATTAAAGATTGCAGCTCGCTATCAGTGATTTTAATTTCATTTATAATTCTTAACTTCACCTGGTGTAATAAAAATTTACAGAATCAAACAAAATATATAGGACGATTGCGTCAGATAAATAATAAAACTTCCATTTCTTATTACACCGGGCAGGTAATTAGATTCGCGCATTTCTTCACCCCGTGTAATAAATAAAAGTTACTATGAGTTTTAAGAAAGTTAAGTAAAACCGCCCATCTTTTTATAATTAAGTTAACGCATATTACACGGGGTAAAGAGCAATTTTTATTTTGTTTACGAAATCAGCCTTCGAACTGGCGCCTTGGGCTTCCCTGCCCCGTCAAATACAAATGAAATAAGTTAGATTTCACTGGCCAGGTAATTTTTAAGTCTATTTTTGATATACTGTTTCCCATACGAACTTTTTAAGTGTTTTTCTCTATGTGTTGCATCTTGTTGGTTGAAACAGACTTCAAAATAAATCAGTTTCATCGGTCTTCTGTTTTGAGTGGATTTAACTTGTCCTTTATTATGTAGCTCAAGTCTGTTACCAAGATCTTTTGTAAATCCAACATAAAACATTTTATCACTCAAACTTTGAAGAACATAAGCAAAATACATCATAATATTTGACGGGGTGAATAATTGGCGCCACTTGAGGTTGATGACTTTATTAGTTGATTTTAAATAATGTCATATTCTTTGGTTTTAGGGACTGTTCTGCAATACTTAATAACCCTAACCGCAAAATCAAATAGTCGCTTGCCTAAACCTTCATCCATGAGAAAAAATTAAAAATTCTAAATTAAAAATTAAAAAGGGAGAACAAGTAACAAAAGAATAAATTAAAAATTCTAAATTAACCACGCCAGAGGCGGATCAGCCTTTCCCGCTTTGGGCGGGTTTGGCTGAAAAAATGAGACAGAGTGACGGGTAACAGGTAACGGGTCATTTAGAAACATTAAACTGATCCGTCATTACGGACTGACTTCTAATATCAGGCAAATTCGAATTGCATTTTTTTTAAGTCGGGGAATGGTACTCTTTTACTAACGTTTAGTAATTCTATACCAACAACCTGGTCATCTTTATTGTAATCAAGAACAACCCCTTCTTTTACTTCTTCCGATTCAATAATATCGGAATCATCTAAACGAATATATAATGCATCAACATTTTGATCATAATGTAGTTTCATTATAAAACTCCTTTCATCCTTCTATCAAATTTACCTGGCGGAAGACAGGAAAAGCAGTTACTATTAAAATTGGTTTTACCGTCATCTTGCAAATTACTCTAAGAACCTTATTTCCGTTTTCACTTACAATTTTCAATTTATGCTCTAATTCAACAACTCCTGCATCAACTTCAATTCTATCAGGATACTTAATGGTATTCTCGATCCATTCAAGTTTAATTTTTCTTTCAAAAATTACTTTTTGGGCATGTATTGTAGTTCAAAATCTTCCATTTCTTATGTAAAATTTAATTGATGCTTTTAAATTAATGATTTGGTGTTGGCGAATAAAGGATAAAAGGAACAAATTAAAAACCTGTCTACTTCAAGCGGACCGGTCCGCCTCTGGCGGAATATTTTTTATGTTTTTTACTTTTAACTTTATACTTTTCAACTCATCACTTGTCACTTTCCCGAGGGAAGCGAAGCCCAGGGAAGTCAAGCCATGGCAATTCAACTCCGTACATCTCTCACTGTCCTAAAGTCCCTGTCCCAGGGTTCCTGGATGTTGATCCGTCTTCGGAGGAGAGATTATTTATAGATACTCTATTGTGCGCTAAATTATTTTTTTTGTATTCAAATAAATTATAATATCAATAAGGTATTTTTCCAGTTCCGTTTTTTTTGAGATGATCAAGTTAATTTTTTAGGGAATCTCTATAAACACTATCCCTTACAGATTAGAAAGTACGCAATGAAGAAAAACTTGGTGACGTTCGCACTTTTGTGCCAAACTTTTAGAAGTCCCCTTATATAATTTTTTTTATCTCACTCTCGAAATGTTTTTGAATCTCTTTAAGCGAGATGCTAATTTTGGGAGAAAGATGAATAATATCTTCATCCACAATATCTGCAGTATACGTAAGCTGCATACCGAAAACTTTTTTAGTCATTCCGGGAATAAACTTGAGAGAGAATTCGAGCATTTCGGTTATACTAAATTTTTCTTTATTCAAGATATAGAGATCGAAATAGTCCCGGTATTTAGCCCTTAATGAGAGCGTGTTTGTTTTCATAGCAGTTAATAATTCGAGGTTTGCTATATGGATGTTCCCCCGAATGTTTTCTCTTTTTGTTTTTAGTTCTTCCCAATTGTTCGCAAAAAGAGTGACCTTTACATCATCAACGAAGAGATCAATGTAGGTTTGGGAAGAATTAGCAATAACAACTTTATGGTTTTTCCGTAATTGATTTAAGAAATTCGACGTCTCAAGAGGAAGCGTATCCAACCATGAAAAGAAATCTAAATCCTCCGATAAGCGGTGATGAAGATAATAAGCAAGAGCGCTTCCGCCTACAAACGTAAAGTTATTTATAAAATCATTTGTCGAAAGCTCTTCATAAACTGAAAATGTTTTATCGGTTAAAAACATTGGCAATTCTTTCGCTTCTCTTTTCACTGTGTATCAAAAAAAAGTGATTCAGCACATTTTCGTCATCACTAATGTTAAAAATGAACTTCGCAAGAAAATGATTCAATTTGAGCAATCTGCTATCCGGGACAAGATTTGTTTCCCAAACCTCACGGCAAAATTTTATTCCATATTCCGAAATAATCTTTTTAATTTCATCTAGGTCGGCATATCGCAAGGTATGCTCGATGATGATACTTTTATTTTCCGGTGTTTTGGCATAACCGGGAAAGTATTTTTTTGATTGCTTCATAAATTTTATTATGCCTTGCTCAGCAGTAAACGCCTGAAGTGATCTTGAAATCCGCGATATAAATGCACTCTACTTAAATACCGGTTATTGAAAACTGATCCGCCGCGTCGGACTGACTACTGTTTACCTTTATCTAAACTCTGCCTTAACCTATTTTCGTTTGCCTCTTTAAGACTTTTATATTTATAAATTCCCGGAATATAGGAGAAATGGGAAAGCGTAGAAGCTAATCTGTAAAAGCCGGCGATTCTCTTATAATAAAGTGAGTCCGGTGAAAAATTCCATAAATCTCTTTCGGCATCTTCAAAACTTTTAAACTTCTTTACCATCGTTTTTCTTTTTTAACATCTGCAAAAAAATTAAGTCATTTTGATCAATCGCACGAAGCGTTTTTTCTTTTAACCGGTACAAAGTATCCACAGTTCCTATTCTTATTGTATGTCCTTCAATCTTCATTTCGGTAAACGATAAATCGTTATAAGAAAAAGCCTCACCAATCTTTGACAAAACATCAATAAAAAAAACCTCATCGGAACCGTAGCGGATTACTGCATTTGCGGAGATGTGTCTTCGAGTATTATCTTAAGTAAAAAGTAAATAGACAAGAGTGAGTAGGGAATGAGACCAAACTATCTGATCAATAATTACTGACAACTTATAACTTCTCCCCACAGCTTCGCCACGTCAGTTACATAACTTGCTAAAATACCTTCTTTTTAAGTTCTTAATTTAATCAATTCTAAAGAAAAATTAATACGGCAAAAATACTACTTTAGTGCAAATTGATTTATAACACGATTGTGTTAAATTCTTTTTTAGCTATTATCAGTAAAAGTAAAATTACTCTCAACGTCTCTTTTCATATATCG
>Ga0209211_10013674_pt1 | contig 10027 bp, 12 predicted proteins | sample RifGroA2_FD_183992 | JGI IMG/M metagenome (GOLD analysis project Ga0209211, IMG submission 183992) | Groundwater microbial communities from Rifle, Colorado, USA - Groundwater A2 (SPAdes) (version 2) | ecosystem: Environmental > Aquatic > Deep subsurface > Groundwater | place: Rifle, Colorado...
ATAAAAATCTTTAACACCATCGCTAACCCTGGCCAAACCGCAAGAAAAATTTGAAGCATTACGGTATCGCTCCTTAAATAATGATACGCCCAACTCGTCAATAAAAAACCACTCTTCTCCATTCCTGACCGCAGCCGCTCCTTCAAAAAAACTTCGCGCTTCATCAAAACTCCTCTTAAATACCGGTTGCCCCATTCTGTCTATATAAAACCAGTTACTTCCATCCTTAACTGCAGCTATATTATTTTGATAATCAAATACGTCATTAAACTCTTTGTCAAATGCCTTGGCCCAGGTCTTATCAATAAAGTAAAATTTATCCCCTGTTTTAACCGCGGCCAAGCCATCGTGAAAAACACGCGCTTCATCGAACTGTCTGGATACGATGTTAATTGATCTATCAATAAAAGCGCACTTATCATTAGACAGTCTAACGCGGGCTAGTCCTTCGGAAAAACTTGATGCACTGGAGAATCTGCCTGAATCAAGATGACTGTAACTACGTTTGATGCCTTTGCAATCAATAAAAAAATATTCGCCAAACTGTTTAACTTTGGCCAATCCTTCGGAGAAGTTCGCGGCTTCATTGAACTGCCAACTAGTGATTCGAACGCCATTGCGATCAATATAAGACCAAAGGTTACTTTGTTTCACCCGAGCGATTCCTTCATTCGAAAAAACGCTGACAAAATCAAAATTTAGCGCTTTCCCTAAACTGTCGCGCAAAGCGACTTCATCACCATCTAATTTTTCTTTCAAGGAATCAAAAACAGCTTCCCACTCATGTTTAAGTTTTCTAATTGCTATCAAATTATCGCCTGACTGCGCCGGCAGGCCTGCGTTAATTTTTTCGTATTCCAAAAGAAAACGTTCCGTCAAAGATTGAAGGCATTCGTGGTCGGATTTTATTTGTTGGCAAAAAGAGGACATAACTGTTTTGAACCCCGCAAAATGTGCGGGGTGAACCATGATTAAAAATGATTAAATGACGGACTATGATTATCAAAACTTTTTGTAATCATTAAATTCATTTAATCAGACTAATCATAGTTCAGACAACTGCCTAATTATTTCAACTTTCTTTTTTCTTCTTTCAAAAATAAGAAATTTTTTCTTGAAGCAACACTTTCGCCAAGCTCTTTTTCCGTATCTTTCCTCGCCTTGCCCGCAACCGAACCGCCGCGCCGCGCTACTTTTTTATTCGCCAGCAAATTAGCGGGTTTTTCTTTTTTTGAAATTTCCGTTGTCACTTTTTCGCCCAGCATCGTAAAAATCAACTCTAAATCTGTCATATGATCACGCAAATTAATCTTCGATCTTTTAGGAATACTCTTAAACTTCTTGTACGCGCTTGGCGTCATGCCAAAAGTCGCTTTGGAAATCTCTGCTGTCAAAATAGCATAATTCTTTTGGCCGGTAATATTTCGTTCTTTCCGTTCATCGGTTAAATCCTGACGGATGGCCATGCCACGAATTATTTTGTCAATCCAATCCGCTGGATAACCCTTTTGCTCGTACAATTTTTTCATTCTTTCTTGCGCTAATTCCTGGTTTTCTATTTCTTCAATCCTTTCATAACCGACCTTCGCCAACCAACGCTTAAATGGCTCGACCTTGGGGGAAGGAATGGCATGATTGAATAATTCTAAATAATTGTTCCGCGTTTCCGGCCAAGGTTATTCTCTTCTTGTCTTCTTTAGCAGCCATCTCTATGCGGGGACAATTTGTCCCTAGGAACGACCCTAACTCTTCATCTCTTTTACGGAGCTTTTTTAGATAATCCGTGGGATTTATTGATTCCGTCAATACAGCGATTACGTCTATAACCGAAAAATATCATTGATTATTATACCATGCGCGTCGAACTGTTTTTGACTCAAAAATAATAATTTTGTTTTTTTGATGCTCTGTGTTCATAATTGAACTTGTAAGCTTATCATTTCCCTGAAACCATCACCACAAACTCGCCTTTGGACATTTCCTTCAGCTGTTCCAAAACCTCATCAATATTACCTCGATAAATCGTTTCAAATTTTTTGGTTAATTCTCGACCGACAATAATTATTCTTTCTAAACCGACAAACGTCTTCAACTGCTCCAAAGTTTTAATAACACGGTGAGTTGACTCGTAAAAACAACTGGTGAATTCAGATTCGCTGATTTGCTTAAAAATTTTATTTTTGCTTTTATGCGGCATGTAGCCGAGAAAAATAAATTTGTCAGTGGGGAGTCCGGAGACACTCAAGCCGGCAATCAACGCGCAAGCGCCGGGAATCGGGATGACATTAACACCGGCTTCAATGGCCAATTCAACCAGTTTATTTCCAGGATCGGAAATGCCCGGCGTGCCGGCATCCGAACAATAAGCCATGTTTTCAAATTGCTCAAGCAATGATTTTATTTTTTCCGGAGAAGTATGCTGATGCAGGCTGATTAATTTGTTTTTGAATTCAAAATGACCGAGCAATTTGCCGGTTTCTCTCGTATCCTCGCACAGCACAACTTCAACGCTTTTCAAAACTTCCAATCCGCGCAAGGTCATGTCGCCCAGGTTTCCGATTGGCGTGGCTACAATATAAAGTGTTTTCATAAAGACGTTCAAATTATACCAAAATTGATAAATATGTCCATTACTTATATAATATCCGCGTATGACTTCAAAACGCAACAAAACAATAACTGTAACTTCGTCCGATCGAAAATCATTGCCAATCGTAAAACTTAAGACTGCCAACTTGAGCGCTGTTGATGAACTCAAAAATCAAATCTATTTTGGTAATGCGCTCGAGGAAATAAAAAAACTACCAAACGAGTTTATTGATCTTATTGTTACTGATCCGCCCAATTTATATTTGCATCAACTGGGAAGCGTCCTCAATCATTGAATCAATCCTGAAAAAATATTTTAAACTTCAAAATCGCATCACTTGGAAACGCGATAAAGGCCGTGGAGCGAAAAAAAATTGGAAAAACAATATGGAGGATATTTGGTTCGCCACAAAATCCGACGAATATACGTTCAATCTAGATCAAGTCAAAATAAAAAAATTCGTGATCGCTCCATACGTTGATCAGAGCGGCAAGCCAAAGGACTGGCAGGAAGTTGACGGGAAAAAATTCCGTTTCACGCATCCTTCAAACATTTGGACAGACTTGGTCATCCCCTTCTGGTCCATGCCTGAAAATACCGAGCATCCGACGCAAAAACCGGAAAAACTTATTGGACGCATTATTTTGGCAAGTTCAAACGAAAATGATCTTGTGTTTGATCCGTTCATGGGCTCGGGCACGACGGCTGTTGTCGCGAAAAAACTTGGCAGAAAATACCTCGGATTTGAAATTGAAAAAAAATATTATCTGCTGGCAAAAAAAAGATTGTTAATAAATCAAAAAGCAGAATTTTGAATTCTGCTTTTGTATCATTCAAGTCATCCTCGCTTGATGATCTGCTTTTCACGTGTACTTATTAAGCCACTCGGAATATTCCGCTTCATCCAAAATAAACAAATCACGGTCGTACATTTTGAAATCACTTTCCGTTACATAACTGAGCGTGCGCACTCCATGAATCGGGAGGCTGATCTCAATCTTTCTTTCCATCTGTTCAACGCGCGAATGAATTGAGCCGATCAAATTGCCTTCTGTCCGCTGTTTCGCATGGACGTTTACAATCGCGATTCCTTCATCCGGCATCAGAACCTTGTCACCGGACAAACTGTTCTTTTTTCGGCCTAAAACATTTGTGCCGATCGGCAAATTATAAAGTTCATCAAAACTTGTGATAGGTTTCATTGCGCCTCCAATGTTTGTCGATCAAGACAAACGCTTCTCAAGTTTGGCAACATTGTCTTTCAAACATTTGATCACGTCTTGACTTCCTTGACTCAATGACTGCATTCGCAAAAACAAATCGCAAATTTCCTCCGACTCCAACCGATAAAATTCATAGCGATATCCTTCTGATTCAAACTCGCCTCTCACCATACTGTCTTTCAAGTTGAAATTTTCAACTGTTCTCGCGCGAAAACAAACTCGTTCTTGCAATTCATAAAGAACAACCAGCGCGCCAACCGGCAATTCCGACCAACTGTCAACGCATAATCCGCCTGATTCAACAGAAGCTTGCGTCGGTACTTTTCGTTTATTTGATGGACACATCACCACCACATAATCTTCGCATTTTCTTGATTTAATTTGTACAAAGGACCCTATCGGCAAAGCGCACAGTTCCGCGAACTTCACTATTTTTTTCATTTTACACCTTATTCAGGCACTCTGCCCGTACAATTAAACCTTATCAAACCATAAGCTCTGTTGTCAACATGAAAAATTGACTTTTTGCTGAATCTTTAATAAACTTAATCTCGTGCGGCAGAGCTATGAAGCCCGCCGTCGCCCCGCCAAAGCGGGGCTATGGCGTGACAAGGAGGACAATATGCAAAAAATGGTAATCGCCAGTTACAATCCAGCCAAGGTTAACGAATTTAAACTTTTCATGGCGGATTGGCCGTTTGAAATTATCAGTTTAAACGACGCCAAGGTGATTGAAAACATTGAAGAAACCGGCATCACTTTTCAGGAAAACGCTCTGATCAAGGCAAAGCTGATACAAAAAGTAACCGAATTGCCGACTTTGGCAGATGACGGAGGCATGGAAATTGACGCGCTTAGCGGAGAACCGGGCGTTCACAGTCGTCGTTGGAAGGGTTATGAAATGACTGACCAAGAAATGGTTGATTACACTTTGGAACGACTAAACGGTGTTCCTCGCGAAAAACGTACTGCTCGTCTTAAACTGGTTCTTTGTTGCATCATGCCCGGACAAGAACCGATTTTTAGCGATGGCGCGATCGAAGGCATCATCACGGAAAAACAAGAAACAGCGCTTATTGTCGGATATCCTTTTCGCTCCATTATGTTCATTCCACAATTTAACAAAATGTTTTCCGAATTATCGGAAACAGAACATCGCTCTTTAAATCAAAGAGTCCTCGCATTGAACAAATTACGTGTTCAGTTGGGAATTTAATCAATCCAACAACAAGGAGAAAGACGCATGGACGAAAAAGCACTGGAACTCGAAGAACGCGTGGCTCGATTTCTGATTGGCATCAGCGATTGGTGGGAACGCCAAAAAACGCGAATCAGCAATTATATTTTTCTGCATCTGTTGCGCCGTGAAAATCCGAGCAAAGTCGTTGAGCGCATTCAGGAAGAATGTCAAAGCTGGAACAGTAAATTCGCCGGGCGTTGTGAAGCGTGCAACCATAATGATCTTATATCTCACTACTGGATGAACAATCCTACTCATGGATTCAAATGTTTTGAGTGCATACGTTGCCGTCACAAACAACCAACGGATAATTCAAAAAGAGTTTACTATGAAATATGGTCGAAGACCAGAATCATAACAAACAAAAACGGAACTCGTTACGCTCTTCTGACGATCAAAGAACAGGGATGGCTGGCCGCCATCGGCCTCGCGGCTTCATTGATCTACCTGGTCAACAATCTGAATAACCTTCTTCCTAAATCTAATTGATCAAAAACCTCGTCTTTCGCAAAGACGAGGTTTTTCATTATAAATTATTTTATCAATTTCCCGACATCATCTTTAATGTTTTTAATCTCGTCATAAGTTTCTTTCGCCTGATCATATTTCTGTTGGACGTTTTCAACGGTTGCTTTTGTTTCATCTATTTTACTTTGCAAATCCGCCGCGTTTTTCTGCGTTTCATCCAAAAGTTGTTGCCCCTGATCCAATCCTTTCTTTACCTCATCAATCCCCTGCGGCAGGACCTCTTGAATTTGCTGTTTCTTTTTATAATAATCGTCCATGAGCGGTCCTTTCACGGCCATAACAAAATAATATATGGCGTACATGGATAAAATTAAAACCACACCGACGAACAAACAGCAAAATTTGTTCGTTCTCGAGCTGCGTTGATCGGTTGACACGCGCTCATTCTTCGCTTCGAACTCTTGAATTCTCTCTCTCTTGTTTTCAAGATATTCCATATTCTGCCGAGCGAATTCCTGCTCGCGTTTCAATTGTTCACTGGAATGAAGCACAGACGATTATTTATTTCTAATACTCAAATCGTATAGTATTTCCTCCGCTTTGTTTAAATTTTTTTTCGCCTGATCAAACTTTGTTCTCAAATAACCACCGTAATTGTATTGCATTAACTCGTGAATAATTTCATTGATCGCCTCGGCTGATTTTTTTACTTTTTCAATTTCCTTTTTCGTGGTCCAAATCACCATTGAACGGACAATCTCGCCGCTCACATCGGACAGCGCGCCGATAAATTCATCGGCCTCAACGTTAAATTCCTTAACTTCGCCGATAGTTTTGTTGTTGTAAAAATCTGAAAACAATTTCGCTTCCGTATATTCTTCGACCGCCGCTTTCCACGCGCCCTCCATACGCAAGCGAAAATCCTTGCCAAATCTTTTATCAAGAGAAACAAGCATTTGCGTTGATTCAGCCAACTTTTCCAGCGCTTCTTTTTTTTTATCGCGCTGAAGCGCGAAAATCGCCTGTTTGGCCAAATGTTGCGCGATCGCGCTTTCTCCGATTATTTTCCGTCGAGCAACGTCAAAATCGCCCTGTTTTTTAAAAACCGCTTGCCAAAATTTTTTGTTCATCATATTTCAATTATTAATTTAAATTTTAACTTGCTTGTCTCGCTTGTCACACTAAACTAGTAATATTTATATTTATTCGTCAAATGTTCATCATAATTTTTGCTGAAAATAATTTTATTGTCCGGCGTAGTTAGAAAATACCAATAGTCCGTTTTTTGCGGATAAACCACGGCCCTGATCGCTTCAATACTCGGATTGGAAATCGGACCGGGCGGCAAGCCGGCGTATTTGTAAGTATTATACAAACTGTCAATTTTTAAATCAGTCGCAGTCGGTCTGGTCAATCCCTTCCCGGTGATAAAATTAATCGTCGCGTCGGATTGCAACCCCATACCCACTTTCAATCTTTTCAAAAAAATGTCCGCCACGATCCGCCGATTTTCATAACCGAACATTTCTTTTTCAACGATACTCGCGAGCGTGATCACTTCAAAAATCGTTTTCTTTTGCTTTTTTATTTCTTTTCTAATGTTCTCGTCCAGTTTATTGTCAAAATTATTTAACGCTTTTTTCACGATTTCTTCCACATCGGTTTTCGCGTAGACGCGATAGGTATCAGGATATAAATAACCTTCAAGCGTGGCTTTTTTCGGACGATCAATGAGGAAAAAATAACTTTTGTCGTTAAAACTTTCACTATATTCCGTTAAATCCCCGATCTTAATTAAACCTTGCGCGACTAAATATTCTTCATTCTGTTTAATCGTCCGGCCCTCGAGCAAAGTGATGTCAACTTCCTTGTTGGAATTTCGTTGGTCGATCAATTTCTTGATCAATTGGCGTGCAGTCATGTTGGTCGCAAGCTTATATTCACCGTCCATGAATTTCGCTTTTGAACCGGACAACGCCACGTACGCCTTGAACCAAAATCTGTTTTCCATAAATCCTTGTTCAACCAAACTTCCGGCAATCTTATCAATTCCCTCGCCTTTGGCAATTCTAAATGTTTTGGCGCCAAAACTATTTTCGTTCTTAACGTTAATTTTAAAAATAAATATAATTGTCAAAATTACGATCATTGAAATTAAACCGACCATTGTTTTTTTCATAATGGTTTAACATCACTATCTTCCTTTATTTGCGTTTTAATAACCTTTTTTCGGAATATTCGCGCAATGACGAGCGGTCCGGCTACTAAAATAATTATCCCGATAATCACCATTTCCATGGAATTTATAAAGTGCTTTAAAAACTGATATGAATCACCGAACGCGTATCCCAAAAATAAATAAAACGCCGACCAAATCAAAACTCCGATGACATCATAAACAATGAATTTTTTTTCTTTTGTCCCGGCCGCGCCCATGTAAAACGGCACGAAAGCGCGCGTCGGCCCGAAAATTCGGCCGCTGATAATGCTCAACCCTTCGTTGCCCATGAGAAAAGCGCCGGCCTCTGGAAGAAAAAGGTATTTAAAAATACTTTTCCGTCCAAGTTTCAAATCAAGGCCTTTTTGTTTGCCGACATAATAACTGATCAGATCGCCAAGCAAGGCGCCAATAATCGTAATCGGGAAAACCAAATAAAGTTTCAAATATCCGAGGTAGGAAAAAAAGCCAATCGCCACAAAAATAACCGTGCCGGGAAACAAGGCGCCGATAAAAGCCAAAGATTCAATGGCCGCGGCCAGAAAAACCAATTCATACCCTTTTAAAGGAAACCAATTCAAATACTGATCAAAATTGAACAAAAATTGTTCCATATTGAAAATATTAATTACAAATACTTTGTTTTACGCTCTTGTTCAACCTGTTCAACTATTTTTTTCACTTCTTGCGCGTTTGATTTCGGACAAATAAGCAGGACATCGTCGGTATCAACCACGACAAAGTCGTTCAAACCAACGGTGGCGATCATTTTTTTCGATTGACCGCTGATAAAACAATTGGAACTGTTATGGCCGATAAAATTTCCGGAGACCACATTTCCTTGACCATCAACCTGAGATTTTTGCGCGTCGTAAAGAACGTCAAAAGCGCCAACATCACTCCAACCGAAATCGCCTTTGATAATCAAAACATGTTTAGGCTCCATTTTTTCCGTAACCGCGTAATCAAAAGAGTTTTTTTTAAATTGCTTAAAAGCCGCGTTTGATTGCTTAACATTGTTTTTTCGAAAACCTTCAGTCAATACGTTCAAATTCTCCGCCTCGAATGGATTATAACGGCGGTAAGCGTTCAAAATCTTCGCGGTCGTCCACATGTAGTAGCTGGCGTGCCATAAATAATTTTTATCAGCCAAATATTTCTTCGCCATCTCAAATTTCGGTTTTTCCGTATGCCCCAAAAATTTATAAACCTCAACATCTTTCTCGCCTTGATCTGATCTCCCTCCAATATGCGTATAACCGAGAACCGTGCTGGGAAAAGTCGGAGTAATGGCGATGTCCAACATGCAACCTGTTTTTCGGATAAGTTTATCGGCCAAATGGATCGCGGCAATGAACTTTTTTTTATCGCCAATGAAATGATCCGAAGGAATAAAAGCAATCGGCTCATTCGGGAATTCGTTTACAAAAAACGCGCTGATAAAAGCCATGGCCGGACCGGTATCTCTTTTCTCCGGCTCGATAATATAATTTTTATTTGGAATTTGCGGAGCGAGTTTTCTCGCCTGCGACAATAAATTCTTATTTAAACAAACATAAATATTCGCCAAATCAAACTCACCGGAGAAACGAGCGATGGTTTCCTCGAACATGGTTCTCTCGCCGATAATTTTACAAAATTGTTTCGGCCGATTCTTGCGACTTAACGGCCAAAGCCGCGTGCCGCCACCGCCGGCCATGATAACTATTTTCATCTTTTTTTATTAAACTGTTAAATTGTCTTAACTATCCTAATTATCCCAATCATCCTATACGTCATAACTTTCCTAACTATCCTAATCTTATATCTATCCTCAAAATAAAATATATTTCTCCTCATTGACCCGCAAAAAATCTCGCCATTTCCCTCCAACCTCAACTCGTCCGGCCAAAGTTCCATCCTGCTGGGTGTGAATGTTATCGGAATATTCAATAGCTTCATTGCCAATGGTTTTAATCAGCTCATTGCCTTGAAATGGATACCATTTCCCGCCAACCTGAACTTTTCCGGCCAAAGTGCCATCCGGCTGAGTATGGATGTTATCGAAATATTCAATAGCTTCATTGCCAATGGTTTTAATCAGCTCATTGCCTTGGAACGGATACCATTTCCCGCCAACCAGAACTCGTCCGGCCAATGTGCCATCCGGCTGAGTGTGAATGTCATAGGAATTTTCAATATCTTCATTGCCAATGGTTTTAATCAGCTCATTGCCTTGGAATGGATACCATTTCCCGCCAATCTTAACTCGTCCGGCCAAAGTCCCATCCGGCTGAGTGAAGATTGGC
>Ga0209211_10013676_pt1 | contig 10026 bp, 10 predicted proteins | sample RifGroA2_FD_183992 | JGI IMG/M metagenome (GOLD analysis project Ga0209211, IMG submission 183992) | Groundwater microbial communities from Rifle, Colorado, USA - Groundwater A2 (SPAdes) (version 2) | ecosystem: Environmental > Aquatic > Deep subsurface > Groundwater | place: Rifle, Colorado...
TTCAAAGCTGTTGCCAGAGCCAGGAAGTGGCATGTGTCTGTCAATCAGCGATTTTATACCCATCGCCTTCATAAACTCTGCATAGAGACTAAGTCCGCTCCGTCCTGTTATTTCCTCTCTCGTCCTTTCAAGCTTGAATGGTAACACTGTTTGTTGTATCATTTCTTTGCCCCTCCTTTTTTTATTGGTTTCACCCATCTGGTGAAGATTATACTTCACCGAAACCTTTATTTAAAGGGGGGTTTTGTGCTTTTTATACAATCAATGTCTATTCTTGAGGTGTTTAATGTTTTTATGTCAGGAGTGTTTACCTACGGAAAAGATGTATCCTATTCACAACTGCCCTGAATCTATGATAGATTCATTTCACTCACTACAAGTTTTTATATCCTCTATAGACATTTTAAATCTCATGCCTTACGATCCCTCTTTTACATTCCATACTCTTCAAAATTCTCCAAAAAATTACCTTCCAAAGTCAAAAAATTGTTTTGACAGCCATTTTAGGTTATGTTTATAATCATATTGTGAAAAGCAATCTCCTACTTCGATTAAATCAAAACTAATTTGATTTAACAATACCAAAATGGCTGTATTGTGAACGTAAACAAAATTATCCCAAAATCATGCATTTAACAAAGAGTTTTTAACAAAACAACTAATAATTCTAACAGAATTTATGTATGGATAATCTTCATAGAATTCCTCAATTGTTTCACAACACCAAGTTAGATAGTCAAATTGAAGAAGGAAAAAAGGTTAATAAAAAACATTTAATAAACACCCTGAACTATATTAATTTTAAAAGTGGCACAATACTTATAAATTTCAAACACCTAAATTATAATACTATCATATCTCTTCAAGTCAAGCCACAGCCATGTCTTGAAAATAGTTTGGAATGTTTGTGGATTGAACCAGCAGGACTAAAACAGAAATTGAGTTCTTATAAATTTCTAAATTTTCTACTTACAGATGGTCTGAAACTAATTTTAGTAAAAGCCGACTTAAAAGAAATAACAGGCGAAGGAATAAGTCTAAACCTTCCTGAAATTTGTTATGAACTCAGTCGTCGCAAGGTAAGAAGACATTTATGTGAAGGCACGCAAGTTGATTTTACTCAAAACAGCGTAATATTTTACGGATTTCTTTTAAACTTTAGCGCTGTCTCATTCTGTATAGAAGTATCAACTGAGCCGTCCCAACCATTTCATTGGGTTAATCCTGAAGATACGGTATATATTATATTCAAAAATAAGCAGGATATACTTTATTCAGGAGAATGCAGGATAATCCGACAAACTTATGGCCAAAAAAAGAGGACATTTGTATTAGAACCTGTAAACAATCAGATACACAGATTTAAGCCAAAAGAATTTCAAAGCTCTCGACACAAATTGTCACCCTCACCAAGTATTAACTTTATACATCCTTTTACTCAGAAATTTATCAACCTGGAAATTGAAGATATGGCAGGTTCTGATTTTTCTATTGAGGAATACATGGACAATTCTGTGCTTTTGACCGGAATGATTATCCCGGAACTGTACATAGAATTAGCAAATGATTTTAAAATCAGATGTAAGTCCCAGGTTATTAATAGAAATGTTCATAAAACCAACGATGACAAACCTCGCACGAAATGTGAAATGACCATTTTAGACATGGACATCCAGGAACAAGTAAGACTTTCGAGTCTTTTGCATCGGGTAATAAACAAAAATTCCTATGTTTGCAATAGAGTAGATTTAGACGCCCTTTGGGAGTTCTTTTTTAAAACAGGCTTCGTTTATCCAAAAAAATACACCTTTATGCATGCCAATAAGGAAAAGTTCAAAGAAACTTATCAAAGGCTTTATATGCAGAACCCCAATATAGCAAGGCATTTCATATATCAGGATAAAGGTATAATTCAAGCACATATATCTATAATCCGTTTTTATGAAAATACCTGGTTAATTCACCACCATGCCGCCAGCAGAGAAGACCATAGCAATGCAGGACTTGTTGTGCTGAGGCAGCTTGAACGTTATATAAACGATTTTCACCGTCTCTATTCAACACACATGAATTTTGTTGGTTGTTATTTCAGACCAGACAATAGGTTTCCTAGTCGTGTTTTTGGAGGTTGTGCCAGAGAAATCAATACTTCAAAGGCATGTTCCATTGATTCCTTTGTCTATTTCTGTTTTCCAAGAACTTGCACACAACCTGATTTATCGGAGGCAATGGCATTAACTAAAACCCAACCCGAAGACCTGTTAGAACTGGAAAGTTTTTATGAATATGAATCCGGAGGCCTTATGCTTCATGCCCTGGATTTAGAGCCGGATATGATTGATAATGATAATCTCAGTAAAGAATATCACAGGCTTGGCTTCAAAAGGGAAAGGATTCTCTTTTCTTTGAAGAAAAATGATATTCTAAAGGCAGTTATAATAGTAACTGTCTCTGATATCGGCTTGAACATGTCTAACCTGACGAATTGTATCCACGTTATTACCCTGGACGCTAAAGATCTCCCCATTAATACAATTTATATCTGCCTCTCCATGCTATCAAAATATTATGAGCAGGATGAAATCCCTGTATTATTGTATCCCGTTAGCTATGCACAAAGTCAGTTCGTACCCTATGAAAAAATATATAACCTGTGGATCCTGAATATGCAATATACTGATCTTTACGCCAAATATATGGATAATTTATTTCCACTATATTCATTATGAAGAGATTCAAGATTTTAAAGTTTACCCCAGATGCCGACATGAAAACAAAGACAGGCGATAGCCCTCTATATAATAGTAGGATAATAGATACCTACATAAAGCTTATTAAGAAAAAATATAATTACATAAATATCAGTGAATTATTAAGTTATGCCAGGATTGAACCCTATCAGGTTACTGATGAGGGGCATTGGTTTACTCAGGAACAAATAGACTTATTTTATGAATATCTGGTAAAACTTACTGGAAATAAGGATATTGCCAGAGAAGCTGGCAGATACTCGGCATCACCCGATACCATTGGGGTAATGAGACAGTATGTACTGGGTCTTGTTGGTCCGTCAAAAGCTTATCAGCTAATTGGAAAGTACGCTCCAAACTTCACAAAATCCTCACTCTACGAATCAAAAGTAATAGATACCAACAGAATTGAAATTACAGTCACTCCACTAAAAGGCATCAACGAAAAACCATTTCAATGTGAAAACAGAATCGGTTTTCTTGAAGCTATTGCCATGGGTTTTAAGTACAGACTCCCGGAAATAGCTCATCCAGAGTGCCTATTCAGAGGAGGAAGCATCTGCCGTTATATTGTTTCCTGGAAAGAATCACGCTTTACTTTCTATGAAAAAATAAGAAATTATGCAGTCATGGCTCTTTCAACGACTTGCATTATATATTATTTCATCTCACCATGGACAACATTGACAATGATTTTACCCTTTTCAATTTTTGCTGTCCTATCATTAAATTTGTACATAAAAATCCTTGAAAAAAAGGAATTAACTACTGCGTTAGAAAACATCCGTGGTTCTACCTATAAGCTTATAGAACAGATTGACTTAAATTATAACAATTCTCTAATGATAAATGAAATTGGACTATCTCTTAGCAAGCAAATGGACATTGATAGTATTTTATCTAATGTTATGCAAATTTTAAAGAACCGCCTTTATTATGATCGCGGCATAATTCTTTTAGCAAATCAAGACAACACAATTTTATCATTCCGTGCAGGTTTTGGTTATACCCCTGAGCAATTAAACATTTTGAAGAATACTTGGTTTCACTTAAATATGCCTGAGTCAAAAGGGTTGTTTGTTGTTTCTTTTCGTGAACAGAAACCATTTTTGGTAAATGATATAAACGAGATAGAGACCACCCTTTCACCTCACAGCCTGGAATTCGCAAAAAAACTGGGTGTCATATCATTTATCTGTTGTCCAATAATCTACGAAGGAAAGTCACTAGGAATTCTTGCAGTAGACAATATAAAGACAAAGAGGCCGTTGATTCAGAGTGATATTAGTTTGCTTATGGGTGTTGCGCCTGAAATTGGGATAAGCATTCATAACTGTATGCTCCTGGAAGCAAAAGAACGTCAATTCAAATCTATAATACAAGTCTTAGCAGCCAGCATTGATGCTCGCGACCCGCTGACAGCAGGTCATTCCGAAAAAGTTACAGAATATGTCTTGGGAATATGTTGTGAATTAGGACTGCCAAAGGAATATGAAGAAATGATTCGTATTGCTTCATTACTGCATGATTATGGCAAGATAGGTATTAAAGATTCTATCTTAATGAAACCAGGCAAACTGGGTACCGAAGAGCGTAAGGAAATAGAAACTCATGCGGAAAAAACCAGGGGAATATTGGAACAGATACATTTTGAAGGCATTTATAAGATGATTCCTGATATTGCAGGGTCGCACCATGAAAAAGTTAATGGAAGTGGTTACCCAAAAGGACACAAGAGAGAAGAGATTTCTCTGGGCGCTAGAATAATTGCTGTAGCTGACTTTTTCGAAGCTATAACATCAAAACGTCATTACAGGGACCCGATGCCACTTGATATAGCATTTCAACTTCTCAATGAGGAGACAGAAAAAAGTTACGATAAAAAAATTGTTGACGCTTTTATCAAATATTACAATAAAAAACTTAAGACTCAATCAAATATTTTACAGATTTAAATCAAGCAATGGGCTTACGCCCTCTGCACAAAATTATCGGTGTATAGGTAAATCTGCCAGGATCACTAAAGAATCTATTAAATTCCTCAAGGAACTCTTCATACCCACCATCATATTCTTTAAATGGATATTTTATCTTTTCAGAAATAACTTTAATCTTCTTTAGCCAATTGAAGGCATCCGTATCTTTTAATTCGCCAAATATAAGATGATGGGTTGTCACATCTACATTTATATCCTGATAACCTAATTTATACAGATAAGAATAAAGCTTTCTTCCCGCATACGGGTCAAAATTTGCCTTTTCCTCTAAACATTTTATTATACTAAAAATGGTCCTTTCCAACCTTGGCGATAGGCCAAAATGACTTAAACAGTTATAGTCCAAATCAATCAGACATAAAATACCATCCGGTTTTAAAATCTTTGATACATTTTTGACTATATCAAAACTGCTGGATAAGTAATACTCTAAAAGAAAACGTACCCAAACAAAGTCAAACAGTCCCAAATCGCCAAGAGGTTTTTGTATATCTCTACATTCAAATCTTATATCTTTAACACCATAGTGTTCTTTAGCATATTCAATCCTTTTCTCTGCACCATCCAGACCAACTGCTATACCAGCAGGTTGAACCAATTTGTGTAACATAGAGGTTGTTTTTCCAGACCCACAGCATATATCAGCAACATACATACCTGGTTTTATACCAGCCCAGAGTGCCTGTTTCTTAACAACCTTACTATCTGTTTTTATATCAAGACGGTAAGTCTCGTTCTCGTTCTCCATTAAATATAAATATTCATTGCTTTGCATGTTTAAGCTCTCATATTGTATAGGTCGTGTATTAACAAGAGTTCTTTATGGGCATATTTATATAATATGTACCTTTGTTGTTCAATGTCGTGCTAAACTCGTTTCAGCATCCCTGATTTTCATCAAGGCAAATTATGATAAAAATAATGAAGTTCATATCGTGCCAATTTGTAGGTATAAAGATTTAACATTTTATAACTTATTATTTTATACAACCTTCTTTTTTACATAATTCATCAATCCCCCTGCATTTATCAGTTCCTGCATAAAGGGAGGAATCGGCTTCGCCTGATATTTTTCTTTTTTAGTTAAATTATTTATTACACCTGTGGAAGGATTTATCTTAATCTCATCCCCCTCTTTAATCTTCTCTGAAGCGTCTGCACTTTCAAAAATTGGAAGCCCCATATTGAAAGAATTGCGGTAAAATATCCTCGCAAAACTTTTTGCAATCACACATGAGATACCCGCAGCCTTTATTGAAATTGGTGCATGTTCCCTTGAAGAGCCGCAGCCGAAGTTTTTATCAGCAACGATTATATCTCCATTCTTCATCTTCTTTATAAAATTTGGATCTGCATCCTCCATACAGTGTTTTGCTAATTCTTTATAGTCTGTAGTATTAAGATGCCTTGCAGGTATAATTGCGTCTGTATCAATATCAGCACCAAATTTCCAAGCCTTGCCTTTAAGTTTCATTTAAAAACCTCCATTTTTATCTCTGTATTTTCTGTGGCAAATTTTTACAATTTTTTTGTATTAAATCATTGGAAGTTAAAAATGCCTACAAATGGAATTACCTCTTTTATTTTTCTCTTTAAGGAATCACTTTCAATTCCTTCAATCTCCATCTTTTCGTAATGACCATTCCAGCAGCCCAAAGACATTACCCTGTTTCCATAACAATCAATAATATCATTTGATAATACAGGGCCGCCACACTTTCTGCATGAGTTATAAGGTTTCACTTTTTCCTCTTAAATATTGAAAGCACCTTTTCCTTGACAAGGTTGTATCCTTCCTTTCCCATAAAAAAGATAGCGATAGCAGTCAGCCCCCAACTGATAATATAAGAACCAAAGGCAATACTGCCCAATAATTTAATATCGTAAGGGAGAAAAAATATTAGTGGTATGCAAAAGTAAAGGGCAAAGCTCAAAATTAAAAATGACACCCCAATAATAAACTTTGTATTTTTTCTTTTGTAATTACTCCGCTGTTTTTTTGTTTCCATTCCATTTAAAAATCCTTTTCTATTATTTTTCTTATAACATCATCACGGTCTTCCGCTTCGTCAGGTTGTTCATCCTTTAGTTTTTTGAGCAATGAAGAGTGTATATTGACCCTGTTATTTAAAAGTTTAATAGCCCTATTAAGTTTGGAGATGATAAGGAGTATTATAAGAGCTGATAACACCATTGCACCAAAGACCAGTTTTATCTCCATCACTCCTCCTTTAGTTCTTTAAAATTCTCCTTATTATTTGTTAACCTCTTCCTGATTAAAAGTTTTAAGGTTTTGTATAATATGAAAAACTATATCAGAAATGCCATATTTTGTAAAGCTGATAGAATTCCGCTAAAGCTGAATTTGGGAATAGGGTAGGGGGAAACTTAAATTACTGCCACTGGTTTCAACTTTTTGTATAGATTTTTTTGGGCTGATATATCCTCACTGCCCTGTTATGTTCTTCTATTGTTGATGAGAAGTGATGACTTCCATCATTTTTTGATACAAAATATATATATTTAGAGGCAGAAGGGTACATGGCAGCGTGAATAGAGGATTTTCCGGGGTTTGCAATTGGACCGGGCGGTAAACCGGCATATCTGTAAGTATTATATGGTGAGTCTATTGATAAATCCTCTTTTCTGATATTCCCATCATAGATGATTTTATTTTTTTTAAGACCTTCAAGTAAAAGTGAATAAATAATCGTTGGATCACATTGAAGCCTCATCTTCTTTTTAAACCTGTTATGAAAAACTGCTGATATTATCGGTTTTTCCTTTTCATTACCTGTCTCTTTTTCAATGAGGGATGCGAGTGTAATTATCTGATGCGGGGTTAAACTTGTCTTTTGATAGTTATTAAGTATCTCATCTGATACAGTTTTTTTGAATGTATCAACCATCTTTTTTATGATGACACTTTCATCCATACCTTTACTTATATGATATGTATCTGGAAATATATAACCCTCTAAGTTATTTGCCTCAATCCCCAACGATTCTATAAAATCCCTGTTAAATGCTAAGAGGACAAATTTTTCCCTCTCTGCGAGTCCTTTTTTACTAAGGAGGGATGCAATCTCAAAAATATTGTAACCCTCCGGTATTGTTACAGGGTATTGATATACCTTCCCCTCTAAAATCAGATTGAGGATTTGTAACGGTGGCATATCAAGGCTCAATTGATATTCACCTGCCTTAAGATTTCCCTCTGCAGATTTGTATTTTGCAAGCAGATTGAATGTCATTGTGTCTTTAATAAAACCATCCCTTTTTAATATTGAAGAGACAGTCTTTAAATCAGAGCCCTTGGGTATATTTATTATTTTTGGATTGGCAATGCGGGACATAGGTGTAGTTACACTCTTTTTTATATACATGATGCTGACAATTGCCATAATCATGGAGAATATGCAAATTGCAAGTATCAATAGGAGTGTGGCAGAGGACTTTAGTCCTGACTTTTGTTTATTTTCACAGTTATTCATTGTTATCTTGTATTCTTTTTCTATCAAGATACCCTTGCAATATCAGCTGGGCTGATAATATATCTGCCACCTCTCTTCTCTTGCTCCTCCTTACATTCGCATTTATCAGCATCTTGCTTACTTCAGAGGTTGTAAGCCTTTCATCCCAGAAGATAAAAGGTACATTTATTTTAGATTTTAAGATATTTGTAAAATCAATTACCTTTTGCGCCTGAACCCCTATAGTCCCATCAAGCATCTTTGGAAGTCCGATAATTACAGTATTTATTTCACTTGATTCTATTATATCTTTAATGCCTTCAATATCCTTCTCTAAATATTTTCTCTTAAATGTTTGAAGCCCCTGAGCGGTAATCTCCAATTCATCACTTATTGCCACCCCTATCCTTACATCACCTATGTCAAGTCCAAGTATTCTGCCCATGAAATTAGTATCTTTTAGAAATGATTATTGATGGTTAAAAAGAGGTTCTATAAAATAGTTATGAACTGCTGAGCCGCTTATTAATAACTTTAATAGCTCCGTAGAGTGTTTCATTAACAGGGATGGAGACATTCATTTTATGTCCTAATCTGACAATAGCACCGTTTAGAGAATCAATCTCCATTATTTTGCCATTTTCTCTGTCCTGTAGCATGGAGGTCTTTATTGCTCCAGCCTTTAATGTCTTAGAGATAGTCTTTTCTACAAGGTCATCCGATAGTTTTATTCCCTTTTCATTTGCGACTTCCACTGTTTCTTTCATGGCCATCTCTGCTATCTTCCTTGATTCAGGAATGGAGAGGACATCAGAGACCAATGATCCTGTCAGTGCTGTTATTGCATTAAACCCCGTATTCCAGACCATCTTTGCCCATATATCTTTCTGAATGTTCTCTGATAATTTAATGGGTATTTTGACCCTTTCAAATGCATTCAGAATTTCTTCACATCTCTTACTCTTGGTGCCGTTCAATTCGCCAATTGTAATCATTCCTGATGCAGTATGCAATATTAAGCCTGGCTCTAAAATCTGAGAGCCTATGAATGCAACACTGCCGATAACCTTATCTGCTCCAAAGAAATTGCCTATTATCTCCTCACTGTCCACCCCGTTCAGAAGTGACATTATGGTGGTATTGTTTTTGACAGAATTGTTTATTGTATTGCAGGCATCATGCAGGCCATAAGATTTTACGGCAAAGATTATGAGGTCATATTTTTCAGTATCAACTGGTCTTTCAATTGCCTTTACTTTTATATTGAAGTCTCCATTTATACTTTTTACAGAAAGACCTTTTTCCTGAATTGTTTTAAGGTGTTTACCCTTGGCAATAAAGGTTACATCTTCTCCACCCTTTGCCAGCAGCCCGCCAAAATAACCGCCAACCGCCCCCGCACCTACAATTAGTATTTTCACATGTATCGTTTAATTATTGCTTCTGTTATTGCCTTCCCAAAATCCTTTGCAGCCTCAGGACCATTTGCGGTAATAGTTTTGCCAAAAACTATTACATCTTTTTTTATGAATTTTGCACCGCCGTTTTGTAGTTCTTTTAGAGATTCGGGTGTCTCATATACAGTTGCCTCTCTGTTTTTCAAGACTCCTGCTTTTGCTAAAACTGCACCTGATAAACATATAGCAGCAACTATCTTGTCTGATTTATCAGCATCATGGATGAGTTTATGCAATTGACTATCATTCCATAGATGTTCCGGTGAGCCGTTACCTCCAACTACTATAACTGCATCATAGTCGTTAGCCTTTGCATCTTTAATCAGGATGTTTGGTGTTGCTGTTGCCC
>Ga0209211_10013677_pt1 | contig 10026 bp, 9 predicted proteins | sample RifGroA2_FD_183992 | JGI IMG/M metagenome (GOLD analysis project Ga0209211, IMG submission 183992) | Groundwater microbial communities from Rifle, Colorado, USA - Groundwater A2 (SPAdes) (version 2) | ecosystem: Environmental > Aquatic > Deep subsurface > Groundwater | place: Rifle, Colorado...
CTATGATTATTTTAGAAATCTTGATCTAATTTCATTTGCTTCCATTTTCTTCAGAAATTTTTCTAATAGGCCTTTCAATAATAATCATAGCAACAAAAACAAGAAGGATAAAAATGGTAGCAATGATTGCAAGACCATAAAGTCCAAAACCAGCAGCCATACCTATCCCAGCCGTCACCCAAAGCCCACTAGCGGTAGTCAAACCTTTTAATTTAGAATCTTGAAGCATTATTGAACCAGCACCCAAAAATCCGATACCAACAATTATTTGTGAAGCAATCATCGCTGGATTGAAACCCGGCAGATTAATATATTTTTTTGCTATTTCTTCGGAAACCAATACAAAAACTGCCGCCCCCATAGCCACAAGGGCATGTGTTTTCATCCCAGCTTCTTTGTGCACAAAAATTCGTTCAGCACCTATACATGTCCCCAAAACGACTGCTAAAAATAATCTTAAAATAAATTCGCTGTTTTGTGTTAAAAATTGTTCCATAACTTGATTATACAACTACTCCTCCGCCCAGGCAAACGTCTTTATTGTAAATAACACAAGACTGACCAGGGGCAACTAAAACCGGTTTATTAAAAATCACCTGTGCAACACTCGGTGTTGAACATTTAATCTGGCAAGATAAAAATTCACCGTGGTAACGAATTTGCGCGGTATAATTTTTGTTTAGTTTTGGAATTTCAAAAATCCAGTTTGTATTTTCCAAATCTAAACAAAAATCTGAAAAATTTAAGCGTCGTGGGTTCCCTGTCCTTTTGTCTCCGAGGGCGAAGGCGCAAGAATTTTTCAGATTTTTGTTTTGAGAAACAAATAAAATATTTTTCTTTACATTTTTACCAACCACATAATAAGCACCATCTTTTGGGGTTTTTTTAGTAATCGTAAAACCGTGTCGCTCACCTAAAGTATGAAAAACCACTCCATCATGATAACCAATTTCTTCTCCAGCCTCATTCAACACTTTTCCTTTTTTAGATTTAATATAATGTTTTAAAAATTCTTTCAAATCTACCGCACCTAAAAAACATATTCCTTGACTATCTTTTTTTTCTGCTACTGGTAAATTAAATTTTTTCGCTAATTTACGAACTTTTGTTTTTTTAAAATCCCCAATCGGAAATATAATTTTTTTTAATTGTTCTTGTTTTAATGTCCAGAGAAAATAACTTTGGTCTTTGGTTGGATCAACGCCCTTTTCCAAATAAAAAGCAGTGCTTTCTTCGGCATACGCAATATTAGGTTCGTTAACCACATTCAGGTTCGAGTGCGAGCCGTGAGAAAGCAACTGCTTTTTATTTTGTGCGTAATGTCCAGTCGCAACATAATCTGCCCCCATAGACAGAGCTTTTTTGAGAAATGCGCCAAATTTCACTTCTTTATTGCACATTACGTCTGGATTCGGTGTTCGCCCCATTTTATATTCGTGAATCATATAATCCGCCACTTCTTTTTTATAAACATCCGCAAGATCAAAAGTTAAAAATGGAATATCTAAAAAAGCCGCCACACGCATAGCATCCCGACGTTCTTCTTCTTCATTGCAAACTAAAAAATCCGGATGCCAAGTTTTTATAAAAACTCCAACAACTTCATATCTCTGTTCTTTTAATAACGCAGCAGAAACTGCAGAGTCAACGCCCCCAGATAATCCGACAAAAACAACTTTTTTCCTCATAAATAAACCTTACAATTCCATAAGCTTTTTGTAAAGCTGAAAGGTTGCACGCGCATCAGAAAGAGCTGTGTGCGCATGTTCATTTTTTATATCAAAACGCATACACAATTCACGTAAAGAAAAATGTTCAAGATCTGGTTCTTTGTGTAATTTGGCCCAAGCGAGAGAAATCGTATCTAGTTTGTGATAGTGCATACTATTTTTAATTCCGGTTTTAGCAAAAGCGTATTCCAAAAATCCTGAATCAAAAGCGATATTGTGAGCGACCATAATACAATCTTGTGTTTTGTCAGAAAAAATTTTCAGCCCCTCTTTCGGTGCATAGGCACCTATCCACTTTGCAGGATCGTAATGACTGATTTTTAGAGACACTGGATCAGCATCTTCAATTCTTTCTGGTTTTATTTTTAATTCAAATTCTTCAATTACTTCAAAATTTGGTTTTGTAATAACGCAACCAATTTCAATAATCTCGTGCTTTGTTAAATCAAGCCCGGTTAATTCAATATCTATAAAAGCTAAATTGTGTTTTCGCATTTATTTCAAGTATTTTAATTTATTTTTTACATGCTCTGAAAAACTTTTCGCATAATGAATATTCCCATCATTGTCGTGTAGATAGTAAAGATATGAGGAATTTATCGGATGAATCGATGCTTTGATTGCCTCAAGGCCGGGATTTCCAATTGGACTTTCTGGTAAACCTTTTGTCTTATAAGTTTCTGGAGCGGCGTCAACTTGAAGTGGCATATTTATAGATATTCTTTTCCACAAAATTCCGGAAATAACTCCTCTATCTGCATCTCCTTTTGCCTCTCTCTCAATAATTGAAGCCATGATAATGATATCTTTCTCTGTTTTATTTGATAAAATTATTTCGGGAAGAAGAGGAGTAATTTTTTTCGTAAAATTTTTGCTCATAGATTCTATTACGTCCTTCTCATTATTGGTAGTTAAAAAAAAGTAAGTATCTGGGAAAAGATATCCTTCTAATCCTTTCGCTTCCAATTGGAATTTTACCTTGCTAAAACTTGCTAATTTTTTGGCAAAAGTATCTGCTATTTGATTTGTATCAAAACCTTCTGGAATTGTTACTGAAACAGGCGCCATGTCGTGTTCTCCTTTTGATATCCGCCTTGCAATTTCATAAACTGATATTTTATTTTCAAAATAATAATCTGTTGATATTATGCGCTTTTCTCTATCAAAAATTATAACAAAAGCTTCAAAGGCAACACGAGAACGTATAATCTGTTCGTTTTTTAATTTTAAAGAAACACCTCTTAAGCTCATGCCTGGTTCTATTTTTACCACAATCCCGACTGGGAAATTTTTGGGCGCGCTTAAAAAGAAAAAATAAAAAAGAATCAAAAACAAAACTAAACTAAGTAGATAAAAAGCATTTTTTTTATTTAACTTGGACACCGGGTGTTCAAGCTCGCTGGGTGAAGATAAATTTTCCATAAATTATATCGGCAAATTTGTAGGCGGAGAAGCTTCCTTGGATTCAATACGCTCAAGTGTAGGAACCTTTAATATCTGACCTGGGAAGTGCCATAAGGTTGCCAGTTCTTCAACATTCAAAACATACGTTGGGGGATGAAAGTATGGCAGAAAAAATTGTTTCACAATGATAGATGCGAGACCCTTGACGTTGTGATTATTAATAAGGTGATGACGTAATGGTAAATGAAAAAATCCCCTCTCGCGATATTCATGAAGCATTCGATCAGCAAGAATCATCACTTTTCTAGGAGAAAGCGGAAAAAACTGACTACTAAAAGCATCCGCTTGGGTTGAGTTTACACGAATCAGACTATTTGAATTTGGATTTGCATATTGACGAAAAATAAGACGAATATTTCTTCTGCTACTCATATCGAACTTTTCTTTTTTCGCTACATACATAACCCTGATTCCAGTATCAAAACCGATTTTAGTGATTTTTGAAGTCATTCCTTCTAATATCTTTTCTAACTGCTTAGGAACAAATGTCTGCACAGCAGAAATCCCATCATTATCATTTGGCGGATGTATGCGACTATATGGTTTTAGCAATCTTTCCATTTCTAGATTTGATTCTTTCACCCAATCATGTTTATCAAACCAAGTTCCGTGAAGATGATACGTCTTCTTAGAAGGTGTAATAACAATTTGCATCCACATTTGTTCTCCTTTTTGTAGTGATCCAAAAAGTTCTATAACAGGAGAAATTGGGTCAACCTTAAATTCCTCTTTCGGATCTTTGTCCAATCCAAAATCCACGTAAGTCTTGATTGGAAAAGCTTGAGGTTTTTCTAACGCCCATTCACACCCCCAAGCGTTCCAAGAGCTTTCCGGAGAAATTTCATCAACAGCCAGAGTATAATCCTCCACTGCTTTTACTTGCGCCTGCGGATATTGCGCGTATATTTGTGTTTCAATCAAACCTTTTACGCGTGTTGGTGTCCGAATATAAAAATGCACTTGTCCATCAATAGAAACAATTTCCAAAGAAAACCAAAACCATACGGCTCCTTGCCAATATTCTTCTCTTCCTCCTTTCATACTCCAGTGATAAAGAGCGTTGGTAAAAAAAAGCTCCATCGCCTTCGGGCTTCGCAAAACCTCACGTGGAGGTACTATTTCAAGTAAAACAAAATCTATCCCGGAAATAAAATCCTGTTGGATATAATGAATCCAAAGTTTCCAAGCTATCCAGCCTAAAAACATTGTTCCGGCCAAAGCCAGAACACCTATTTCTAGATTAAATTTCCAGACAAAAAAAGCGAGGATTACAACAACAATCCAAAGCCAATGTTCTTTTATAAAATTAAAAAAAGATTTTTCAATAAGAACACCCTCTTTTTCAGCCATGCTTATATTTTAATACAAAAAGCAAAATAAACAAAGCAAGCGAGAGTCTTACGCTAAGGTGTAAAGTCCGTTTTTGTTCTTCTTGAAATATTTTGAATTGGCCAAGTTCACTAAAATAGTATTTTTCTTGAAATATCTTTCTTTCATCACTTTTGTAACAACATCATCTTTAGATAACGGCGCTCCTTCTCTCTTCAAAATATCTTGAATGACTTCGCGGGCAATGCCTGTTTTATAGCCCCATTCAGCCAAAGCATACATTCCTCTGCCCACTAAAACAAAACGAGAATCCCTGATGAGTTCATTGTGGCAAGTAGCATAATGCGTTTTTTTGCCGAAAGTTTTAGAAATCGCATCAGCCACTTCTTTAAAATGCATAGGCGAACCATGGCGTCTCATAACCAGAAAAGCATAATCCTTAACTCCCCGAGTACGAATATTCGGCGAAGAGGTCTTCCCCCATTCACCTAATGGATTTTTTGAAACAGTTTTAAACATAGAGAGCCATCTTTTAGCCATTTCCTCATTTCTGTATTGTTCAGCAACATCTTTCATTTGATCAAAAAACTTTTTAATCATTTCGGTTTCCGACACGAGATCTTCGTCCTTCAGGCTAGCATAAAGTTTTTTGAGGGAATCGTGAATCTTGTCAGCCATCGCGTCATCCACACTCCAACGAGTATGAAAATGTTCATCTTCACGATGTTTTTTAAAAGCATCACCTAACACCAAAAAAAAGTTAATATGATTTTGAGTGGGTTTATCCTTAGAAATATGAGGCAAGAGTTCGTGCTCCGCAACGATTGACCCAAGACTATGTACTATTTGTTTTAATTCATCAAAAATTGCTTGTTCATTTTTATAAGCTTCAGATTTTTTAATTAAATTAATTGCAGCATCTTCAATTTGACGGACACGCTCTCTGGTAATGCCATATTTCTTGCCAATTTCTTCAAGAGTTTTTCTTTTTCCATCAGCGGTTAAGCCAAAACGGTTCATAATCACATCTGATGCGCGATCTTTTAGAGGTGCAGTTATTTTTTGAGTAATTTTTTTAGGTTTGAAAGAAATTGTTGGCATATTTTTATTATAGCATTAAAATTTTTTATATTTTATATAATTTTTACTCCCTTTTCGCCTTAACTCGATCAAGTTCAGTCAGATACCTTTTACGAAGTCTAACAGATTTCGGAGTAATTTCTAAATATTCATCTTCATTCATAACTTCCAAACCTCGCTCAATACTCAAAATAAAAACTGGGTTTAGAGTTATGGCTTCGTCTGTTCCAGAAGCTCGCATGTTGGTAAGTTGTTTTCCCTTCGTAGGATTTACCGACATATCGTCTCCTTTCAAAACATTGCCGACAACCATCCCCTCATAAACCTCTGTCCCGTGACCTATATACAATATACCACGTTCCTGCAAATTTGCAAGCGAAAAAGCTACTGCTTTGCCAGCCACCATAGAAGTCATAGAACCATATTCTCTTTTTTTGATTTCTCCAGCATATTCCTTAAAACCAGTAACCCGCGAAGACATTATACCTTCTCCTTTTGTATCTATGATAAATTCACTACGATAACCCAAAAGTCCGCGTGTGGGTATGTCAAAAATAACCCTGGCGACACCTTCTTTTTCCACCATGTCTTTCATAATACCGCGTCTTTTCCCTATCTTTTCAATTACACTGCCAGAAAATTCCATCGGAACATCAATCACAAGTTCTTCATACGGTTCTGTTTTAATTCCATCTTTTTCTTTTACGATAACTTCCGGTTGAGAAACTTGCATTTCAAAACCTTCTCGACGCATATTTTCCAAAAGTATCGCGACGTGGAGTTCTCCTCGGCCGTAGACTTTGAAAAAAGATGGACCCATTTTGTTTTCACCTTGGTCCGGAGAAAAATCAACTTTTAGTCCAACATTAATTTCTAGTTCTTTTTCCAATCTTTCTTTAATTTGTCTGGAAGTAACAAATTTTCCTTCCCGACCCGCAAACGGAGAATCATTAACTAAAAAATTAAGAGACAGTGTTGGCTCATCAATTGCAATATGGGGTAGTATTTCTACACTTTCATCCTCGCATACTGTTTCTCCTATATAAATATCCGGAATTCCAGCCAAGAGAACAATATCACCAGAAGAAGCTGTTTCTTCTTCTTTCCTAGCTATACCTTCAAAGCCAAAAAGTTTTGTAATTTTTCCTTTTCGTGTTCCGTTCTCTCCCTTTATAAAAACTTGACTTCCGGTTAATATTTTTCCGGAATAAATTCGCGCCACCGCCAGCCTGCCCAAGAAATTATCATAACCTAAATTAAAAACTTGCGCCGACATTTTTCCAGTCTTATTAACAGAGGCTGAAGGAACTTTTTCTAAAATCATATCTAAAATTGGAGAAAGATCTGTGGATTTATCGTCTAAATGTTTAAAAGCTACTCCTGTGCGCCCTATTGCATAAACTGTTTCAAAATTAGCCTGCTCTTCGTTCGCGCCTAATTCAAAAAATAAGTCTAAAATTTCTTCGTGCACTCTATGCGGGTCTGCCGCCGGCTTGTCTATTTTATTTATGACAACTATCGGCTTGAGTCCCAATTCTAAAGATTTTTTCAGGACAAATCTGGTTTGAGGCATTGGTCCTTCTACTGCGTCCACTAACAGAAGCACAGAATCAATAGCACGTAAAACACGTTCAACTTCCGAACCAAAATCAGCGTGACCTGGAGTGTCTACAATATTTATCTTTGTATTCTTGTAGTAAATAGAAGTATTTTTGGAATAAATAGTAATACCACGTTCTTTTTCAAGATCGTTTGAATCCATTGATACTCCCTCATCCTGAAGCCCACCATTTTGTTTCATCAAAGCATCAGTCAAGGTAGTTTTGCCGTGGTCCACGTGAGCTATTATTGCTATATTTCTAATTTCCATTTTTGTATTTTTTGATTAATCAAACAAAAAAGCCCCAACAAACATCTGAGCTTTGCTTGATAATAACATTTTTACAAAGAATTAACAAGTTTTATTTCTTAAATTAAGTTAAATCACAAGTAATTTTATTTTTCTTGAGTATTCTCCCCAATCTTTTCAAGCAAAATTTCAGCTTTTTCTTCAAATTCCCGTCTTTTCTTTTCAAGAAGTTTCCTCCGTGCTTCATGTGTTTCAACTGATGCCTCACTGAGAATCCTTGTATTTATTGATATAAGACCAATTGGTATTTTCATTTTTTCTGTCATATTTTTAATTTATTTTACGCCACATTCATAATTTTTTGATGACGACTATCTTTCTCGTTTCCTGTTAAATTTTCTGTTCTCGTAATTTTTGATCCAACAGAAATTATAGAATTTATTTTTTTAATCATTGTAACATTTTTCGGCATTTTTGCTTTTACCATTACACTATTTCCCAATCTTTCAATGGCGGTTAAAATATCTCGAGCCTGAAAATTGGTTAATATCTTTTTCTTTCTTGCTCCAAGTATTAAACCTTTTAAGCTTTTGCCATATTGCGAAAGCAACCAAGCTTTGTGTTTATTGCTTAACTCTCCGAGATCAAGTTTAGAAATAAATTCTTCGGCTACCTTGAACTCTTCTCCATTAGGATTTGTACAGATATCAAGGAGAATATTTTCTACTTCATCTGCATTTTTTATAAGAGATTCTATCGTAAGGTTTCCAGGAATGCCATCAGAATATTCATGTTCAAAACTATCAAAATCCATTACGGAAGACGTGAGCCATTCACGATGAGCTCTTGCAATTCTTTCTTGTTCTTCTTCTGATGGCTCGCTTGATTTAACTTGGATAAGATTCATTGCATCTATTGATACTTCTTTGCCATTTCTATGGTAGATACATTCGACGAGATCAATTTGATAACGCGCATCTAAAACATCCTCAAAATAAAAAGCGTATTCCTGAGAAGGAGTTAAATCTAAAAGTTTTTTTCTGGCTCGTATAAATTGGAGAACACTTATTATCCCCCGAGAAGTAATTTCTTTTCTATTTATTTCTTCAAATCGTTGCTCATCTAAATTTATATCGCCCTTTTTGGCCCTAATATAATCTTTGAAACCTTTATTGAATTGCCTAACTAATGATTCAATGTCAGCATCAGATAAATTTTGGCAATAGGTTATAAAAATATTTTCAATCCCCGCGAGACTTGAGGCGTCTGCGCCTTGCCTATCTAATTTATTTGTAAGACCTTTTAAAAATTTATTATATAGATCTTCATTGCCCAGCAATGCTTTTTGCGCTTCTCCCAATGCGTTGTTTCCTTTTGTTTCTTTGTTGTCTATTAATTTCAATTTTCTTTCCGTGTGGCCTGCTTTAGCCAACCCTGTCTTGCCGAGTTCTCCAGTTCTTTCTACGGTAGCTAGTTCTAAATTTTTCATATTTTTATTATATAATATTTTATTACATTTATCCTTGTGCGTCGGGAAGGATTCGAACCTTCGTAGCCCTAAGGCGACAGATTTACAGTCTGTTGTAATTGACCACTCTACCACCGACGCATACAAAAAACTATACACTTTTTTATGTATTTTTACAAATTACTTTTATGCCGTTGAGCGAGAGCGTATACCAATCGGACTTTTGATTTTCCCCTTTTTGGTTGCAATATTTAGTTCGTCGTCTTTAACGGAAACAACCACAGCATCTCCTTTCTTTACTCCATTTCCAATAATATATGTAGCAACTGGATTCAAGATTTTATTTTGAATCAAGCGGTTTAGCGAACGAGCGCCATAGTGTGGATCGTAACCGACTTTTGCCAAATGTGAAAGCGCTTCTTCGGAGATTCCAAAATTTATTCCTTTACTTAAAAGTCGATCGCGAACAACTTTGATTCGCAAATTAACTATTTCTTTGAGAGCTTCTTCTGACAAAACATCAAAAACAATAGTTTCATCAAGACGATTTAAAAACTCAGGGCGAAAATTATCTTTCAACGCTTCCATAACTTTTTCCTTCATATTGCCGTAATCTTGCTTGTCAGAATTATTAGAAAATCCGATTGATTCCATTTTTTCTACAAATTGTGAACCAATGTTGGAAGTAAGAATAATAATGGCATTTTTAAAATTGACCACTCTTCCTTTTCCATCAGTTAATCTGCCTTCGTCAATAACCTGAAGAAGAACGTTAAAAACTTCCGGATGAGCTTTTTCAATCTCGTCAAAAAGTATCACTGCATAAGGTCTATGTCGAACGGCTTCTGTCAGTTGTCCTGATTCATCATAACCCACATACCCTGGTGGAGAACCAATCAATTTAGACATTGAATGTCTTTCCATATATTCAGACATATCTACACGAATAATCGCATTATCATCATCAAACATAAATTGCCCTAAGGCTTTAGTAAGTTCTGTTTTGCCAACTCCGGTCGGACCCAAGAAAATAAACGAACCGATAGGACGATTTGGATCTCCAATACCTGCGCGAGAACGACGAATTACATCAGCTACTCGCGCAG
>Ga0209211_10013678_pt1 | contig 10026 bp, 6 predicted proteins | sample RifGroA2_FD_183992 | JGI IMG/M metagenome (GOLD analysis project Ga0209211, IMG submission 183992) | Groundwater microbial communities from Rifle, Colorado, USA - Groundwater A2 (SPAdes) (version 2) | ecosystem: Environmental > Aquatic > Deep subsurface > Groundwater | place: Rifle, Colorado...
GGCCCGCCGGGGTCCAGCGATGCGGCGGTTGTCATGTCAGTGATGGCAGCGTCGATATTGCTGCTGTTGAATTTGATCAATCCTCTCAGCACGTATGCCTTCGCTTTGAGGTAGTTGTTGGCTCTTGGATGCGTTATCGTCTTGTCGACCGCCGCCAATGCCTGTGTGAGGGAATTGCCCTTGTAGTGTTCCCACGCCTGATTGTAGGTAATCACGGGCGCGAGCGAGGAGCTATCGCCTCCCGCTATGTCACCAGCCGACGAAGTATAGAAATTGAATGCTTCCGTCGGTGCCCCTTTGTCCGACCTGACCACCCCGACATTGATCTTGATTCCTGCGTATCCGTAGCGCGCGTTCAGGCCGGCGCTCAGCGCCTCCGTGAGATTCTTTTCGGCCAGTGCATATTCCCCCAGCAACCGGTAAAGAACTCCGAGGTTGTTGCGTGTGGACACAGACGTCGGGTCAGCCGCCAGGCAGTTGTCGTATGCATCCAAGGCCTTGTGCGCCGCGTATGCAAGCTCACTGTTGTCGTCGAGGAAAATCCCGGAAGACACAATGACAGCTTCTGTTTGACTGACGCCACTGACCGTGTACGCGATGGTGCATGTGTCAGCGTACCACTTGCTGGAGCTTGGTTGGATTCTCATGGAGAGCTGCGTGCTTCTCCCCGCTGCGACGGTCAACGGCAAATGAGTCTCCAGCATGAACGAAGGATTGTCAGATGTGCAACCGGTAATGACAACTCCGGAAGTGCTGTTGTTCAGGATGGAAATCGGTTTCCACAATGTCTCCCCCGGATTCTTGAATACGAATTCCGGCTGGGAAGAGATGAGGATTTCTTTGTTCATTCTCCCCGTGTTCCTGAGATTTCCTCTCACCTTCGGCCAGACAGCGTTTGCCAGGCCGCCGCAATTGCTGTTGAGAGCGTACAGATAGCCCCCGTTCGATCCTACATAAATAGTCCCGTCCGGACCGATTGCAGGTGAAGAGCCGGAAGTGTAGAGAGTTTCGAAGCTCCACGTCAGGGTGCCGTTCGGGAGGATTGCATAGATCTTGCTATCGGATGAGCCGACGTAAATGCTGCCGTCGGCACCGACCGCCGGAGAAGAGTTGATGTCGCCCGGAGTTGTATAGGCCCATTTCTTGGTGCCATCCGGGTAGAATGCGTAGACCTTGTTATCCTGTGACCCGACGTAGATGGTGCCGTCCGAACCGATTGCAGGTGAAGAGTAGTAAATCGAACCTCCGGTCGTATACGACCATTTCAGAGTCCCGCCTGGGTTAATGGCAAAGAACTTGCTGTTGTACGATCCGACGTAGATCGTCCCATCCGCACCGATCGCCGGACCTGAGAAATAGATATAGCTTCCTGTCGAGTAAGCCCATTTTTGTGTACCGGAGGGAGTGAGCGCATAGAGCTTGTAGTCTGCTGATCCAAAGTAGATTGTTCCATCCGGACCGATTGCGGGAGAGGAACCGATATCGCCTCCGGTTGTGAAGGACCACTTCTGCGTGCTATCCGGGTTGATCGCGTAGAGCTTGTTATCGTCTGATCCCACGTAGATGGTTCCGTCCATCCCGATCGCCGGCGAACAGTCGACATCGCCCTGAGTCGTGAAGGTCCATTTCTTTGTGCCGTCAGGATTGATTGCGTAGAGTCTATTATCCTGTGACCCGACGTAGATCGTGCCGTCCGAACCGATGGCGGGACTGGAATAGTAGATTGCGCCCCCCGTCGTATATATCCACTTCTGGGTCCCATCGGGATTCAGAGCATAGAGCTTGCCGTTGTACGCTCCAATATAGATAGTCCCGTCCGATCCGATCGCGGGACACGTGTAGTAGATAGCGCTTCCTGTGCTGTAACTCCACTTTTTCGTGCCCGGGGTTTGGCCAAATGCGACGTTGGCCAGTGATACCACATGCAGAAGCACCAGCAATTTCACAAACGGCGCCAATTTCATAGGAAGATCTCCTACAGAACGCTCGCGTTCTGTTCTTGTAGTCTTCAGATCATGGGTCAAGATTGCCCGACGAAGGACGCTTTTCCCGCGCCGCGGCTCTCTGAACTGCCGCGGAAGACATCAGTTTGGATACCAGTACCCCGTCGAACATGTGGAACAGGTCGAACAAACACCCACACAGCTGCATACCGGAACACAGGAGCAGGCATGGGTTGCGCATCCTGAATAGGGATTGCAGGGGCAAAGATTCGTTGCACAAACAGAATCACAGGTGCACACCATGTTGCAGCTGCAACTCGACACAGGCACGCAGGAGCAAACGGAATTACAGGAACATGTTCCGCTGCCCGTCGGTGCTTTTTCATCCGGCCGCATCAGGTGCACCTCTTTGTCCGGCAGTTTGAGATCAACCGTGTTCAGGATCTTCGGATTCTCCCTGCCTGCCGGTCGTTTGTGCAGTCGGTCGTTTGGTTTGTTGTTCATGCATACCTCGGAGAATAGGTGAGCTGCTTATAATGTCTCTTTTTCCGGCTGAGTCGTAGATGTCATCATCGGGTGATAGTACTCCCCCTTCACAAGGTTCACCAGCCTGCTCAAAACAAGCTTACGATTGAGCTGGCATCGGTCATGCCCCCGTGGTCCGAAATAATCCGTATGCCCGAGTTTGGCAATACACTCGCCTCCGCAATGCCATTTGGCAAAGCAATCCCTGCAATACTCAAGATTATTGACGGACATCGAGTGTAGAAATTTCCGTTTCCCTTCATCGATTTCAAGGCTACCGTCATCCTTCATCTTCCCGATGAACATGATCTCCGATTTTGGATCATCCCTGGTGGTCACCTCGTAGCAGGTGGTGATGAAACCATCCGGCGTCACGGAGAAATTGTCTCTCGTCGCTCCGCAAAACGTGCTCGTGAGACTTTCGATCCTGCATCCTGAATACATGAAGGCGACACCATACCGTTTTGCCTTCAAATCGCATTTCTTGAAATTCAGGAGGAATTTCTCCATGTCCGGCGACAACGAGTTATTCGTCTTGCATCGACCGCAGTAGAACAGCGGCTCGAAGTGCACCATTTTCGCCTTGTAGTTCTGACCGATGAAATCAAGGCTCTCTTCCATGAGGTCGACGTTGTAGGAGCTGATCGTGCTGCGGACGCCATAGTTGAAATTGTGCGCGTCGAGGTACTTCATCGTGCGATCCACGAATGCGAATGACCCCTTCCCGTTTGGAAGCGGACGGTGATAATCCTGCACATGCGGGAGCCCGTCGAAGGAAATATTGAGACTGGCAAGATGTTTCATGATCCAGTCCAGCTGCGAAGTGCTCAGCAGACCGTTGGTGGCAGAAAACACCGTGAGTTTCAGCCCGGCTTTTTCGCTCTCCTCTTCGGCATACTCCACGGCGCGCCTGACAAAATCCCAGGGAAACAGCGGCTCACCGCCGCCGTGGAATGCAAGCGACACCATCGACTGACCCTGCCCCTTGACGTTCCTTATCACCTCATCGATGGCATGCGTGGCGACAAACCAGTCCATGGTCATGGGATTCGAGTCGCCGGCGGACGCATAGCAGTATTTGCAGCGCAGATTGCACTGGTTCGTCGGAAAAAGCGTGACCATCGTCGGCCTGTACTGCGCCTGGAACTCGGTCACGACACTGGCTTCAGAGGAGCCATTAAGAACGTGCTTTTGCTCGAGGAATTCCAGCGTGGCCTGCTGCTCGACATTCAATGTCCCGGCATCGATGCTGCCGAGCTCGGCCAGCAGGTTGACCAGATCATTGTTGACGGTGGAGACGAAACCAAGTCGAGGCGCGTAGAGGATCTGATGATCATCGTCCAGCGGCAGCGTGAACAGGTCGCAGCTCACCGAGTAGTTAGTGGCCACCGTTCGTCTCCGCAATTTTCACAATCATCTTGTCGCCGTAGTAAATCAGCCTGCCTTGTTCCAGTTCATTTAGGGAGGTCCTGATCCGTGCGTCAACGTCCGCTTGCGACAAACCGTGGAGTTGCGCAATCGCGGACTTCACATCGGCGATCGTCGCTCCGTTTTCGATGGTCTTCAAGACGTCTGCTTCGCAGCCGGCGAAATGATGGGCAAGAACATGGCCGTCAGGCAGATGCGTAAAAAGCTCCACCCTGTTCCCGGAGAGGTTCCTGATCCGGAACGCCGGGTTGAGGCGGACGACGACAGAGGGCATGAATCCGCGGGCGGGACCCGCATCGACGGCGGCGAGGCCCGAGTGTGCGACTGCAGCAGTGCCGGCCAGTGCTGCCGCCAGCCGGAAGAACCTTCGGCGGGAGATTGGCGCATCGATTTTCTCTCTCATGGTAGTATGACTCCTCTCAGAACAGAATGGGTGGTCAGACTTTCTCATAGTAATCTTCTCGTTCGAGCAGCTTCGCAATCCTCCCCGCGATCAGGCGCCTGGTGGTCTCGCATCGGTCATTCTTCCTTGCCCCCGCGAGATTGTCGTCACCCAATTTCACGACACAGTCACCCGCACAATGCCATTTGGCGAAGCAGTCGGCGCAATAGCTGTAGTTCAGAACGGTGAGCGAGCGCAGCGCTTCCAGCTTGCGCGCGTCGCAGCTCAACGTGCCGCCCGGCAAGATCCTGCCAAAGATGAACGTGGATGCCATGGGATCGTCGGCGCTCGTGACCTGCCAGCAGTTCGTCAGCAAGCCGTCGGCAGTGACGGCAAAATCGTCCGTCCCCACGTAACAGAAATGCGGTGTGAGTCTGTCAAACCGCGCACCCGAATACCCGAGTGAGAGTCCATGGCTCGATGCGAGCGGCTCGATCGATTGGAAGATCTCTGCAAACCTGTGCAGGTTCGGCACCAGGCTTTTGTGAAGCGTGACATTCGGGCCGCACGCAGAGACCGGCTCGAGGTACAGAAGGCGGCAACCGTAATTCTGAATCACAAAGTCGAGTGATTCAGCGAGCAGCTCAAGATTGAAAGTACTGACAGTGCAGCGGATTCCGTATCGAAAGCCCTTGCGGTCGAGGTATTTCAACGTGTTGTGAACAACCCGGAAGGAAGCACCCTCGATCCCGGATGGCCTGTGGAACTGTTGCACGCGCGGCAGAACGTCGAAAGACACAATGAGCGAGTCGAAGTGCTCCGTGATCCAGTCGAGCTGAGATTCCGAGAGCATCCCATTCGTCGAAGCGCAGACCTTCAGCTCCTTGTTGAGCTGGCCGCACCTGCTGTGTGTGTAGTCCACAATGCGACGAATGAGGTTCCAGGCGACGAACGGCTCACCGCCCCCGTGAAACTCAAGATCGAAGACCTCATCTCCGGTTCGGCTCAGATAGTCGAGATAGTACTCCACGGCGCTCGATGCCGTCTCCCAATCCATGATCCGTCGATGCGTTCGTGTTCTCGAGGCATAGCAATAGATGCATTTCAGGTTGCATTGGTCTGTCGGAAAGAGCGTCAGTTTGGAAGGCGCAAGGTCTCCGGAGCGGGCCCGGATGGGCCGTTTCACCGTACCGTTGACAATCCCGCGCCGGATGAGATAGGCGACGATCTCTTTCTGTTCCGCCGAGAGTTCCTCTGATCGGAGGGTTTCGAGATCGCGGAGCAAAGCCACGAGGTCCTCGTTCCCGTGGCAGACAAAGCCGGCGAGCGGTGCGTAAAGCACGGTTTTCCCCTCGTCGTTCGGGAGGAGGAAGAGATCAGTTGATATGGCGAACTCGCTCATCGCACCGATCCGCAGGGACGCGTGAGATTCTGATGTTCGTGAAGTAGTCTATGCATTCTTCGCGGGTGCTGAGTTCAACGACGTGCCCGGCGGCTTCAATGATGTTGGCCAGCCCCAACCATTTGAAAACGGTACATTCGAATTCCGCATCATGCTCCGGCTCCGAAAGCGGGCAGAGCGACGGACAGTTCTTGGCGCAGTGGGAGCGGTTATAGCAGTCCTCGCACTGCAGAGGCACGTGTCGGAGTCTCGCTACAATGCTCGCCAGTTTTGGCCGGTCAATCGAGAGTTTCCCGGTCCGTTCATCGTAGCTCCCGTACACAAAGCGCCCGTTTTCCTGCTCGTGATTACTCGTTGCGAGGAAGCAGGCGGTCAAATACCCGTCCGGTGTCATCGTCAGATTATTCTGACGGAGCATGCAGAACCTGTCATGGTTCTCGCTCCATCTGGTTCCGGAATAGATGAGTCTCATGGCCCTTGGCTTCGCCCAGGAACGCGCTTTCAAGAAATTGAAAACAAACGAAGACTGGTCCACGGCCAGCTTTTCGTCGAGCGTGCCGTTCGCCGCCCGGTACACGGGAAAAAAGTGAATCGTGCGGAAACCGAGATCATGGAAGAACTCAGCCGTTTCCCTCATGCGGTCGACAGAATTCCTGGTTACGGTCACGCGGATCGTGACGCGATTTGCATCGATCGATCGGAACACATCGGCGGTCTCGGCGACTTCTTCATAGCTCGGCCGGCCGTCCGCATGCCTCCGGTGCATGTCATGGATTTCCCGACATCCGTCCCATGACAGCGTGATGCCATCGAATGTTCGTGCGGCCCATTCGGCGGCAGCGCGATCGATAACGCCGTTCGTCGTGCAGAAAGAAAGCACCTGCAATCCATGACCGGCAGCAACTTTCCTGCAACATGCGATGATCCCGCCGACCAGCGCCCTGCTCAGGAGCGGTTCGTTACCCCCGTGAAATCCCAGCACGAAGGGTCGCGTCATTGCTTTGCAGCGAGCGGCGACAACTTCCGCCGCTGCCCGGACGGCGTTGATACTCACGTTCCTCTCCGGCCTTGTTCTGTTGCCGGAATCATAGCAGTAATCGCAGCGTAAGTTGCACCTGGTGTTGACATAAACCGTGAGGCACTGGGGATGAAATCCCGCATCGTGGAATTCGCTCAACGTACCAGGATCTCCCGGGCCTGCGAGCAGGCTCTTTTCCCCGGCACCTTCCATGTCGCGAACCCATCCTGCGGTAGGATCCAGTCGCAGCCGCAATTCGTCGTTCTCAATCTCGTACAGTTCCCTGCCCATCACGAATTCAGATAGTCAGTTGACCAGTTGAACACGATGCAGCTTTCGCTTCTCATGGATGCTCATGGGAGGAACAAACTGCAGTTTCGCGATCGTCCCCGGGTGACGCGCTGCAAGTCCGCTATCAAGCGAGTCGGGGTGAGCGAAATAGTCGCAGCCGATGTTGTTTCTCGAAAGGAGATTCAGTACTTCCACGTTCGTCAGCCTTTTCGGATAGATCAGGAATGTCTCCAGGATCCCATCCTCGCTGACTTTGTCATACTGCTGCTTCAGCATACGTCCCATGACGAGACGGCGCTGACGCATCTGGTTTTCTTTTTGCCGCAGGGTGCAATTATTGACCACCACCCGCAGTTTCTGCTCGCCGCAATAGCTCACAATCCGCTGCGTGTTCGCCAGACTGTCCACATCGTATCGAACTACCGATTCCTTGTTCATCGTGAACGTGCCGGTCCGCGCGCCGGCCCTCGAATCCTCATCAACGACGATGTACTCGTGCAGATTCAGGTACTCGACCTTGATCTCGTCCAGAACATGAAGGACGGGTTCGAGCGTGGGATAATCATCGGGGATGGACGGGATCTCCACGGCAACATGCTCGAAGATCCGCGCCGCAGTTTTAATCTTGTTCAAGATGGACGCCGAATGATAGTTGGTCGCGGCGATGTTGAAACGCAGCTCGTTGAGTCCCTCGCGGGCAAGCATCGCCATGTGGCTCTCCTCGATGGCAATGCCGTTGGTGTACGCCCAGAAATAACAATGGGGGAACCGCTGCTTGAGATAGGTCAACCACGTCACCAGCCGATCGTACGCGAGCAGGACTTCCCCTCCCGAGAAACTGATTCCTTCGAACGACGCTTCTTCCAGGTGCTTTGATAACGTCGGGAGATCATTGCCGAATGCGCTGACGGTCGTATCGAGTTGCTTGAATGGCGCCGGACAGAAGGCGCACTTTGCATCGCAGAGATAGGTCAGGAAGATACAAAGCCACTTACCTTGCTGGCAGGTTTGACATCCGCGGGAAAGCCGGGAGTGAGATGTGGAGAAAGCGTCCATACGGAGGAGCGTAGCCTGCTTAGCAGCGTGGGTTCACCCTGGCTTTGGTGACAGAGAATGCTGAGCGAGTGGTACGGTGCCTGACCTTTTGGGGAGACCAGTTGATCGAAACTGCCTAAACATATTGCGAATCGTAGATAATGTCAAGTCTGACGGGCGTGTCCAACAGGTCTGCCCGGGGATCATGAACCGACCGAGCACGCACCCGAGCCATGGCGCCTGTCCCTCGGTTTCGCGGTCTCCTCGAATCCGCATTCTCCCCTTCTTGTGCAGTTTGGGAGCCAAAGACCGGCCGGGAATCGCTCTCAAACTGAGAATTCCGACTCCAGGATCCTACGGTCTACACGATGCACTTTGCCCCCTATTCATATTGTGCCGACTGGACGATCGGTCTGGGCACTTTGACTCGCGGCTCGTCAACCTTGAACGCAACCCACATTGCCGAGGCAAGCGCCAACAGCCCGGCAATAAGAAAGACCGCGTCATAGCCGAAGCGGCTGGCGATGCCGCCGGCGACGAGACCGAAAACAACAAAGGGGGAGGTCACCAAATTGGTCAGCGCCACGTACGTGGGGCGTTCTTCTTCCGAGCAGAATTCCGCAACAATGGAAAGCCTGGAGATGCCGCTCAGGCCGATTTGAAATGCCATGCCCACAAAGACAACGAGGTACCATTGTTCGTTCGGTGCAAGGAGCGCCGTAAAACAGGACAAGACCGTCGAGGATGCAGCCAGCACCAGGTTCACTTTGTGGCCAAACCGATCGGCGATGTAACCGAAGAACGTGTTTCCCACGATCATGCCGCACATCATGACAATCGTGAACGTGCCGGCTGAGGAGTCATTCAAAGAGAATTTCTCGATGGCGTGAACGGCGTAGAAGGCTCCTGCCATTGTCGCCGCAATGAGGAGCGCGTCAGAGATCAGGAAATTGCGAAAGTTCTTCTGCTCGTTCAGAATACGGGGGAGGTTTCGATAATAGTCGAGGATATGGATGTTTTCAGAAACGGTCGACGGTGTTTCCTCCTTTAAGAGTGTCAAAGCCCAATAGGAAACCGATGTAAAGAGAAAGGCGAGGGTGAACAATACACCATAGCTGGTCGGATACGCGATGTTCGCCAGAACCTTTTCTACGACCAGCCCGGCAAGAACGCCGAGTACGCCGCCAAGAAGATTGCGCGCCGCGAAGAGCCGCCCCCGGAGCTCCACCGGCGTGAGTTTCGCAATGACATCAAACCAGACCGGAAAACAGATGCTTCCAGTAACTGCAGCGAGGGCAAACACTACGAAGAAGAGAATGGTGCCGACTGATGAACTCAGTTCTCCAAGAAAGAAGAACGACAACAAGGCAAGCATGAGCCAAGGCACGCGTTGAAAGAATGCGGTCTGAAGAAACAGCCGTCTCTTGAACGGAAAGCGTTCCACATGGTTAGCGATGAGAATCTGAGGAGCGTTGAATCCCGCAGTCCAGATGAGCGGCACCAATCCGACGGCAAAACTGCTGTGGCTGATGTTTTTCACCATGACGGGTATGACGGTCTGCATCGACACGAAACCGATCGCGAACGCATACATCGCCCCATCGAAGATATTCGCAGCAAGATTTCCGCGGAGTACTACGGGCGCTTGCCGTATCCCCGATCCAAAAAACCACCCGAGCACAATTCACCTTTGCGTTGTTTATCCCGAGATCCGAGTAGTAAGCCCAAAAAGACAACAAAGCCGACCATGAACCAGATCGGCTTTTCATTCAAGCTACTACCTTCTGCACTCTAACGTTGTTTATGAATATCGGCAAAACTAGGCGGAAACTCAAATAATCCTGACGATCGGATTGCACGATGAAGACCGGGTCCAGCCACTCACGACAGGTGCAATCTCACTCTGAGCGGACTTCGAACCGTCTCGAGCTCAGAGACGCTGATACACCCTCACATAGTCAACGGTCATCGTTTGCGGGAAGACTGTGAATTCGTCCGGGCT
>Ga0209211_10013679_pt1 | contig 10026 bp, 9 predicted proteins | sample RifGroA2_FD_183992 | JGI IMG/M metagenome (GOLD analysis project Ga0209211, IMG submission 183992) | Groundwater microbial communities from Rifle, Colorado, USA - Groundwater A2 (SPAdes) (version 2) | ecosystem: Environmental > Aquatic > Deep subsurface > Groundwater | place: Rifle, Colorado...
TCACTTTCTTGTTATTATTGGTTTTACAATTGTGTTTAACGGATTGGCAATCTTTAACTATAAAAAAACAGTTTAGCAATTCACTACAAACCTTCAGCAATTGGAAGAAGTTAGGATGAAGATTTAAGGGTTCTAAAACCCCGCAATCTTCAAGAAGTTTTGAAATAGTAGCTACCCTACCAGGTATACTCATCTTTAATTTCCCCGAAATCTTTCCGCAATTGTCCTTTGTCAAATGTAAGCAGATCCGGGTCTTCATTAATCCAGGTTTCAAACATTCGGGGTGTAAGTTCAAAGTGACACTGAATACCATATGCGTTTGAGCTAAATTTAGCAATCTGATTTCGGCAGAATTTTCCTGTTGCCAATAGCTTCGTATTCTTTGGTAGGTCAACAGTTTCACTATGAAGATGAAATACACTGAAAGTATGATTGAGACCTTTAAAGAGAGGATCTTGTTTTCCCTCCTTCGTTAAATCTACTGTAAAGTAGTTGTTTTCAGGATCACGAAAACCAATTTCTTCGATCGGATTTTTAACCACCTTTCCTCCAATGGCTTTAACAAGAGCTTGAAAGCCGAGACAAATCCCTAAATAAGGAATATTTGCTGTAATAGATTCACGGATTTGTACCAGCTCATTGCGCATTTTATTATTATCATCATTAGCACTCTGGGGACCACCAAGCACAATTCGGAGTAATTTTTGCGAGCAGGAAAAGTTTGCCCTTGATTAAGGTCAACAATTATATATTTAATATCACGTTCTTTTAATAAATCCTCAAGAAGACCTGGAGTTTTCCGGGTAATATTTTTAACTATGAGTATTTCTTTTTCCATAAAGTGAGTAACTAAATATTGAGTTGAAAATATTGTTGATTTCAATTTAATATTTTTATATTATTAAATCAGATAATTTTCTCCGAATATAGCAATGTTTTTCCCCTTTACCATAGAATGTCTTGAAAAAATTTTATACTTAACCATAACCAAAAACGGAAGGAGCACATTATGTTAGCAGAGAAGTTCACATCTATTTTCAGGGAAGAACATCGACAGGTTCGCGATCTTCTTTTGGCTCTCATCCAGGCATTTAAAACCCGGGATAAAGTTAATATCAAATTGATGCTGCAGAAATTGGCTATCGTTGCCGGTCCACATTTCCGATATGAAGAAGAATCAATCTACCCGGAGTTGAACGCATTCTTCACAAAAGAATACGTTGAAAAACTATTAGGTGATCACGACATGGCAATTGTTTTTGCTAAAGAACTTGTTACCCTGTCTGGGAAAGAAGATCTCACAGATGAAGATATTCAGAAAGCGGTATGCATACTGCAAAGTATTATGCCGCATGTTTCCGATTGTGATGGATTATCTATTCTCATTGAGACCTTGCCTCAAGAGAAGATTCAGAGAGCGTTAGATGCAAGGGATCGAGCCCGTGAAAGAGGATTAAACCTGATTGATTGGGCAGATAATGAGCGGAAACGACCGGTTCCTGACGGTATTATTTTTTAATTATCTATAGCTTCATGGATCAATGGAGATTGTTGAATCATTTAATCAGAGAAACAAAAGCTACCTTTACTTTATTCATCAAAGGAAGAACAATTAAACAATGCAGTTGCTTTAAAAGAATATATTGAGAAGAATTAAATAATCCTTTAACCAGAAAAGAAAGGTGAACAATGAGCAAACCTTATTTCCCTGTTGAATTGCTGAAATGTCTTGTATTGCCGGAGTTGGTGGTAATGTAAAACCTCTTGTAAAGAAAGCACAATCTGGAAGAAAAATTATCGCAATAGATGGTTGCGCTCTACAATGTGTTAAAGTATGTCTTAACAATGTAGGTGTTGAGCCTGATGTTCACTACGTCCTTACAGATTATGGACTGAAAAAAGAATATCATAAAGATTATAACGATGAATGTGTAGATGAAATTTATGAACTTGTTACAATCGAAAATTTATAATAATTAAGGAGGAAGCATTATTTTAAACCTGAATGAAAATAAATACAATGGATTCAAATAATCTAAAAACATTAATAAATGAATTAAAAAGTCGGGTAAATATAAGTTCAGCAGCACGGTTTTTCATAAAGAATATTTGTCAATTGAATAATTGGGTTTATGGAGAATTCTGGTTACCTGACAAGGATAATACATTTATGATCTGGTCGGGGTGCTGGAGTAAAGATGAAGATTACTTTGAAAAATTTTCAAAATTTAGTTTGATGCACAAATTTTCCAAAGGCGTTGGTCTTATTGGTAAGATTTGGGAGGAAAAAAATTTAATATGGATTAATGATCTTTTTAGCGATAGTAATTTTTTGAGAACTGAAATAGCAATAAAAAGCAGGTTAAATTCTGCAATAGGAATTCCAATACTAAATGAAGAGAAAGTTCTATTACTCCTTTGTTTTTTCCTGAATAATTTGTCATCGAATGATCAGGAAAATGCAAAAGCAATATTTAGTCATTCCGAAGAAATTGGTGAAATATTAGCTAAACTTGATTAGTATGTATATTAAATTAACGTATTCCTTACTTAGAAGCACTTTATTAACTTTGAAAGGAAAAAGAAGTTATAATTTTATCTTTAAGTTCATTAAGGTTCAGAAAAAAATTAGGATAAATACAGCACTCCACTAAAAGGTGAAGTGCTTTAACCTTATTTGCTTTCCGCAAGTTTAACAGAAACTTCAAAATCAATTTTTTCAAAACCGGGTCTTTGTCTACCCATTCCACCGGGAGGCATTCTATCGCCTCTTCCTTCCATTCCTCCGCCCGGCATATTTCCACCCATTCCAAATCCGGAACCATCTTGCCTGTCAAAATCACCCATTTTAAATTCACCGGATTCAAAACCTAAACTGAATTCGTTCCCGGGAGATAAATTCAAAATGTGATCTCCAACGAGACTGCTTTTTAACGGTATTTTCATTTCATATACTGATAGCCCCATTTGATAACCAACATCAATACTTATCCCTACATCATTTTTAAGATTGTAGGAGGTCAATGGAAAATTATCGGTATTAACGATTCTGAATTCAGTCTGCGAACTTTTAAAATGATCTAACCTTACTTTAAAATCCGGTCTTTCACCTCCCTGCCATTTTCGCGTAGGCATCATTCCACTTTCTTCTCCCGATCTCAATGGATATTGAATTCCTATTTTTTCTCCTCCGTTTTTAGGCTCAAACCATACCGTAAAACCGGTAATAAAAAGCTGAAACATTTTTGAAGTATCGCTCGTTGCAAGGCACAAATATAAATTTTCGCCATCATTAGCTACTCCAACAGCAGATTTCTGATCGGGTAAATATTTAAGCTTTCCCAGCCAGTCTGCCTGGTTTCCATCAACAACAATTGAATTATCATTCCAGATGCTTTTGAGTTCTTCATCACCACAGCCGTTTAAAAAAGCCGGAACTACAGCCAGCAAAAGCAAAAATATTTTTTTCATTTTAATGCCTTTTAGATTTAATTTTTCTTCTTAAGAGCTTAGACAAGCAAAGTAACGGTTGTGTTAAATCAATTTATAAAAAAAACAGATATTTATTTTTTAATTCTCAGTAATTAAGAAGAACTAATTCAATTTTATTTAATATTTTTACTACGTAATTTTTTCAGAAAACAACGGAGAAATGAATGTACAAATTAGTTTTGTTGCGCCACGGTGAAAGTACCTGGAATAAAGAAAACCGTTTTACAGGCTGGACGGATGTCGATCTTTCAGATAAAGGAAAAGAAGAAGCAAAAAAAGCCGGAGAGCTTTTAAAAAGGGAAGGTTTCATTTTTGACATTGCTTATACAAGCGTTCTAAAAAGGGCAATAAGAACTTTGTGGACGGTACTTGATGAAATGGATTTAATGTGGATTCCCGTCATTCGCAACTGGAGATTGAATGAAAGACATTATGGAGCTTTGCAGGGATTAAACAAAGCTGAAACTGCAAAAAAATATGGAGATGACCAGGTAAAAATCTGGAGAAGAAGTTATGATATCCAACCGCCTGCTTTGGAAAAAACTGATGACAGATACCCGGGTAAAGATCCTCGCTATAGTGAACTCGATGAAAAAGATCTTCCTTTAACAGAATGCCTTAAAGACACTGTTGATAGATTTGTCCCTTACTGGGAAAACGTAATTGCGCCAACAGTTAAATCTGCTCAGAGAGTTATTATTGCAGCACACGGAAATAGTTTAAGAGCTTTAGTAAAATATCTAGACAATATTCCTGAAAAAGAAATAGTCGAGTTGAATATTCCTACGGGAATTCCTCTTGTTTATGAACTCGATGAAAACCTTAAGCCGATTAAAAATTATTATCTCGGCGATCCTGAAGAAATTGCGAAAGCCGCACAGGCAGTTGCCAACCAGGGAAAGGCGAAATGAATAAGGTGAGATTCACCTTCAAGGTGAGTCTCACCTTCACAGACTCTATTTTATCAGAATAAACTTTTTAGTATCCGAAAAACTTCCTGCTTGAAGTTTATAGAAATAGATACCTGATGCCAGATTCACAATACCGGATGCATCGAATTCAACTTCATATTCTCCAGCAGGTTTCTCTTCATTAACTAAAGTTGCAACTTCTCTTCCGAGAACATCATAAACTTTTAAGGAAACAAATCCGAAACCTGCCTTGCTGTCAGGCAGGTTCGCAATCCGAAATCCGATATTCGTTATTGGATTAAATGGGTTTGGGTAGTTTTGTGAAAGTGAAAACCTGTCAGTAACAGAAGGGTCGTTTACATCGTTAATAATATCCTCTACCTTCTTTAAAATCCAGTTGCCCGGATCAAATACTATTGAGTCGGGTTTGCCTGTAACTTCAAATTGAAAATCCTGGCTTTGTGAGTTATTAAAAACTGTGATAGTAGTGTCGCCAGAATTGGTGTAGACCTTAATCTGAACAGGCATTGTAAAAAACTGAGGATCTGAATTCATTTCTTGTGTAATATTCATATCAATTTTATAGGTGTTATCATCAACTAAAGTTGTCCCCCAGTTCACTGTATACTCGGGATAATTCTCACCATATATCCATTCCTGAAAGAAGTAATCGAGTGATTGTCCATAAACTTCCTCTGCAATTTCCTGGAAGTCCTCTGTAGTTGCTACTCCATAAGAAAGAACAGGATCATTGGCATAAGTGTACAAAATGTTAAAAAATGTTTCATCACCTACAATACCCCTTAGCATATGTAACACACAGGCTCCTTTTGAATAAGACCGAAATGGATTTAATATCTCATAAATATCTGAAGCATTTTGCACCCAAATTGACCCCGTTGCATTAAGTGCGCGCCTCATTCTATATGCTATTAAAGAATCATAGACCGATTTGCCATACTTCATTTCCCGGTAAAGAATTTCTGAATAAGTTGCAAATCCTTCGTTTAGCCAAATGTGATGCCAATCTTTACAGGTAATTTTGTCACCAAACCATTGATGCGCGATAGGTTCTGCTCCCCAGACTCCCATAGATGCACATGTTTGGTGTTCCATTCCACCACCCCAAGTCGCTGCATGACCATAACGCTCATCTACAAAAGGATAAATACCAAACTTATTGCTGAATACTTCCAACATATCATCAGTTTCATCCAAGACCGGTTTGATATTATTAAGCATTTCCGGGAAAATGTAATGTGTTATCGGCATCGAATCGCTTATACTATAATGGAAATATGTATCGTACTGGTAATAATCACTTATTGCCAATGAAATAAGATACTGTGCAATCGGATGGTGATTTTTCCAATGATAAGTATGAGTTCCATCTTCGTTATTTATGATAGTTTCGAGCGTTCCGTTAGAAACAGGTATTAAAACCGTATCGACAGTTACCCATACATCAGATGAATCTGCTTTATCTGCAGGTGTATCTTTACAGGGAAACCAATCACTTGTTCCGTAAGGTTCACTTTTAGACCAAATGAGAGAGTGTTCATAATACGGCTCGAAATAAAAGCTGCCTTGCCCGGTTGGGTCAGGTAGACCTCGATAAAAAATTATGACAGAAAGTGTTTCGTTCAGAATGTATGTTCTATCCAGTACTATATTAATTTTATCATCAATATGAGTAAAGACTGCAGGAGAACCGTTTAATAGCAAAGAGTCAACTGTTAGTGTATTCTTTAAATCAATAAAAAATGAATTTGCCGAAGTTGTATCAATCCTGATATCAATTCTAACAGCACCTATTAAATATGCCGGCTCGTAAGTCAGGTTTAACTCCAAACCATAATAAGTAACGTCAATTTTGGAATCACCCGGATAATTTATTTCTGATGCCTCTAAGATTTTAACATATTTTTCTTTTTCTGCTTTAAGAAACAGATCATAATCAGTCTGCGCAATAGTAATTGACGAAAGGATTAATAATATTGTAAATATTCTAAAAAACATTTCATTTCCCCTTAGTGAATAATTTATTTTCCTTCTATTTCAAAAGAAGCATCTTATTAATTGAAGAATAGTTCCATGTTCTCAACTTATAGAAATATATTCCGCTTGCTAAACCCTTTGCATCAAACTCAACTTCATACTCTCCCGCTGGTTTTTCTTCGTTAACAAGAGTTGCAACTTCTCGTCCCAAAACATCATAAACCTTAATATTTACGAATGACGATTTTCCCGAAGGGACAGGTGGAATTATGAATTTAATTTTTGTACTTGGGTTGAATGGGTTAGGGTAGTTTTGATAAAGCTGATAGTTACCTGGAATATATTCCTCTCTTTCATCAACGCTAATTACAATACCTCCTTCGTTAAAGTAACATAGCCCTCCAGATGATGTCCCTATGATTTTGTTATCATTTGAATCAATTACTAAAGAAGTAATATAATCATCTGAAATACCGGAATTTATAGTATTAAATGTAGTCCAATTTACATCATCAAACTTCGATAGACCTCCTCCTGAAGTCCCAATCCATTTATCCCCCTCAGAATCAAGAGCTATTGATTTTACATTGTTCACTGGTAGACTTGAGTTTGATGAATTAAATACTATCCAATTTACATCATCAAATTTTGTCGCTCCACCGATTGTTGTACCAACCCATTTATTTCCATCTTTATCTATACAAATAGTGTTTATCTCATTATCCGGCAAGCCCGAATTTGTTGTATTATAAACAGTCCAGCTTGACCCATCAAATTTTACAAGTCCTTTAGTTTTTGTTCCTACCCAAATATTCATTTCTGAGTCGCTGGAGATAGATAAAACTTTATTTTCAGGCAAACCGGAATTATTAGTTTTATAAGTAGTCCAATTGGTGCCGTCAAATTTTACCAATCCTCCTGCATTTGTTCCAATCCATAGATTGTCATTAAGGTCAACTTCTATCGTATTAACATAATTGTCAGGTAATCCGGAATTTGATGTGTTATATGTATTCCAACTAGTACCATCATATTTGGTTAAACCGTTTCTGCTGCCTATCCAAACATTATCTTGTTTATCTGTTGTGACTGAATATAAAGTGGCTTCTGGCAGACCTGAATTTGAAGGATTAAATTCCTCCCAATTTTTTCCATCAAATCTGGTTAACACCGCACTTGTATAATAAGTACCTATCCATAGTGTGCCCTTACTATCTTGTGCTATTGACTTAATGATGTTTTCAGATAGCCCTGAATTAGACATATTATAACCAACCCAATTCACATCATCAAATTTTACTAAACCCCCACCATAAGTTCCTATCCATTTATATCCTTCAGCATCAACTAAAATTGGCCAGGCTTCATTATTTGGCAATCCTGAATTTGTGGTACTGTAGACTGTCCAATTTGAATCATCAAATTTTGCTACGCCCCCGTCATGGGTTCCAACCCATTTATTTCCACTCTTATCAATAGTAATCCAAATTATAAAATCATCAGTTAGATTAGAGTTTGCAGTGTTATAAATAACCCACGATGTATCATCAAATACGGCAACACCACCGTTATAAGTCCCTACCCATTTATTGTTTCGAGAATCTACTACAACAGTGTATACTCTCCAATCTGGAATATTAGAATTTAAAGTATCATATATAATCCAATTTGTTCCATCAAACCTGGTTAAACCATTACCTGCGATCCATAAACTTCCCTCCGAATCAAATGCTAATGACCAGAGATAATCACCTGGGAGATCAGAATTTGAAGTATCGAATACTGCCCAATTAGTATTATCAAACTTTACTAAACCACCGCCGTAAGTTGTAATCCATTTATTATTAATTGAATCAATTGAGATCATGGTTATTAAGTCAGATGATATACCGGAATTGATTTTGTTATATACGACCCAATCCATATCATTAAATTTTGCTAATCCTCCTCCCCATGTTCCAATCCACTTCGTTCCCCCGGTGTCTATTGTAATAGCCCTCACTTTGTTATCCGGTAATCCAGAGTTACTTCTGTTAAAAAAAACCGTTTCCCCATTAATTTTATTCAACTTAATAAGCCCTCCTCCGAAAGTTCCCGCCCATATATAATTGCCTTCTTCAGCAAGAGCCATTATCTGATCGCCGCTTGTATAGTTCATCCATTCCGGAGTTTGTGCTGAAAGACTATAACAGATTATCATAATTAATATGGTTAATTTCTTTTTCATTTACTTATAAACAGGAATAGTTTATTGGTTGATATAATTCTCCTCTGTGTTTTTTCTTTCCCCTGGAGAATAGGTAAACGCATCTAAACTTGTACTCAATATCCCTTCCCCAAGGGCTACGCAAATTTGCAAATGTTATTTTATAGAATCAATTATTCTTGTCACTCAGCAAACATTATGTAAAAAAATTCCAACAAATTCTCCTTTTATTTTAAATAAATCATTTTCTTAGTTGCAGAATAGTTCCCGGCTTGAAGCTTGCAGAAATAGATTCCTGATGCCAGATTCATGATACCGGATGCATCGAACTCAACTTCATACTCTCCCGCTGGTTTTTCTTCGTTAACAAGAGTTGCAACTTCTCTTCCGAGAACATCATAAACTTTAAGATTTACGAATGACGATCCAAATACTAAGCAGAGTTAAAAAAGATTTTTTATTATAAACAGCAAATTGAATCTCAACAGGAGTATGACAAGCTCAAAAAAGAATATGGAATAAAATATCCTGAAGTAATTAAATTTTTAGAAAGAAATCTGGAAAATCTTCTTACTCACCAAAGCAACAAGAGAATACCAAATACAAATAACATTGCAGAGAATTATAACAGACAAATAATGAGAAGATTAAAAACAATCGAAGCTTTTCAGAGTATAGAAACAGCATTTAATTACTTAAATTTGGTGAGAAATTATTTAAGATTTAAGCCATATACAGATTGCAGAGGTAAAAGAAGAATTAGAAGCAGAAAATCTCCGATGGAACTTTTTCAAGTAGGATTATCCACTAAGGATTGGCTAAAACTTTCGTTACTTAACTAATATTTATCAACCGAAGAGTTAACGCTTTCTAAAATTTAGCCTTGACTTTCAAAACCAAATTGTCAATTTTGAGCCACATTTTACTTGAAAAAAAGGATAATTACCGGGACCCTTAATGCGTAAAAATCTAATCTTATTAACAGCACTTATTACAATTCTTCTTCCACAATCTAATGCACAAACAGTTTTTGGTAAGTATGCCGGAGAATTTATGGCAATCGGTGTTGGCGGAAGAGCTCTTGGTATGGGCGGAGCTTTTACTGCTGTTGCAAATGATGTAACAGCAGGTTACTATAATCCTGCAGGTCTTGCAAATCTTAACTATCCCCAGATCTCATTGATGCACTCAGAACAGTTTGGCGATCTTGTAAACTACGATTACGGTGCTGTCGCAATTCCTTATGGAAACGATATGAGCTTCGGTTTAAGCATTATACGTCTTGGCGTGGATGGTATTCCCGATACACGCAACGCACTTTATGATGCAAATGGCGACGGTGTTGTGGACATTGACAGCGACAGGTTAGATTATAGTAAGATAACTGAATTCAGCAACCAGGATTGGGCTTTTTATTTA
>Ga0209211_10013680_pt1 | contig 10025 bp, 3 predicted proteins | sample RifGroA2_FD_183992 | JGI IMG/M metagenome (GOLD analysis project Ga0209211, IMG submission 183992) | Groundwater microbial communities from Rifle, Colorado, USA - Groundwater A2 (SPAdes) (version 2) | ecosystem: Environmental > Aquatic > Deep subsurface > Groundwater | place: Rifle, Colorado...
GTTGCCGATATCAAACCGGGTGATATGATCGGCACAGATAATTCATTATATGACCCCAAATATCCGGGTCACTCGTCAGGTTTCACAAAATTTGACTTGATAATTGATCAAAGAAAATTTTTCAAATTTAGTGTTAAAACCGGTACTGCACATTAATGGTGGATAATTTATTCATATAAAAAAATCCACAACCCAAAACTCCCCTTAAAAGGAGCTTTATTTTTTCAAAAATACTTATATAATGGCATACTCCCCGCAAATCGTTTCGCTAATTGCAGGGTTTCCTTGATATTTAATAATAGGCTCTACAATTTAGCAGAGCCTATTATTTTATCTAATCTTAATCTAATTAATATTGGCCAATCGTCAAATCGCTCACATTATAGATAGGTAGACCTAAATAATTTTTACGTAATTCTTCCAGATTGAGAACATGTTTCTTTTTACCTTCTTTAATAACATAGATCTTCATATCAGTTTTACTACGAATCAGCATGCTGTTGGCATAAACCTTATTAGTAGTAGTGGTATAGGCCAAGAGATCAGCATCATCAACGTCAGTAATAGTCAAACCTTTATATTCAGCCAGTTCTGCTAAGTTGGCAATATGATATTTGGTATTACCTTTGATCACATAGATATACTTAGAATCATCACGGACCAAAGCGCCATCGGCTATAACCTTAGTACCCAAGACCTCACCAGTGGTTGGAGTGGTTGATGTATCAGTGGTAGCTGGAGTTTCTGCAGTTGGAGTAATGGTTGTAGCTCCAATAGTTGTTTCACCGGTATTAGGATTATATGTCTGATAGGTAGTTGGGGCTGTAGATCCACCGCCGCCGCCATAGACGATTGCTCCACCGCTGCCTGAAGAAATTGCTGTTAAACTACCGAAAGAGGTAAAATGATAGGTGACAATCTTAGTATCAGTATCGTTATTAATAGCGCATTCACCTGGGGCTACTGGCGATGTTGGTGCCACATAATCTCCACCGCAAACATTGGTTATCTGTATCCAATTATCTGATCCAGACGGTCTGTAACCGACAGCACCTGTAACACCGGATAACAAGATAGTGACAGGGTTATCAAAGACTAAAGTACCATTTGGTGAGCCAATAGAAATAATAGTATCACCAACGCTAAATCCGGCTGGTGCTATGCCACCTGTTGGCGTGCCAGAAATTGGCGGTGTTATTGTGCCATCCCAACCAACTGGACCTTGGATTGTTGTTCCATCAGGAATACTAGCGCTCACACCGCTTAAGTCTGAGTTAGTTAACACAATTGGTTGAGTATCAATGCCAGATTGTAAAATAACTTCTTGAGTTAAAGTGATAATGCTACCGCCAATGGTTACATCTTCTGCTGTCTGAGCTACCACGGAATTAGAAAGATCCATCACCGTTGTATCCGTCAGAACAACTTCAGTTGCATCTGTTGGCAAATCAGCCTGTCCATCAGTTGCAGAAGTATATACAGCATCAGTAGTGGTTTCGTCAGACAAAGTAGTTTTAGCCACGTTAGTATAGTAAGGCTCAAAATCAACACCTAAATATATTTTAGATTCAACATCCGCTTTGATGTCAGTACCCCACCAATTTGTTTCAGCATTAATTGCTGGCCCAACAATATCTTCGTTGGCAGTTATATTGCCTATATTATCGACAAATGAATTGCCATTTACTGTAGCTGAGGCCGTTGCTTTCTCAAAATTAATAGCCGAATTCAAATCATGAAAATTATTATTCATAATATCTGCCGAAGAAGTATCTACATCCGCATAAACTGAACCCATAACCACACCGGTATCACAACTATAGATATCATTATCATGAATATTGGCTTGTGAGGCGCCATCACCACCATATGAACTCACAAAAATACCTGGTGAATCCCAAGTAGGTGTTGATCCTGGGGCACTTAAAGCGTTATGTAAGATATTATTATAGATCTCAACGGTTGAACCTCCCCATAAATTAACCAAATTTTGTACTCGGCTAGTACCGTCCACGTTGTCGCCAATTACTTCATTATTATAGAATTTACCATCAGAGTTGATAAATCTAATGCCACGTTTATGGAAAGAGGATAGCGTATTATTATGAGCCAAAACATAGCTGGCAACTTCTGCACCGATACCATTACTACCGTTTTGCCAAATATTTTTTATGACAGAATTCTTTATTTCAATAGCATTATCACTGGCGCCCGAATTATTAACTAAAATACCATAAGCGAAATCATTATTACCAACTGTCGTGCCACCACCATTTATTTCTAGGTTATCTAAAATTACTCCACTAGCGCCATTGATTTTAATGATATAATCATTGCCAGATTGACCACTAATCACTGGCTTTGTTATGCCAGAACCAGACAAGGTTAATGGTTTTTCTATTAACAAGCTTTCATTATAGGTTCCGGAAGCCACATTGATTGTATCACCACTTTGGGCCACTTGATTAATTGGGTATCTTTGAATAGCACTATAAATACCTCTAATGAAATAAAAGGTGGGGCCTCCTAAATAATTATAATAACGTATGGTATTCTCTGGAGTCTTGGTAATTACCGCTTTGTCAAAAGTATTCTGAGAAAAAATGCTGTCCCAATCAATACTGCCGTAACCTTCAGTTTCATTATATTTGCCCCAAGCTACAACAGAACCTTTATCTTGTCCTGAAAAACTATTAGTAGTAACAGTCGCCGCTCCCACAGGATAAACATCCCAATCATCTCCGCCTGGACCAACAAATTCAATGCCATAACTGCCATCACTAATAGCGTTGCCGGAGATTATTCTATTAGCCACATCTCCTGACCAACCCGGACCACTGGAAATTCTAATACCTGAAGCATAAATACCGCCTGCCTCTAAAGAGTTATTCTCAAATTTATAAGACTGAATATGTGAGGTATTGGTTCCTACATCATAATTTGGATCATACATATAGATGCTGGATACTTGATCACCAGCATGTAATTTACAATTTTTAATTGTAACATTATCACCAGTCACTGAAATGGTCTTAAAATTATAGTCAGGATCATCGTAGGCGGTTACATCAAGACCACTAATAGTTACATTATCTGCTTGTACAAAGATTGTGGAAAGATTGCCCGATGGTGTGTCTCTCTTAGGAATAATAAAAGCCACAACATCTTTGGCATCGGTTATTAGGTTGCCATTAGCGTCAACGCCTTCAATAGTCACTGATTTATTAACAAAAATATTAAAGTTAGAGCTTCCTGCATCACCGGTTACAGCGTCATAGCCATTTGCCTCATCTTGATTATAGGTTCCGGGTGTGACAGCAATTGTGTCGCCAGAAATTGCAACATCAATAGCACCTTGAATAGTAGCAAAAGACAATTCTCCCACATCTTGTAAATGGTTATTATTTTTATCAATAAACACCGGTTTAGTTGTGTCTATTGGAGCCGTAATAGTATTAGCATCAAGTGTCACTTGGGTTTGTGCCAAGGCTCTGCCGTCTAACACTGCGCCAGTTTGGATGATAATTTGTTTGGCACTCAAGATATTTCCATTAAATGTCGAGTATGTGCCAAGGGTCGCACCAGTAGCGCCTCCCACTTGCCAGAAGATATTTGAAGCTTTAGCTCCACCACTGAGTATTACTTTAACTCCAGAAGCAACATCGCCAGCAGAGGCGACATTAAGATTGCCAGCTATTTCGAATATCCAAACATCAGTTGAACTTCCAGAAAGAGTAACATCTGTATTAATACTTACATCAGTACTCCATTTATAAACACCTGGGGTAAAGGTTTGGCTACTTAGATCACCTGCATATAGTTCAGTGGCATCTGGTGTTCGTCCAGCAGCGTCAGTATAGGCAGTTCCCATATCACCTATCGCATTATCTACTAGTGTTTTATTAGCCAACGGTGGATTACCAGCAAAACATGTTTGACTACCGCTACCTACATAAGCAGCGTCGACACCGTAAATTGTTCCAGTTATTTCTGAACAAAACACATTATCCATGGCCGTAGCGCTAATCGGACTAGAGCCAATGTTGCCGGTTAAAACAGAGGTATGGCTACCGGTGTTGGTAATGCCTGTTTGCGATAAGATCACAAAATTACCAGCCGATCCCAGATCTACTGCTGTTGGGCTGCCCGCTTCAGCTGAAGTTTTATTTAGCCCAAAAATAAAAAAACCGCAAACCAAAAGTAGTGCGATTGTTCCGGGCATAAATTTTTGTAAAAATTTTGCCATAATTTTTTTATCAGATATGTTTTAAAAACACAGAGCCGAAATTAGTTTGTATTTTGATATTAAAGATCCCCCTTACATATATAAAGTATTAATTGCAAGCGTTAATAGTGTATACCTTAAACAATTTTTTGTCAATTGACAAAACCCTATTTTCGTTATTTTTTTAGCACATAATAAAAGACTCCTTGGTTTTATGCAAGGAGTCTTTAAACATGCTATTGCACTTACTAGCCTAGTATTTAGCTAATTCTGCATCATTAACATCAGTAATCTTTTTGCCTTTGTGATTTTTGGCTAATTCTGCCAAGTTCTTTACATATTGTTTTTGACCCTTGATAATAACGAAAATCTGTTTCTTAGAGTTTCTTAATAGAGAGCCGTCAGCATAAGTTTTAGTACCCAAGACATTGCCAATACTGTAAGTCTGTAAGACTTCATCGCTAACATCATTAATCTTTTTGCCGAAATGATATTTGGCTAAATCAGCTAAACTCTTCACGTGCTGGGCTTGACCATTAACAATGACAAAGATCTGTTTCTTAGAGTTTCTTAACAGCGTACCATCAGCATAGGTTTTAGTACCCAAGACTTGTCCAGTAGTAGTTGGTGCGGTAATCGTAGTGGTTGCCGGAGCTGTTGGAGTGGTTGTAGTAACGGCCACGGGTTGACCAATAGTAGTTATACCGGTAGCTGGATTATAGGATTGATAGGTAGAAGCTACTTGTTTACCACCGCCACCACCTAAAGAGACTGCGCTGCCACCGCCACCTGAGGAGGCTTTGGCAGTTTGGGTAAAGGCTACGAACTTAGTAAAGTGCTTGGTCCAGACAATTAAATCACTGGCAACATTGATATAACAGTCACCTTCGGCTGGTAAAACATCGCCAACCGCTTGACTGTCAGAACTACAGACAGTAGTAATCTCTGTGAATACTCCGCTTCTGGTATAGCCAACTAATTTTCCAGCATCGCCAACGAATTTAATACGTACCGCTTTGTCAAAAGTCAATTTAGAATCGCCAAAACCGATTTCAATAACCTTGTCTACCGTGGTGGTCATATTGTCTTCTTCCGGCACATTGGCTTCGGATATTTCTTTAACAGTCGGAATGTTAATAGTACCGTCCCAATCTGCAGGACCAGTAATAGTTGTTCCTTCAGGAATTTCAATCTTCATCTGGCCTTCAGAGGTTGTAGAATTGATAGTAATCTGTGGCAAAGTGCCGTTATTACCATCAGTTAAAGGATCAACATCTAAAGTGCCGCCATCCACATCTTCACCACTATTTACTTCATAATCACCGTCTCCGTTAATAACACCCTCTTCTTGATCAGCGGTTAAATTGATTACATTACCATCGTCTCCTTCTTCAACAGGAGCTTGGTTATCAGTATTTAAAGCTGAATCAATCAACAAAACATTAGCGGTACTATTACCGGCCAAATCAGTTAAATCAGCATAAACATCGTTAGCAAAGACAACGGTGGTTTCTTCATTAACAGCCACTCTTAAACGGTTAGATAGCCAATTAAGAGTCAGGGTTTTATTAGCACCGGCCTTCAAAGTTTTTTCTACAGCTACTCTACTAGTCTCACTCAATTCTTCATTAAAAACAAAGGATGTTCCAAAAAGATTAATTTCATTTCTAGTACCTATTAATGGCAGTTCATAATCCGTTTCACTATCACCTATATAGTTATCTAGAGTTGGGGCTTCTTTATCAATATTAGTAATTTCTACGGTCTTTTCTGTAGTGTTGCCAAAATCATCAGTGGCACTAAAGGTGAAGCTACTATTTTCAGTAAAGGTGTGGGAAGCTTCATTAAGAGTGCCTTCATTTGCTGTGGCAGTTACTGTAATGTCTTGGTTAGTTGGCTCGGTGGTATATTCGCTTAGAGTAATTTCTGGTCCCACCTTATCAATATTATTAACTGTAGCTGTAGCCGTACCAGTGTTGCCAGCTCCGTCAGTAAACTCAAAAGTAAAGTTGCCATTCTCATAGAAAATATATTCGGTACCGCTATCTCCATTATTAATTACAGTTATGCTTTCTTCCGATACCAAAGTAGCAATTACACTTTCATTGGTCGGTTCAATAGTGGAATATTCAATAGTGGCAGTTGGAGCAATGCCATCAGAAATTTCCATTTGTTCAACATTAAATTGTTCATTACCCAATATATCCTTAATACTGTCTCTAGGCACATCTGGGTTCGTAACCAACATAGCTCCGGTAGTGCCATCAGGTAGACTATTAGTTAGATTTAAAGTGACTACACCATTATTTTCTAACAATGAAGCTATTTCCCAAGTCATATCAGCATAGTCCACTCTGAAATCACCTATAGCTAAAGCATCGCCATCTAGATCTTCATCAAAGGTCACCTCAATGGTATTTAAGGATGTTAGCTTGGCTGTTTGTAAGATTGGGGCTTGGTTATCTAAAATAACTGACACGCTGGTGACAAAACTTTCATTACCTGCTACATCCATGGCCTGAACGTAGAGATAATATGTTCCTGTACCATTACCAGTATTAGCATCAGCTGTAGCAGTAATATCGGAACCATAAGGATATTCTCCAGACTCATCAAAATCCATCCAATCTTCAGAAGTTATTTCCCAACGATATTGAGTAGCTGGATCATCAGAACTCCAGTTCCAAGTTTTACCTTGTGTTGGAGTAATATCATTTTCCAGACCCATCACCATCGGAGCCATGGTATCAATGCTAAAATTGATTGAAGTGCTCAAACCACCGTCATTAGTAACGACTAAAGTGTATGAACCATCAGTAGAAACAGTTGAGTCGGAAACAAAAGGTTCATCGTTTAGCAAACCTGTACCTTCGTCCCAAGAAATAAGAGGAGCACTATCATTGGAATTATAGGTTATACCATCCTCAACACCCTCAACTACTGGTGGGGTATTGTCAATCTCATATTGAGTAAAGTGATTAACTGTCAGCTTAAACATATGGCATTCTGTTTCACCTTCGCCACAAGCGCCAATATATTCAGCGCCTTCCGAATTAATCAGATCCGTCTTATCAATTATAGTGCCGAGATCATCTTTGGCTACTATTTTATTTAAAACTTCCTCAACTGTGGCTTCATCAGCAATACCGAGTTGATCTAAACCATAGAACTTAATTTCTGCACCAACGCTAGAACTATCAAAAGATGAGCCAGAGCCAGCTACTTCCAAACCGATGATACCAGGATTGGCTTCCATCTTGTCACCTAAAGCCTGCAAGAAAATTTTAGTAGCTTCGTCGGATAGATCCAAAGGTGTAATAAAAGTAATCCTACCGAGCTTGTTGCCTTCACCATCTACCTTTTCAAAATAAAGATTAGTAAAGTTATAAATATTAGTACTATCAACATCACCGAGATTAGAATTAACACCAATCGCTGTTAATTCTGTAGCTACGGTATCAAAGGCATCAGCGATTTGATCAGACTTAGTGACAGTAACGGTATAGTCAATAGTAGTACCATCATGAGCAGTTACAGTATAGACAACGGGATCAGTGAAATCTTGAGAAACTTCGGAAGCTGGATTAACACTGGCAAAGGTATCATCTAAAACAATAATTGGCATTAAGGTGGTCACATCATTAGTGATATCAATAGTAGCAACGATAGTTTTAGCGTCTTCATCAATTGTGCCTTCTGCTAAGTCAGGAAAAACAAAAGTGGTGATCTGTTTTTTGTCGCTAGTGGTATTAAATGCATTAGTTAAACCTACAACTACATCAGCAGTAGCAGCTACCACATAGTCAGTGCCTGCTTCATGAGCCGTAAATGTTCCATTACTATCAATAGTATTAGTGGTGGTACCAGGATTAATTGCCCAAATAACTTCTAAAGTAGATAAATCATTATTAAATTGATCAAAACCAGTTGCCGTAAAAGATTGGGTAGCATCAATATAGATTGGATCTGGACTAACTGGAGAAACATTAATACTGGCTAAAACTCCTGGTACTTCGGTTAGGGTACCAGCGCTACCTGTTACTCCGGCCGTACCAGAAAAGGTTAAATCACCGCTAGCCAAAAGATTGCCAGCTGTCGGACTGACTTGAATATCAGTAAACGTAATTGTGCCTACACAAGCAGCGTTTTTTGACTTTTGAGTAACGCTAATAGTAATAGTATTAGCTGTTGGAGTTGTTGTTTGACTAGAACTATCGCCAAGTTTAATAGGTTCTTTTCCAGGACCACTACAAGATCCATTAGTTACCGTAGCCGTAACACTGCTGTCAGAATTAAAAATAAACCCCGTTGGAGCAGTTAAGATTATATTACCCACAAGGATACTACCAGCACTACCTTCTACAATGACTGGGCCAGTTATTGGTGTATAAATTGTGCCAGTGGTATCAGCGGAAATAACCTCACCCCCAGTAGCTGGATTAATTGTAATCGAGGAGACAGCTCCTGTAGCCGTGGAAACAAAAAAACCGCAAACTAATAATAGTGCGATTGCTCCAGGAACAAAACTCTTTTGTAAAAATTTTGTCATATTTTTTTATCGGTCGTGTTTAAAAAACGTCGTAGCCGAAATTGATTTATATTTCTTAGATATATAAACTCTATTTAGTGATAATATTATAGTCTTTCTTTATTATCTTGTCAATTGACAAAACCACTATTATTTATCCTTACTATCTCTCAAACTAAACTCACAACCACAGTAGGTTTGGCGATAAAAATTGAGCTTTTTGGCCAAAGCCATTGATTTTTTAAAACCATCTTGCTTTTTGAAATCCCTGACTGAAAATTCTACCCCATATTTCTTTCCAGCCTGCTGACCGCAGTCATTAATGACTTTGGCTAGCTTATGAGGGCTCACACTGAGGGTAGAAGTGAAATATTTGATGTTTAGGTTCTTAGCTCGCTTAGCTACCTTGTTTAATCTGTAGCCATAGCAGAGCTGACAACGCTCGCCCTTCTCTTTGTCTCGCTCATGACCTTTGACAGCTTTCAGCCAAATTTTGTGATTGTAGTTGCTGACAGTTAAAGGTAGATGCCACTGGTGACTGATTTTTCTAACTTCAGCCAATCTTTTAGTGAATTCTTTTTGGGGCGCGATATTATCATTACTGTAAAACAAATGCACTCGGTAGTCTTGGCTCAGCAACTGACTAACATAGGCACCGCAAGTGGCGCAACAAATATGTAATAGTATTTTAGGCTGAGGCTGGTAGAGATAGATATAGTAGAGTAAGACAGTCAGCAACATACCCGCGATGCCAAAAAGCAAATCCCAGGTGTTAGTCATACGACCAGGTACGAACTGTTGAATATATTCCATGAAGTAAGCGAAGATTAAACTAAAACCCACACTGAATATCGCACCCTTCTTCAGATTAAACCATTTGGCTTCCTGCCAAAACAGCAACCAAGCTAAAGTTAGACCGCCAAACATAAAAATATGGACTACTTTGTCATAGAGAGTAAACTTGGGCTCTAAATCTTGCGTTAAAGCAAAGGGTTCGGTCATCATGGCCACAATGAACAAACACCAAGCTAAAACAATCAATAGTTTGGTGAAAATAAAAAGCCCTCCTTGATCCTTGGCTATTAATTTGGCCTGTTGTTGTTTTTTTTGCTTCATCATTACCTTGTTTATTAAACACTTTTTGTTTACAAATATTTCTTGTTTTTTAATTCCGGGGGCAAATAGTCTTGTTCTTCAGTATAGCCGTAGTCAGGACTATACTTGTAGCCAGCACCATAGCCCAAATCCTTCATTAGATCGGTGGGGGCATTA
>Ga0209211_10013682_pt1 | contig 10024 bp, 8 predicted proteins | sample RifGroA2_FD_183992 | JGI IMG/M metagenome (GOLD analysis project Ga0209211, IMG submission 183992) | Groundwater microbial communities from Rifle, Colorado, USA - Groundwater A2 (SPAdes) (version 2) | ecosystem: Environmental > Aquatic > Deep subsurface > Groundwater | place: Rifle, Colorado...
AGGGTTGTACCTCCACCCGCCTGAAACGCCCGCCATTATTGAATTCTGGCAGACACCCTTAATCGGCGGATGTGTGGATTTTGGTCGCCTGCACCGTGCAGACCACCGTTTTTTCAGCCATAACGGCTGAGAAAAACCTGCGGATTATAGCAGCAGAACAGGCATTCCGGAAGCTCAATAACCGTTCTGTTTGAGTGCCAGCAACTGCAACATGCGCGCCAGATACGGATGCCAGTCGGGCATCTGCAAGCCGAAGTCGGTTTCCAGGCGGGTGCAGTCGAGACGCGAATTGGCTGGACGCCGGGCCGGCACCGGATATTCCGCTGTCGTGATGGCATGCATCTCCTCCGGCTTCAGGCGCAGGTTGAAGCCCGGCATCTGTCCGGCCAGCCCGACGATGGTCCGGGCGAACTCGCACCAGCTGACCGGTCGTGCTGCGGCCAGATGGTAGATTTCATTTTTGGCCATTTTTTCCGGTTGACCGTGGCGAACCATGGCCAGCACGACGCCGGTCACCGTCGCGATCAATGCCGCCGGGGTCGGCGAACCGATCTGGTCATCGACGACATTGAGGCGGTCCTTTTCCCGCGCCAGACGCAGGATGGTCTTGACGAAATTGTCACCACGCGCGCCAAACACCCAGCTGGTGCGGAAAATCAGCGACCGGCCACCGACGGCGCGAATCGCCTCCTCGCCAGCCAGCTTGGTCCGCCCGTAAACACTTTGCGGCCCGGTTGGATCGCTTTCGACATAGGGCGATGATTTGCTGCCGTTGTAGACGTAGTCGGTCGAATAATGGACCAGCAAGGCGCCGAGCACGGCAGCCTCCTCAGCCAGAATGCCGGGCGCTTCGGCGTTAATGTAGCGGGCCAGTTCAGGTTCGGACTCGGCTTTGTCGACGGCGGTATAGGCGCCGGCATTGACGATGATAGAAGGGCGTACCTGACGAACAACGGAACGAATCTGCTCCGCATCGGACAAATCGCATTGTGCGCGGCTACAAGCCACGACAACCCCGTGTGGCGCCAGCGAACGTTGCAGTTGCCAGCCAACCTGGCCATCCTTGCCGAGCAGAAGAATCGTCATCGGAAATTTCGCATGTCGAAGAGCGCAAGTATGCCACTTTGGCCGCTCCCGGCTTTGCGAAACCCGCCCCATCATTTATCCTTCCCCTTTGCCAACGCCCCACAGAACAGCCGCCATGAGCATCAGCATCAAGACCCCGGACGAAATCGAAAAAATGAGAATTGCCGGGCGTCTGGCCGGAGAGGTCCTCGACTACATCGAGCCCTTCGTCAAGGTCGGCGTCACCACCGACGAACTCGACAAGCTTTGCCACGATTACATGGTCAATGTGCAGGGCTGCATCCCCGCCCCGCTCAACTATGCACCGTCGGGCTACAACCCCTACCCCAAATCGATCTGCACCTCGGTCAATCAGCAGGTCTGCCACGGCGTTCCCGGCGAACGCGTGCTGAAGAACGGCGACATCGTCAATCTCGACATCACGACGATCAAGGACGGCTACCACGGCGATACCAGCCGGATGTTCATCGTCGGGGAAGGCTCTATCCAGGCCAAGCGCCTGTGTGAAATCACCTTCGAGTGCATGTGGCTGGGCATTTCGGTCATCAAACCGGGCGCCCATCTTGGCGATATCGGCGCGATCATCCAGAAATACGCCGAAAAGAACGGCTGCTCTGTCGTCCGCGAGTTTTGCGGCCATGGTATCGGCGCCAAATTCCACGAAGATCCACAGGTTTTGCACTACGGCAAGGGCGGCACCGGGCCAAAGCTGGAACCGGGCATGATCTTCACCGTCGAACCAATGATCAACGCCGGCAAGGCGGCTATCCGTGAAATGGCCGATGGCTGGACCATCGTCACCAAGGACCGTAGCCTCTCGGCGCAGTGGGAACACACCGTGCTGGTCACCGAGACCGGCTACGAAATCATGACGCTCTCAGCCGGTTGCCGCGCCAAACCTGACTGGATCAGCTGATGTCCTGCGATGTTGCCGCCCTGCGGGCTGAAGTCAAGGCGGCACAGATCCGCCTTCAGGAAAATTACGAACAAACCGGTGATGCCGATGCCCTGCTCCGTGAACGCAGCAAGCAGGTTGACAGCGTTCTCGAAAGACTCTGGGCCTCGTTCGACTTTCCGGCCACGCTGGCCCTGGCTGCGGTTGGTGGCTATGGCCGTGGCGAGCTTTACCCGGCCTCTGATATCGACCTGCTGATCCTGCTCCCCAAGGAAGCGAACGGTGCCCTCCAGGAAAAACTGGAACGGCTGATCGGCTCCTTCTGGGACATCGGCCTGGAGATCGGACACAGCGTCCGTACCATCCAGGACTGCCTGAACGAAGCCGAAAACGACATCACGGTTCAAACCGCCCTGCTTGAAGCGCGCCTGCTGACCGGCAATGCCAAGCTGTTCGCCACTTTCGAGAAACGGTTGCGCGGCCATCTCGACCCGCTGGTCTTCTGTGAAGCCAAGCAGATTGAGCAACAGGAACGCTACCTCCGTTTCAACGAGACCCCGTACAGCCTGGAGCCGAACTGCAAGGACTCCCCGGGCGGCCTGCGCGATTTTCAGGTCATTTTCTGGATCGCCAAGGCTGCAGGCTACGGGGCGACCTGGGAGGAACTGCACAGAAACGGCATCATCACGCTCGAAGGCATGATGCAGGCCCGGGAGTGCCAGGAATACCTGTCCCACCTGCGCATTCGCCTGCACTTCATGCTCGGGCGCCGTGAAGATCGCCTGCTCTTCGACTACCAGAGCAACCTCGCCGCCAAATACGGATTTGTCTCGAACGAAGCGAAGCGGGCCTCCGAACAGCTCATGCAGGTTTACTACCGCAACGCCAAAACGGTCAGCCTGCTCAATACGATCCTGTTACAGAACATGGCGTCGGCGCTGACCCCGGAAAACGAACAGACACCGCAACCGCTCGACGACAATTTCCAGATCGTCGGTAACCTGCTCGACATCCGGGACGAAGCCCTGTTCGAAAAAAATCCGACGACCATTTTCGACAGCTTCCTGGTCATGCAGGAAACCCACGAACTGTCCGGCATGACCACCCGCACGCTACGTGCCCTGTGGCGGGCCCGCGAGCAGATCACGCCGGAATTCCGGGCCGATCCGACCAACCGGGCGATGTTCCTCAAGTTACTGCAAAGCGACCGCGGCATCATTCATGAATTCCGGCGCATGAACCAGCTCGACATTCTTGGCGCCTACCTGCCCAACTTCGGGCGCATCGTCGGTCAGATGCAGCACGACCTGTTTCACGTCTACACCGTCGACCAGCACATCCTGCAAGTCCTGCGCAACATCCGCCGCTTCACGATGAGCGAATTCGCCCACGAGTATCCGCTCTGTTCGCGTATCGTCAGCGAACTCGACCGCCCGTGGCTGCTCTACATCGCCGCCCTCTTTCACGACATCGCCAAAGGCCGCGGCGGCGATCACTCCGAACTCGGTACCGTCGATGCTTTGGAATTTTGCCAAAATCACCGGTTGACCGTGGAAGACACCGAACTGGTCGTCTGGCTGGTCAGGAATCACCTGGTCATGTCGCAGGTTGCGCAGAAAGAAGACCTCAGCGACCCGGACGTGATCGACAAATTCCTCAGACTGGTCGGCGACATCCGCCACCTGCAGGCGCTCTATCTACTGACCCATGCCGACATCCGCGGCACCAGCCCGAAAGTCTGGAACCACTGGAAGGGCAAGCTGCTGGCCGACCTCTATTATCAGGCGCTGCATCACCTCTCGAGTGGCAACGCCCCGGCCGGGCACGGCCTGATTGCCGAACGCCAGGCCGAAGCAATGCGCCTGCTGCGCTTCTTCGCCCTTTCCGACACCGTTCACGAACGTCTGTGGAAACAACTCGACACCGTCTATTTCCTCCGTCACTCAGCTGAAGAAATCGCCTGGCACACCCGCTCATTGCACTACCGGATCTACAACAACCAGCCGGTCGTCCGTGCCCGCCCCTACCAGGAAGGCGAAGGCCTGCAGGTCATGGTCTACACCCAGGACCAGCCCGACCTTTTCGCTCGTATCGTCGGCTTCTTCGCCCGCGCCGGCTACAGCATCGTTGACGCCAAGATTCACACGACCGCGCACGGCTACGCCCTCGACAGCTTTGTCGTGCTGGATGTCGAAAATCGCGACAACGACCGTGAAATGGTCGCTTACATCGAGCATGAACTGGAACAGCGCCTGGTACAGCAGATGCCAATCGATGTGCCGTCGTCCGGCCGCCTGTCACGTCAGGTCAAGCATTTCCCCATCAAACCGGAAGTCGGCATCCGCGGCGACGAAAAGGGATCGCATTTCATCCTGTCGCTGACCGCAGCCGACCGTCCCGGCCTGCTTTACACCGTCGCCAACACGCTGGCCGAGCACGGCGCCAACCTGCATACCGCCAAAATCACGACGCTTGGCGAACGGGCAGAAGACGTTTTCCTGATCAGCGGCGGCGACCTGCGCGATACCGGCAAACGCATCCGCCTGGAAACCGAGCTGATGGAGCGGCTCAAGGTCTAGGCTGGATCCGGGGTTCGTCACCAGTTTGTCATGCGATTCCTTCAGCATATGGAGATTGTCATCCTATCTTCTCCATGCTCCAACACTCGCCCACCGGCACCGCCTATCTGCCTGACGGAGTAACCGACCTTCCCGAGCCCCGGCCACCACGTCCGGCAAGCCACTCGCTTGTTCTCTTTCTCACCGTATTCGCGCTGTTGCAATGGGGCTGGAACTCAGCGCGCGGCACTTGGGTCGAGCGGCTGATTATTGATCAAGCCACCGTCGTTCCGGCCGCCATGCTGGTTCGCACGCTGACTCCGGAAATTTCAGCCCGGGCGAACGGGCCAAGCATCAAGGCACCGGGTGGCGGTCTCAACATCCTCAACGGCTGCGAAGGGACCGAAGTGATGTTTCTGCTGATTGCCGCCTTCGTTGCCACCCGCATGCCTTGGCGCCGCGGACTGGTGGCACTCGGCGCCGGCCTCGGCTGGGTTTTTCTGCTCAACCAGGCACGTATCCTGACTCTCTTTTACACATTTCGCATTGACCGCAGCTGGTTCGATATCCTGCACACGGCAGTCCTGCCTGCCGTCCTCGTCGCGCTGACTGCCGGCTATTTCTATGTCATCCTCCACGCCCTCCGCCGCCGAGTGGCCTGAACCAGCCGCCGCCATTTTTGCCCTGCTCGCCGGATTCGCCTTGTCGATTTCCCTGGCCGCGCTTGGCGGGCGACAGCTGGTGGAAATCCTGCTACCGCTGCTCCAAGCACCGATCCTCTGGCTTGATGACCGCTTTGCCATCCTTTTCCTCGGTATCGACCATACAGCTCAGGACACAGTGATCCGTCTGAGAGTCAATCTTATTCGCCTGCTCGTCATCGGCACGCACGTGGTCGAACCGCATCCCAAGGGCTGGCTGGAAGTCACCACGACGGTCGGCGCCATGCTCCAACCCCTGACCATCGGCCTTGGCCTGGCCCTCGCCTGTCCGGGTCGAATCAGCCAGCGCCTTGCGCGCGCCGCCCTGGCCTGCGCCGGTGGCCTGCTCTTCATGCTGGTCGACATCCCGCTCACCTTGCATGCCTACACCTGGGACATGTTTCTCGCCGCTTACGATCCCGGCCATTTCTCGCCGCTGATGACGGCACACCGCTTTCTCCACGGCGGCGGCCGCTTGGGCATCGGCGTCGCGCTCGGCACGATGGCGATACTGGCACTCAGCCAGAACCGACAGCGCGACGGAAAAGCGTCTCTGGAAACAACAGAAACGAAAGCGTTCAGCGCCGGTTCGTAACGACGCCGCGCCACAGCGCGAGCGCCATCAACAAAAGGCTCCAGGCGGGCAAGGGAACATCGCCGCTGTCACTGCCATCGCTGCTGAGCGCTGCGACAACGACCGATCCACTGGCGCTGTCGTTGCTCACCACCAGGTCGCTCCATGCCCCGTCGACACTCGCCGCCAGCGTCAGGCTACCGGTTGACGCCGCCAACACGACAACCTGCCGGGTCAGCGCTTGCGCCACTGTCATGTTGCCCAGCTCGCAGGCGACAGCCCCAACCGCTACCGTGCAGCCACTACTGACCGAACGAACGGTCGCACCGGCTGGCAGCGTGATATTGAGCAGCACCGATTCCGCCGTGTAGGGGCCGTTGTTGGTGACCGTTGCTGTGTAGGTGACATCGCTACCGACCACGGCCGGATCGGGCGTTGCCGTCACGACCACAGACAGGTCTGCCACCGGTTCGACGAGATTCCAGTTCAGGGAAACAGCACCGGTGGCACCTGCATTGCCGGCGACAGCCAGGTAATAAGTGGTCCCGGCGACGGCTCGAAAGGTGATTTTGCTGGTCACAACCGTGCCCGATTCGTCATTGTTCGCTGCGCCTGAGGTCAGTGCGCCAACCGCGCTGCCGGTATATGCGGCCAGTACCGTATCGAATCCGCTGCCGCTGGTGGTGAACGTCGCGTTACCGCCAGTTGGCGCCGTCCACCTCCACCACACCGAGCGATTGGGCGAAGCCCCGGCATGTGCTGGCTCGCCTACTTCTGCGGTCGACAACTCGGAATAGCCCAAAACCGAACCGTTGCTGCCAGAAATCGCCGTTGCTGCAGTAAAGGCATCATTGGCGGGCAATTGCAGCGCGGCCGCCAGGTTGATCCGTGGGAAGACAAGTCCATTCCGGCCATCGGTAACTGCCACACCAAAATTGCTCAGCCGTGCCAGCGATGTTTCAAAGTCCTCTGCCGGACGCGCCCCACGCAGGACTGCATAGGCCCCGGCCGCGTGCGGTGCGGCAAAAGAAGTACCCCCACCCGACGAACCGAGCACGCTGATCGTTGCCCCCGGCGCGAGCAGCTTGAGCATGCTGGCACTATTGGAGAAACAGGCTATTTTGTCGGCTGCAGTCGAACTGTCGGTGCAAACACCCCAGGCTGCGCTGCCAACATTGGCATCGTAGACCGCGCCGACAGCCACAGCACCCGGGGTACAGGCCGGGATGGCGATACCATCGGAGTAGCCATCGTTGCCACTGGCGACAAAACTGACGATACCGTTGGCGCGTGCCGCCTGAATCGCCACACGAAACGGATTGCCAGCGGAGCACGCGCTGGTGTATTTGGTGCTGCCCCCGAGGCTCATGTTGATGGCCGTGATGTTGTAGGTAGTCCGGTTGGCAATCACCCAATTGATGGCTTCGACGACGTCCACGCTTGACGCACTGCTACCGTCGAAGACATCCAGAGCGATGATATTGGACGCCGGCGCCGTGGCGGAAGTAATTCCGGCAACCATCGAACCGTGGCCGTTGGCATCCCGCACACCATCATCGGGCGCGGTATCCATGGCGAACGCCACCTTGCACCCGGCAGGGGTGCCCGGCGCAGTGCAACTACCGAATTGGGCGTTGGTGTAATCGACACCGGTATCCAGCACCGCAACGGACGTGCCGCCCCCCTGCTGAGCAGCAGCACTGGCTGCCGGTTGGCCAATCAGCGGCAAGCTCTGGCTCAGGATGGGATAAAGCGGGATGTCCTCGTAAATTTCGAGAACTTCGCTGCGTGCAGCCAGACGTTCCAGCGCGGCAACATTGCGCACGCGCACTGCCAGCATCGGCAGTTGATCGTAGGTTTTAAGGCGCTCAAGGTCCTTGCCAACAACTGCAGTCAGCATCTGTTCCTTGATCGCACGACGTAGTGCAGGTCGAGAGCCAGCCGCCTTGCGTCCGGACTCCGGCAACAGCGCGACATCCTCGGCCAGGTGTAGAAGCACGTTGGCAGGCTCGTCCCGCTCAAGCTGACTGCGGACCTTCGGCGGAATGCGTCCGTCAATCGTCTCCGCCACCACTTGACCGGCTGCCCCGAAAAGAACGAATGTCAGGACAAACGAATATGCAGTTCGCGGCAAGAAAGCGACACGCCGGTTGCCATCCTCGCTATCCGGAGCACCGCCTGAAATCTCCCAAAGCACGCCGCGGGAAGGGTTTCGGTTGTTCATGACGGTGCTCAATGCCGGGAGTTATTTGAACTCCCAGATTAACCACCGCGCATTACGACAAAGTGTCGAATCGAAACAGAAGCAGGTTAAATTTGGTTAAATTTAGCCAAAAACCTAGACCGACATCCCCATCGGCTGGCAGCTATCCGGACTGCCAACCAGTTTCTCGATGACCGACTTGACCCGCCCCATCGCCCCGTGCAGGACATGCTCCAGGCTTTCGAAGTGAATACCGTTGACGCTGCTGCCACGGCCCGCCGCGTGATTGGCCACGACGTTGATCGCGGCATAGGGCAAACCGAGTTCGCGGGCCAGGATGGCTTCCGGCATGCCGGTCATGCCGACCACGTCGGCACCGTCACGCTCCAGGCGATTGATTTCCGCTGCTGTTTCGAGGCGCGGACCCTGCGTTGCGGCATAGACCGCGTCGACCTTGATGTCGATGCTCAGTTGCTGGCCAGCCGCCAGAATACGGCGGCGCAGTTCGGGGTCGTAGGGTTCGGTAAAGTCGACGTGGGTGACCGGCGTGCCGTTGCCGTCGAACATCGTCGATTTGCGCCCCCACGTGTAGTCGATGATCTGGTCGGGCAGGACGATGTCGCCCGGCTGCAGATCGGGGCGAATGCTGCCAACCGAGGCCACCGAAATGACGCCGGTGACCTTGTGATGATGCAGTGCCCACATGTTGGCCCGGTAATTGACCATGTGCGGCGGAATGGTGTGGCCGTAGCCGTGGCGCGGCAGAAAAACCGCCGGCTGGCCGCAGATCTGCCCGAAAACCAGGGCGCCGGACGCTTCGCCGTAAGGCGTGCGAACCACTTCACGATGCGAAACGTCGAGATTGGACAGCGTTGTCAGGCCGCTGCCGCCGATGATTGCCAACATATTATTTTTTCCTTTCCGCCAGCAACGAAGCCAGCGTCGGCACCACGCCCTTGAGCGACGGGTGCGGTTTGCGCATTTGAGTATTGTTCACCGTATCGTCGCCCAGCTTGCGATACAGCGCATGCCTGCGTTCGGCCACGAACGGCAGATCAAGCAGCGTCTTGCCGCTATGGTAGTTGACCAGCGTATCGCGGCCAATGTCCTTGGCCTGCCATGCAATCGCCGTGCGGTCGATGAAATGCAGCGCCTGCACGGTCGGCAGGCTGGCGGCCAGCTCAGCGACCAGACGATGCAGCTTTTCGCGGTAGGCGATGACCGCGCGGCCGGCATCGGTAGCCACTGCACCGGTTGTTTCGGCTGGTGCCCCCATGAGCCAGCAGACCACGCTATCTGGCGCGAAGGCTTCGATGGAGGCACGCTGTACATCGGTCAGTGCGGTCAGATCGGCCTGCATCAACGCTACATTGCTGCCGTCAACGCGTTGCCGCGTCAGCTCCAGGCACTCGCCCAGCGAATCGATGGAGAGCACCGTCAAGCCACGTCGAGCCAGCGCCTGCGTGGCGAAGCCGACGCCGCAGCCGATTTCCAGCACACGCCGGCCGGGGACCAGCGCCGCCATCCAGTCGTAGTCGCCACGCCGGACGTAAGCCTGTCCTTCACTTTCCCAGTAGCCGATGAACTCGGCGACCGTCGCACCACTCACGCGTCGTCCTTCATGGCATAGACGGCCGGCAGGTTGCGCCAGACGCCGCCGGCATCCATGCCGAAACCGAAAACAAAGCGGTCGGGTACGGTCAGGCCGACGAAATCGGCGGCAATCGGTTTGATCTTGCCGTTGAGCTTGTCGGCAAAAACGGCGGTTAGCACCTCTTCGGCGCCCATGCGGCGCAGGCTATCCTTGACGGCGGCGAGCGTCACGCCTTCATCGAGAATGTCGTCGACAACCAGCACCGAACGGCCCTTGACCGAGGTCCACGGCGCCGAACGCCAGGAAATCTTGCCGCCCTGAGTTTCCGGGCCATAGCGCGTGGCATGCAGGTAGTCAAAGTCGAGCGGAAAATCGAGCTTGGTGAGCAGTTGACCGCAGAAGACCACCCCACC
>Ga0209211_10013683_pt1 | contig 10023 bp, 9 predicted proteins | sample RifGroA2_FD_183992 | JGI IMG/M metagenome (GOLD analysis project Ga0209211, IMG submission 183992) | Groundwater microbial communities from Rifle, Colorado, USA - Groundwater A2 (SPAdes) (version 2) | ecosystem: Environmental > Aquatic > Deep subsurface > Groundwater | place: Rifle, Colorado...
TATAACATCCGTATCCATTATCTCAGCTTTTCCTGCAATCTCAAGTATGTTTTTCCCGGAGACCGTCATATTGCTGTGAAGCATGGATTTCAGTCTTTTTAAAACAGCCGGGATACCTCCCGCATAATCAAGGTCCTCCATGTAATACTCTCCGCCAGGGATCATATTTGTTATGTGGGGGGTCTTTCTGCCGAGATCATCAAAGACATTCAGAGGCAATTTCACACCTGCTTCATGGGCTATTGCAGGAATGTGAAGAACGGTATTCGTAGAGCCGCCAAGGGCAAGGTCTGCCATAATTGCGTTTTTAAATGCGCTCGCGGTCATAATTTTCCCTGGAGTGATATTTTTCTTTATTAATTCAACTATCCTGACTCCGCTCTCAAAAGCAATCCTCTTCTTCTGGGCCAGTACAGCCGGGGCCGTAGCACAGCCAGGCAGGCTCATACCAAGAGACTCGGTAACACACGCCATGGTGTTTGCAGTGTACATTCCCTGACAGGAGCCTCCTCCGGGGCAGGCACACATCTCAAGTGCCTCTAATTCGTCATCCTTAATCAGGCCCTTTTTGTATCTGCCAACCGCTTCAAATGTATCGCTTGTAAGGTTAAGACGCCTTCCCCTATAATGGCCTGAAAGCATCGGGCCGGCAGTAACAACAATGCTGGGCACATTTAATCTTGCAGCAGCCATCAGCATCCCAGGGGTTATTTTGTCACAATTGGTAAGCAGCACAAGACCATCCAGTTGATGCGCCTCTGTAATAGTCTCTACCATGTCTGCAATCAATTCCCTTGAAGCCAGTGAATAATGCATCCCCTTATGACCCATAGCGATTCCATCGCAAATTCCAGGAATGCCAAAGAAGAACGGATAACCTCCGCCGGTATGGATGCCCTTTTCTATAAACCTCTCAAGGTCTCGCATCCCGATATGTCCCGGAATAATGTCTGTAAAGCTGGTGGCAACACCTATAAACGGCTTGTTCATCTCGCTTTTGGGCAAACCTGTAGCGTATAAAAGCGCCCTGTGAGGCACCCTTTCAATTCCACATTTAATTGTATTACTCCTTAAAGCCATAATGTCCCCTTCAATAATTAAAGCTGCCAGTTATTAGCATCAGGTGACCAGTGTCTATTTGTTAGACATATGTCTTTGTTACTGGCTATCCGGCTACTTGTTTTTTATACTCTCTAACAAATTCAGCTATCTTGTCTTTTTTGGAGAGCTTTTCTTTCTGCATCCGCTTTTTTTCTACCTCTTCTTCAGGTGTCAGGTAGTGTTTCTTGTTAAACTCTGAAAGCATGCTATCCAATTCCCTATGGCTCTGATAAAACCGCCTGAACTCCTCATTGTCTTTCTTAAGAATTTCTACGATTTCTTCATCCTTCATAGCAGCCTCCTTGATGATAGGAATATTTAATAGGTAAATTTTACAACAAACAGATAGAAAAATGCACTAACCAGCAGCAAGCAATCAATGGTCAATAGCGCTATCTGTTCAGCTCAGGAATAGCGTTAATACTATCTATGGGTTTTCGGGGAGTGATGTCTATTTTCCCTTTTTTCTGCGTTTGCTCAGGTTTTTCCTGTTTTTTCGGCACAGGTTTTTCCTGTTTCTTCGGCACAGGTTTTTCCTGTTTCTTCGGCACAGGCTTTTCCTGTTTCTGTGGCACAGGCTTTTCCATAGACAGCTTTTTAGGTTTTTCAACCACAGGCTGCATTGGATATAAAGGCTTAATAGACGGGATATCAATAGGCCTCATTATTTCAATAGGTCTTTGAGGCCTTATGCCCAAATCAGGGCCTATGATGTTTTTTCTCTGGCCTTGGTCCGCGCCCTGTTTTTGGGGAACAGGCTTTTCCTCAGGGGCTTTTTGGATTTTAATCTCCGGAACAGCTGGTTTAACAGGCTGTATTGCTTTAAGCTGCGGTTCCAGCTTCAAATCTTTTGGCATGGGCGGTAACTCCTGAGGCTTGGGCTGCAGGAGAATAAGGCTTATCCTCCGGTTCCTTGCATCAGTCGGATTGTCCTTGAATAAAAGCTCTGTATCAGCATATCCCACAACCCTTGAAACCTTACTGCTATCAACACCGTTTTTTTCCAGCTCGTTCCTTGCAGCAGAGGCCCTTCCGGTTGACAGTTCCCAGTTAGTTTTACGTGACCCGACTGAATCGGTATGGCCCTCAACTGCTATCCTATGGGTTGTATTCTTTATATTTTCAGCTACCAGCGCTAATATTGCCCTTGCCTTTTCAGTCGGCTGAGCACTGCCGGAAGCGAACATCGAACTGCCTTCGTTATCAACGATCTGGATCCTCACACCACCTTCAAAAACATCCACCAAAACCTGGTCTTTTAATGCCTTTAGTTTATTCTGTACGGCCTTTTTCAGTTGTTCCTTTAACTGTTCAGTCGCAATTTTCATTGAAATTTCACCAGCCGCCTGTTCAACAGGAGACCCGGATGATTTCACCTCTCCTCCGGCCTGCTGAAATATCTGTGATGATTCCTTCATAAAAGACGTCCCTGACTCAGAAAAAAGGCTGAAATTCTTGAAGTACTGCGCTAATACAGCGCGCTTCTCAGATGAGGTCATTGTCAGAAGCCATAGCAGGAGGAAAAATGCCATCATTGCAGTCACAAAGTCCGCATAAGCAACCTTCCAACTGCCGCCGTGATGGCCTCCTCCATGGCCTTTCTTGATTTTTTTTACAATTATTGTCTTTGATCTGTCTGCCATAATTTCACTGACCAGTGATTAAAGAAAATAGGGCTGTCCGGCTTATTTTTTTCTCGCCCTGACAGCGTCTTCTACTTCTGTAAATGTAGGCTTAACATTGGCAGGGATAACTCTCCTCCCAAACTCAACTGCTATCTGAGGGGCAGCGCCTCCGACAAATGATACAAGGGAAACCTTGAAGACATTCAGATATTCCTTGTCCTCATTTGCAAGATATTCAAGGTTCTTCCCCATAGGCCCGACAAAGCCATAGCTCAACAAAACACCCAAAAAAGTACCGACAAGCGCAGCGCCAATACTATGGCCCAGAACTTCAGGGGGCTCGCTTATTTTTCCCATTGTGATAACAACGCCGAGGACAGCAGCAACGATACCGAGTGCCGGCAGGCCATCGGCCATATTTGTTAAGGCTTTTGATGGAATCAAGGACTCTTCATGATGGGCCTCAAGCTCGGTATCAAGCAGGGATTCAAGCTCGTGAGGGGCTATGCTGGTCGTCATGACAGTTCTTAAAGTGTCGGCAACAAGGTCAACAGCATGGTGGTTATTGAGGAACTTCGGATAATTACTGAAAATCTTGCTTTCCTTCGGGTTGTCAACATCAGCCTCAATTGAAACAAGACCTTCTTTCCTTATCTTGGAGAACACTTCACTCATCAATATTAATACCTCTACATAATCCGTCTTGGAATACGCCTTTCCGCCGAGGATCTTGCCAATATCTCCTATAACAGCCCTTATGACTTTAATAGGAGAGGCGATAATAAACGATCCTGTCGCAGCCCCGCCTATAATAAGCAGCTCAACAGGCTGGAACAGGACATGCAGGTTGCCCTTTTCAAGTATATAGCCGCCGACTACTGAAACAAAAACTATAACTGCGCCGATTATAGCAAACATATCTTACTTCCTCTTGTCCCTGAGGATTTCTCTCTGTTTTCTAAAGACGAATTTTACTATCTCATCTGCTATCTCTTCATCCATTTCAATAAATCTCACCCCGATATTATAAACATTCACCTGTTTCTCTACCTTGACCACTTCTCCATAGACATAAAGCGCTACCGGAGGTATCATCGGCAGCATCATTTTCATTTCAAGGACATCTCCACGGTTATACCATTGTTTTGAGATAAAGCTTATCCCGCCGGCGCTGATATTGACTTGAGTAAAAGGCAGGGATGATATGCCTTCACGCTGAAAAGTCATCAGGTTCAGCAGGGTGTCGAGTTTGGCATTCAACATCTTGAACCAGTCATTTAGCAGCTTGTCTTCCAAATCAGGGAGGGCTTGGAAGTCGGATAGAACAGTCTGCCCGGATATTCGGGAACGCAGGGCCTTTCGCTCTTCAACAGGCACCACGGTGGCCTCAAAAGGGATATGGGCATCAATCCTTGAATATTCCCTCAGATTCATGAATTTATCATTTTCCCTGTTCATTATTACCTCCTTCCGCTATAAAAACTCGGCAGACATTGAATGTCAACCTATGCCTATATCTTACCTATCAATATCTCGACCCTTCTGTTCTTTGCTTTTCCTTCTTCTGTATCATTGGCCGCTAAAGGCCTGAATTCCGCGTAACCAGCTATCGAAAATCTGTCAGGGGCCATCTCTTTTTTTATAAAAAAACCCAGAACGCTCCCTGCCCTTGCTGTTGACAGTTCCCAGTTTGAAGGATATTTCCCCTTGGCCAGGGGGACATTATCAGTATGCCCTTCTATAATTATTCGTCCGGGTACTGAATTAAGGGACCCTGCAAGCTTTTCAAGCACGCCAAAAGCTTCCTGCTTGATCTCTGCCGAGCCTGAAGAAAAAAGCATCGAATCAGAAAAAGTGACCACAACCCCTCTTGGGTCATTCTTAACAGAAGCGCCCGGCATATCTTTTATATTACGCCTGATATCTTCAATAAGGGCAGTGGACCGTTCTTCATATACCTGGATCGGCTCATCTATGACCTTAAATGCCTGCCTCAATGAGCCTGAAAACTTTTCCATTTTTACCTGGTCGGCAGATGACAGTGCATATAATGCGGCAAAAAAGGTAAACAAAAGGGTGATAAAATCAGCATAAGATATCAGCCACCTGTCATGGCTCGGTCTCTCTCCCCCGCCCCTGCGCCGTCTCATTACCTTGTCCTTTCGTGCTCAGACAGAAACGCATTCAGACGTGTTTTAAGAAAATAGGGATTCACACCGCTCTCCACCCCGATTACACCTTCAATTATCAATTCCCTTAAAAACACCTCTTCCTTTACCCTGTTCATTATCTTCCTTGCCACCGGCAAAAGCAACAGATTGGCAACTCCAACCCCGTAAATGGTTGCAACAAAGGCTACCGCTATACCGCTGCCTATTTTTGAAGGGTCGGAAATGTTTCCCATAACATGGATCAGACCTAAAACAGCGCCAAGTATTCCTATGGTAGGGGCATATCCCCCTGCAGCGCCAAAAACATCGGCGGCGTTTTTCATATTCTCCTCATATGTTGTTATCTCCTGGTAAAGCACTTCCTTTACGGTTGAAGGGGGCATTCCATCTACCACGAGCGTCAGTCCTTTTTTCAGGAATTCATTGTCCATTTTACCGATTTCGTTTTCCATCGCGATCAACCCCATCTTTCTTGCCTTTACAAGGACACCCAAAATATCATCAACTACTTCAGAAGTGCTCTGACTGTTGCTGCCAAAGACCAGGCCGAGTGCCTTAAATGCGTTTAACATGTCCCTCATTGAAAAGCTCAGAAGTGTAGCGCCGAAGGTCCCCCCAAAAACAATAAGCGCGGCGGCAAATTGCAGCAAATGGGCAGTATTGCCGCCCTCGATAATATTGCCCCCGACTATTGCGGAGACGCCTATGATGACCCCTAAAAACGCAGCTATGTCCACTGTTTAATTTCTCTCTCCTCTACATCAACTTTGGTTATTTTACATATAATTAACCCGGAATGTAAAATGGTAATGTTATAAGTTTTAAATACGCCAGTCAATAGACACTGAACTTGTAAAAGCATATTCTATAATATAGACTATATTAATAAGATATAGGCTTCAGGATATAGATCAATATGGAGGTATTTGATATGGCTACAGCAGTATTAGAAAAAGAAAAAATCAAGAAAACTTATAAAGATTACGAACAACTGCCTGAAGGTGCGCCGTATCAATTGATAGGAGGGGAACTTGTTATGACGCCGTCACCTGTGCCGTATCATCAAATTATATCATCACGAATAGGCTTTGAATTGGGCAAGTTTATTGAGAACAAAAAACAGGGGACTATGCTTTATGCGCCAATGGACGTCTTTTTTTCAGAAACCGAGACCTATCAGCCCGATATAATCTTCATCTCAAAAGAAAGGTCCCAAATCATTGGCGAAAAGAAAATCGAAGCAGCCCCTGACCTTGTAATAGAGATATTATCACCAACTACCGCCTACTATGATCTCAAACATAAGAAGCGTGTATATGAAACTTCTGGTGTGAAGGAATATTGGATAGTTGATCCTATGGAAAAGACTATAGAGGTCTATGAAAACGTTAAAGGAGAATTCAAGGTCTTCAGCCAGGCACAGGGAAAAGATGTGACCAGTTCAAAACTGCTTGAAGGTTTTAATGTAGAATTGGAGAAGATTTTCTGAATTCAGGCATGTATTACCTTGGAAATATAAAAAGGGGGCTTAAAGCCCCCTTTTTATAATTATCCCTCTTACATGCCCTGAAGTTGAATTATCAAATAAACAACCGCATCGTACAATTGTGACTGGCTGATGCAGTCAGGATCGGTGAGCCAGTCATTGTTATCGGGATGGCCGATATTACGGCACCCGTCAGTCTTTTTCAGAATATCGTTCTGGAGCTTATCTATCGCCGTCTGATAGTCCCCGTTGTTAATCAAAGCGATGACCGCATCCAGCTTGTTAATGTATGTGTTTTGATTATTGGGGTTATTAAAATCTGTCGGTGGCAATGAAGACACGGTATCTTCTATCGTTTGAGTTACCTGATCCGGAGGGTCCTGCTCATATATGGCCTCTATTGTATGATCAGATGTCACATAGGTAAACGTATAAGTATTTACCGTACCTAATGACACCCCGTCTGCCTTCACATCTAACAGGTGATAATATGCATCAGGTGTCATTGTAAAGACAGCATCAGTCCCGTAATCAGCAATCACAGTTCCAGAGGGTGTAATAGTCCCGCCGGCAGTTGCTGAAGCTGTGATAGTAAAAGTCTTAATGAATATTGCCGTTATTGTAGCTTCTGCATTCATCGTTACAACGCATATTCCCGTCCCTGCACATCCTCCACCTGACCACCCCGCGAAAACCGAGGTCATATCAGGCGCGGCTGTTAATGAGACTACAGTGCCAGCGGGGTATGATCCAGTACAATAAGCTCCGCAGCTTATGCCTGCGGGTGAGCTTGTTATAATTCCAGTGCCTGTGCTGCCGGTTTTGGTAATAGTAATAGCATAAGTTCTCACGAATGTTGCGGTAACAGTTGTAGCCGCATTTACCGTTACAGTGCATGGCCCTGTGCCTGAGCACCCTCCGCCCGACCAGCCGGTAAAGATAGAATTGGCATCGGGGGTGGCAGTGAGAGTTACTACCGTGCCAGATGCATAAGATTCTGTGCAATCTGTGCCGCAGTTGATGCCTGCTGGATTACTGGTTACTATGCCAGAGCCTGTGCCGGTTTTGGTGATAGTGAGGGCATATTGCGTGGAAGAAGCAGAAGACAAGTCGCCGCTCAGCTTCGATACGAATCCATTAATGTTGCCATTATAACTTGTGTCATAGGCTCCTGCGGTTGTAGGGAAATTGGTTGATTCTGTTCGCCCTGCGATATAAACATTGCCGCTGTTGTCAAGGGCTATGGCATGAACAATATCCCGACCGTAGCCCCCAATAAAGGTAGAAACCAAAAGCTGATTCAAATTGCTGCTCAACTTTGATACGAATCCGTCATAGTAGCCATTATAACTTGCATCATAAGCTCCCGGGGTTGTGGGAAAATTGTTTGACTGTGTAACTCCCGCAATATAAACATTGCCGCTGCTATCAATAGTAATAGCTCCGATCTCTTCATAATCACTGCCGCCGATAAAGGTGGAAGCCAAAAGCTGGGATAGGTCGTCACTCAGCTTTGATATGAAACCGTCCCAAGAGCCGCCATTGTAACTTCTGTCATAAGCCCCTATAGTTGTGGGGAAATTGGGCGAATCTATGGTTCCTGCAATATACACATTGCCGCTCTGGTCAAGGGCAATAGCGCGAATAAAATCACGATTGTTGCCACCGATATAGGTAGAGGCCAAAAGCTGTGATAAATCGCCGCTCAGCTTGGATACGAATCCGTCATAATCATTCAAACTTGTGTCATAAGCTCTTATGGTTGTGGGGAAATTGGGCGAATCTGTGGTTCCTGCAATATACACATTGCCGCTCTGGTCAAGAGCAATAGCGCGAATAGTATCACTACCGCTACCACGGATATAGGTAGAGGCCAAAAGCTGCGACAGATCACCGCTTAGCTTAGACACAAAACCCAAGAGCCGCCATTGTAACTTCTGTCATAAGCCCCCGGAGTTGTTGGGAAACCGGTTGACTGTGTTTCTCCCGCAATATACACATTGCCGCTCTGGTCAAGGGCAATAGCGTAAACATAATCATAACTATAACTACCACTGCCGCTGCTGATAAAGGTAGAGGCCAAAAGTTGCGTCAAATCACCGTTCAGCTTCGATACGAATACATCATTATAGCGACCATTATAACTTGTATCGTATACCCCCGGAGTTGTGGGGAAACCTGTTGACCATGTATTTCCTGCAATATACACATTGCCGCTCTGGTCAAGGGCAATAGCGCTAACATAATCACCACCGCTACCACCGATATAGGTAGAGGCCAAAACTTGCGACAGATCACCGCTCAGCTTAGACACAAATCCGTCATAAGAGCCGCCATTGTTTCTGTCATAAGCCCCCGGAGTTGTGTGGAAACCGGTTGATTCTGTTTGCCCTGCAATATAAACATTGCCATTCTGGTCAAGGGCAACAGCGCTAACATAATCTACATAGCGACCGCCCCCAATATAGGTAGAAGCCAAAAGCGGATCGATCACCAATTCATACGCCTTGTCATACTCTCCAACCTGAAAGCCATATGAGGCAGGGCCATCCTCTTTCTCGGCCACTTGGTACGTCACCGCCACTTCAACCCTATTGCCACCTATATCCTGATAAGCAATCGGTTTTGTAAATTTAACAACTCCCAGCTTGGTTTTAACTTCGAGTTCTCCGCTCTCATTCACCCTGAGCTTCCCACCCTCGACTTTTACCGCTATGTCAGAGACATTCCCTTCAGGCTTGACATAAAAAAGCTTTTCTACATTGTCGCCGTATGCCTTGAGCTTAAGCCCTATACCTTTATAAATCTCTCCAAGGTCTACTATCCCATAGGTCTGTACACCTGACCTGTGCTTTGATGAATCGCTTCCCGTAAAGTAATTTACTTTCGTATCCGAGGGGGCAATTCCTTTAATCCCTTTTACTTCAGCACCAACAAGGCTCTCTTTGATTACACCGAGCGAGGTCTTTCGGCCCTCTTTGTGCAATGGCTCTCTTTCATCTTTCTTCAGCGCTTTCTTTTCCTCGCCTTCACTCTTTGGAAGGGAATAAACAAGTTCCCCTTTGGACGTTACGAAAAGGGTCCCTCCCAGGGTCTTTGCATAAAAGGACACATCGTTATCTACCTGCCCCTCATTTTTCACAAAAGGCATGGACAGTTTGCGCATACTCTTTGAAATTTCGGCTGAAGATAAGGAAGCTTTTGTCGAAGACGCATGGGAAAAGGATGCAGGCGCTGCAATGATTGAAATTGAAAGGAATATAGATAAGGTCAATAACTGAGTCAAATGCCTTTGAAACATGTTGCACCCCCTATTGCATTTATTAAAGCAAATAAAAAAGCCCACTCCGAAAAAGAGTAGGCTTCATATTCATTTTCCACTTCGACAGCCCCTCTATCCAGTTGTCTCTCTGGACAGGTAGCTTTGTGCCGTCCGGTTGCCCGGACTTTACCTTTTCGGCGGTAAATGAACTATATCACCCTTTGGCCTCACTGTCAAGAAAATATTATAGAAATGTCAAACCAAAGTAGAAATGTCCTATTTCTACCAAAATAGAAATGTCCGGTTTTTACGCTGCAACCTTTTTCAACTGTTTGCGTAGTTTTTGCCTCTCAAATAATAAATTCTTTGATACTCTCC
>Ga0209211_10013685_pt1 | contig 10018 bp, 8 predicted proteins | sample RifGroA2_FD_183992 | JGI IMG/M metagenome (GOLD analysis project Ga0209211, IMG submission 183992) | Groundwater microbial communities from Rifle, Colorado, USA - Groundwater A2 (SPAdes) (version 2) | ecosystem: Environmental > Aquatic > Deep subsurface > Groundwater | place: Rifle, Colorado...
CTGGAGCATTGGCCTGTTGATCGGCGCCGGCTTCCCGGTGCACATCATGAGCTCGATGGCGCCGGTGTTCCTGATGGCCATCGCCACCGACAGCATCCACATCTTCAACGAGTTCTACTTCCGCTACCGTGAGGGCGGCGACAAGCTGGCGGCGATCCGGCAAACCATGGCCACAGTGAGCCGGCCGGTACGCTTCACGGCGCTGGCCACGGCCGCCGGCTTCGCCGTGCTGCTGTTCATGAACATCGTTCCGGTGCAGGTATTCGGCGGGCTGATCGCCTTCGGCACGGTGGTGCTGCGCCTGCTGTCCTTCAGCTTCATTCCCGCCGTGCTGACCTTCGTCAAGGAAGACAAGCTGAAGAAGGCCGCCGGCGGCGAGGATGTAGCGGCCGACCCGCTGGCGCGAACGCTGGGGCGCATCGCCAACCTCGGCGCCACCAAGCCGATGGCGACCCTGGTCGTCATGATCGCCCTGGCCGTGGTCTCGGTCTGGGGCGCGTCGAAGATTCACATCAACAACAACCTGGTGGCCTGGTTCAAGGCCGACAGCGAGATCCGCATCGCCGACAGCGCGATGAACCAGGCGCTCGGCGGCACTTCGCTGGGTTATCTGGTGGTAAGCGGGAGCGAAGACGAATTCATCAAGCGGCCCGAGACCATGCGCTGGCTGGAAGGCTTGCAACGTCACCTGGAGACCCTGCCGGTGGTGGGCAAGACCTTCTCCGTCGCCGACTATGTGAAGCGCATCAACCGGGTGCTGCACGACGACGATCCGAAGTTCGACGTGGTGCCGGACACGCAGGATAGCGTCGGTCAGTACCTGTTCCTGTTCAGCATGTCGGCCAAGCCGGCCGATCTCAACAACGTCGTCGATCCGGCTTTCCGTCAGGCCAACCTGTGGGTGCAGATGAAGACCTGGGATGCCGACGCCATGCGTCAGGTGATCGCCGCGAAGGAAAGCTACCAGAAGGCCCATCCGCTGCCGGTGAAGGCCGAACCGGCAGGCATCGCCTGGTTCAACCTGGTGTGGAACGACGAGGTGCTGGGCGACCTGGTGCTGGGTTTCAGCCTGGCCCTGGTGGTGGTGCTGCTGATCCTGGCCCTCGATTTCGGTTCGCTGAAATGGGCGCTGATCGCCTATGTGCCGCTGCTGCTGACGATCCTGATGATCTACGGCGTGGTCGGCTTCGTCGGCAAGGACTTCGACATGCCGCTGTCGGTGATGAGTACCTTGTCGCTGGGCATGGCGGTGGACTTCGCCATCCACTTCGTCAGCCGCTTCCGTCAGCGACGCCTGGAAGTCGGCGCTGGCGAGACGGCGCCGGAAAGCCTGGCGTGGACCGCGGCGCGACCGGGCAAGGGCATCGTACGCAACGCAATACTGTTCGCCGCCGCCTTCTCGGTGATGATGGCCGCGCCGCTGACACCCTACGTCGCGGTGGGCGCCTTCATCGTCTCGATGATGCTGATCTCGGCCCTGCTAACCCTGCTGCTGCTGCCGGCGCTGATCATGTTGGGCCGGCGCTGGTTGCTTAACGAAGGAGAAACGAAATGAAGTACCTGGCAATCGCAATCGCGGCGCTGCTGCCGCTGCCGTCGCTGGCAATCACCGGCGAAGAAGTGATGAAGCAATCGCAGGCGGCCTTTCTCTATCCGGGCAAGGACTTCAAGGCCCGCGTCACCATGAAGCTGATCGGCAAGGACGGTGGCGAGCGGGTGCGCGAGCTGGTCATGTTGCGCAAGAATTTCGGCGCGGCGGGGGGCGAGCAGAAATATTTCATGGTTTTTTTCAAACCGGCCGACGTCAAGGACATGAGCTTCATGACCTACAAATATCCGGCGAAGGACGACGACCGCTGGATGTTCATCCCGGCGGTGAACATGGTCAAGCGCATCGCCGCCCAGGACAATCGCTCCAGTTTCGTCGGCTCGGACTTCACCTATGAGGACGTGTCGGGCCGCGACATCGAGGACGACAGCCATGCCATCGAGCGCGAGGAAAAGCTCGGCGGTCGCGACTGCTACGTGGTCAAGAGCACGCCGAAGAAGGGCGATGCCGATTTCGGTCACAAGCTCACCTGGGTGGACAAGACGAATTTCCTGCCGCTCAAGGAAGATCAATTCGACCGCAAGGGCGCGGCCTACAAGCTGTTCACCGCCGACGAGGTGGCGGTGATCAAGGGGCATCCCACGGTGATCCGGCGCACCATGAAGAACCAGCAGAGCGGTCATCGCACCGAAGCGGCCTATGCGAACAGCGATTACGAGCTTGGCATCGAGGACAGCCTGTTTTCGGAACGCTTCCTGCGTCAGCCGCCGCGCAAGTGGCTTGAGTGATGCTCGTGCGAATTGCGTTTGCGGTCGTGCTGCTGCTGGCGCCAGTGATGGCGCGGGCGGATGTGACTTTCTCCGGTTTCCTGCAGCAGAACACCGCCTTCAATACCCGCGAGGCGAATCCGGATGGCCGCCACCACAAATGGATGGAAGAACGCGCCCAGCTCAAGCTGGACGCCAGCAGCGGCGCCTGGCATCTGCTGGCCAAGGGCGACCTGGCCTGGGATCATCTCGGGCGCCAGGATCAATCGGAACTGCGCGAGGCCTATGTCGACTACACGGCGAGCAACTGGGACATGCGCCTCGGTCGGCAGGTCATCACCTGGGGTCTGGGCGATCTGGTCTTCGTCAATGACGTCTTTCCCAAGGATCACGAGGCGATGTTCGCCGGTCGTCCCATGGACTACCTGAAGCGTGGCGTGGATGCGGTAAAGCTGGGCGCCTACCCCGAGTTCGCCAACTTCGAGCTGGTGCTGACGCCGCACTTCCGCGAAAGCCGCATTCCCGATGCCCGGCGTTTCCACCTCTACGATCCGATGCCGGCGGTGACGACGCGCGGAACAACCAAGCCGGACCAGGGTGACCTCGGGCTGCGCGTCTATCGCGATGTCGGCGGCTGGGATGCGGCGCTCTACCTCTACCGAGGCTTCCAGCGCACGCCCTCGATGCGGCCGGACAGCATGACGGCGCCGACCCGGATCGACTATTTCTACCCGCAACTCTCGGTTTATGGCGCCAGCATCTCGGGGCGCGCCGCGGAAGGGGTGCTCAGCCTGGAGGCGGCGTATTACGACTCGCGCCAGGACCGCTCGGGCAGCGATTTCGCGGTGCCCAACTCGCAGACCCGGCTGCTGGCGGGCTACCAGATCCAGCCGGTGGAGGACCTCTCGCTCGGCTTCCAGTATTACGCCGAGCGCATGCACGATTACGGCGCTTATCTCGTCGCATTGCCCGCCGGGTTCCCGGTCGACAAACGCTGGAGCCATACGGCCACTGCGCGTCTGACGCAGTTCTTCCTGCATCAGACGCTGCGACTGTCCGTTTACGCTTCCTACAACGCCAGCAACGGCGATCGTTTCGTGAACCCCGAGCTGCGTTACAGCTTCACGGACAGGATTTGGGGGGCGGTCGGCGCCAACCACTACGGCGGCAAGCCATGGGGTCAGTTCGGCCAGCTCGCGCGCGACGACAACCTTTACCTGCAAATGCGTTATGAATTCTAGGAGCGGACCATGAATATCGTCGTCATTTCACACAATCCTCCCGGCGGTCGTTGCACGCTTTACGGTCGCTATGCCGAAGCCATTAGCAAGGTCACCGCTCGCGGCATCAGCGTGATTTTCAGTGAACTCGGGGATGCCCACGGCGAGGGCTTCCCGTGCCTGCAACTGGGCGGCGTCGCGGTTCAGCCCAGCGACGGCGTCATCCTCGCGCCGGAGGACATCGCGGCCTGTCTGGCGGCGGAGCTGGAAGCTGGACAGCTTGCCGAGCTGACGGCGCGACTCGATGCGGTACTCGAAACCTTCTTGGCGGAAAACGCGGAAAAGGGGAGTTGCGGCTAGGCCTTGTCCATCGAGGTCCATTGCCACCACCACCGACCCACCAAAGGAGGTCATCATGAAGATCGGGATCATCCTCGAAACCAACGAACCAGAGAAGGCCTGGAATGGTGTTCGATTCGCCAATGCGGCCTTGAAGCAGGGCCATGAGGTTCAACTGTTCTTGATAAGTGCAGGGGTCGAGGCCGAATCCATCACGCACGAAAAATTCAATGTGAGAAATCAGCTTCACGAGTTTGCCGCCAACAAGGGCACGATCCTGGCCTGCGGCACTTGCATCAAAGAGCGAAATCAGAGCGAATCCGAGGTTTGCCCGATCTCGACAATGATCGATTGCCTCAACATGGTCGTTTGGGCGGACAAGGTCGTCACTTTTTAGTTCTCATCGCCCGCGATCCGCCGCAGCCTAAACCATCGTAATTGACCAATACCCGCTACGGCCTCAACCCGAACATCCAGGCGCTGGGATGAACCGTCCAATCTACCTCGACTACAACGCCACGACACCCGTGGCGCCAGAGGTAGTCGCGGCGATGCGACCGTGGATCGAAGAGCAGTTCGGTAATCCGTCCTCGTCGCATGTCTACGGCCAACGGGCGCGGCAAACGGTGGCGGCGGCACGGGAAGCCGTTGCCGCACTGATCGGCGCGCAGGCTGCCGAAATCGTGTTCACCGGTAGCGCCACTGAAGCCAACAACCTGGCGTTGCTGGGCGTTGCACGGGCGATGCCGGCGCACAGGCGCCACCTGATCGTCAGCGCCGTCGAGCATCCGGCAGTCATGCAGCCGGCCTTGCATTTGCGCGATGAAGGATGGGAATTGACCGTGCTCGCGGTGGATGCTTACGGTCGCATCGCACTCGACGACCTGCGCGCCGCGCTGCGGCCCGATACGGCTCTGGTGTCGGTGATGCACGCCAACAACGAGGTGGGCACGATCCAGCCCGTGGCCGGGATCGCCGCGCTGGCGCGGGCGAATGGCACGCTGCTGCATACCGACGCGGCGCAATCGGCGGGCAAGCTAACGCTCAACGTGGACGAACTTGGGGTCGATTTGCTCACGCTCGCCGGCCACAAGTTTTATGGGCCCAAGGGCATCGGCGCGCTTTATGTCCGGCGCGGAACATCCATCAAACCGATCCTCTTCGGCGCCGACCAGGAACACGGCCTGCGGCCAGGCACCGAGAACGTGGCGCAGATAGTCGGCGTTGGCGAGACGGCGCGGCTGGCGCGCCATCGGCTGCCGCAGACCACGCAGCATTTCGCTGCACTGCGTGACGATCTGCACCGCCGGCTGGCGGTCGGCGTGCCGGGCCTGATACTCAACGGTCATCCGCAGCAACGCCTGCCGAACACGCTGCATGTCTCCTTCCCCGGCGTGTCTGGCCGCGATCTGCTGGCGGCGAGTGAGGTCGCTGCCTCCGTCGGGTCGGCCTGTCATTCGGACGCCGATGCGGTCAGCGGCGTCCTCGCCGCCATGGGCTGCGATCCAGCCCGTGCGCGCGGGGCGGTAAGGCTGTCGGTGGGTTTCCCGACCTCGGCACGCGAGATCGACCTGGCGGCATCGTCCCTGGTCGAGGCATGGCGCGCACTGACATCCTGATTCATCTATCCGCCGTCTCGCCAGCGCCGACTTTTGCCATTCGATTTCGACCGTTCATGCCGGGGATGCAGCGCCCTTGGTCCGATCGGCAACGCCGTGCTTGCGCATTTTTTCCCACAGGGTTTTGCGACTGATGCCCAGCGCCTCGGCGGCTTTGCCGACTCGCCAGGTATGCGTGGCCAGCACATCCTCGATGTAGCGCTTCTCGCAGGCGTCCAGGTAGGCGATCAGATTGCTGCCGGTGTCGACCGCGTTGGGAACCGAAGTCGGGAGCTCGCCAAGCAGCGCCTCCGGCGTAAGTTGCGAACGATCCGCCAGGATGCAGGCGCGCTCGATGCAGTGTTTCAGTTGGCGGATGTTGCCCGGCCAGGGGTAGGACAGCAGGGCGCGCTCGGCTGCGGGGGTGAAGCTGAACGATGCGGAACCCTTCTTCGCGGATTGCTGCTCGGCGAAACGCTTCGCCAGCCAGAGAATGTCTTCGCGCCGCTCGCGCAGCGGGGGAACGCGCAGGCTGACGACGTTGATCCGGTAGTAGAGATCCTCGCGGAAACGTCCCGCTTCACAGAGTTGGAGAAGGTCCTCGTGCGTGGCACAGACCAACTGCACTGCAACGCGGATCGGCGTTTCGCTGCCCAGGCGCGTCACGGTACGTTCCTGGATCGCGCGCAGCAGCTTGGCCTGCGTGGCGAGCGGCATGTCGCCGACTTCGTCGAGGAACAGGAGTCCGCCATCCGCCTGCTCGAAATAGCCGCGCCGTTCCTTTGCCGCGCCGGTGAAGGCGCCCTTCTCGAAACCGAACATCTCGGCTTCGAGCAGCGCTTCGGGAATCGCGGCGCAATTGACGGCGACAAATGGGCGCGGTCCCGCATTCTGGGTCAGTTCATGCAGTCGTCGCGCCACATGCTCCTTGCCGACGCCGGACTCCCCCGTTATGAGCACCGATCCGTCCGATGTCGCCAGCCGCTGCAGCATGCGCTCGACGCGTCGCATCGACGGCGCCACGCCGAGTATCGCGCTGGCCGAGTCGGCGGTTGGTACCGGCTCGCACAGTTCGCGGATTCTTTGAATCAGGTCATCGATCTCCAGCGGCTTGGCAATATAGTCGGCGGCGCCAAGCTTGAGCAGACGCACGGCCTGGTCGATGGCGCCGAAGCCTGTCATGAAAAGAAAGGGCGGCGCTTCGGTTTTGCCTTGTCGCAACTGCATAAACAGGTCTTCGCCGTTCATGTCCGGCAGGCGTATGTCGCTCACCACGATAGCGTAGCTCTGCCGGCGCAGGTCAGCGAGCGCCTCGCGACCACGTTTGTGCCAGACGTGGCTGAGGCCTTCCATTTCGAAGCGTTCGCACAATGCTTCGCCCATCAACTGGTCGTCCTCGATCAGGCAGACGCACTGCGATTCATTACGCATGACTTTCTCCAACTGGTAGCGTGACGCGGAATTGCGTCAGTCCGTCTCGGGTCTCGGCGGCAATCTGGCCGCCCAACTGGGTAACTATTTGATACGTTACCCACAGGCCAAGGCCGTGTCCCTCCTCGTTGCCGCTCACGAACGGCTCGAACAGGTGATTCATGAGATTGGCGGTAATCGCGTTGCCGGCGTTTGTCGTCTGGATTCGTAGCTGCCCTTCCGCAATGTGCACCGCGCAGCTAACCGTGGCGGATGCCGGCGAGGCATGGAGCGCGTTGAGAAGAAGATTCAATAGGATCTGGCGCACCAGTGTGGCCGGCAGCGCCACCGGCTCAGTCAAACCGCATTCGAGGTCTATGATAATGGCCTCGTTGTGTGCTTCACCGGCGAGCAGTAGACGAACATCCTCCAGATCGTGCGGCGCAAAATTCCGTCCCTTGACCTTTGCATCCACCAGCATGGCACTCACCGTGTCGCGGATCTGGGTCAAGCCGCGTTCGAGAATGGCCACGGTCTTCCCCGTACGCTCGTCGTCTCCGTTGCGCCGCTTGAAATTCGCCAGGGCGACCAGCATGCCGCCCAGCGGATTGTTGATCTCGTGGGCAATGCCGGCTGACAGCCGGCCTATCGCCGCCAGCCGCTCGGAGCGGATCATTTCCTCCTCCAGCAGAGTTTTCTCGTGCAATGATTTGACCATCAGGCCATAGGCATCGAACAAGCGGCCAAGCTCGTCGTCGTAGGGGTAGGTGCCGGGCGGCGGCGGCAGCAGCGCGCCGCGCGCCACATCGCCGGTGCTGCGGGCGAGTGCGATCAGGGGGTTCGCGGTGCGCTGGCCCCAGTACCAGTTGATCGGCAGCAGCACGGCCAGCACCAGCAAGCCGATGGCGGCGCCGCGCCAGGCGCCGGCGCGAAAACGCGGCAGAAAGACCTCCTTGGAGTAAACGATGACCAGCGTGCCCAGACGCGCGCCTTCTTCGGCGACCGGGACGGCCGCGTAGAAGCGCTTCGCACCGGCGAGATCGATGATGGGCGCGTCCGGCCCAGGCGTGGCGACAATCAGTTCGGCGAGGCGGGCGAACTCGCCGTCGAGCTTGCGAATGTCAGTCAGCATCGGCACGGATTTCGGATGGCTGGAGACGAAGACCCGCTCGCGCCGATCCAGCGCCAGGATCATCTCCGGCTGAACCAGCTTGTCGTCGGATTGTTCATGCAGCGGCGCCCGGATGATGGCAAAAGCTTGCCACACATCCTCCTGGATCATGGCGGAAAAAAGCGTCTTCGCCAGGGTGCGGCCGAGGCTGGTGGAACTGCTTACCAGGTCGCTGCGCAAGTCGTCGTAGGATTGCACGATCAGCGCGGTCGAGACCGCCAGCGTTGCAGTGATGATCAGCACGCCGCCCCACAGGGGAATCTTGTAGCGAAAGCTGAGGTTGAACAGGGACCTCATTTCTCGCCGACCGCTTTTATTACGCGTTCGGTATGCTCATACAGGCGCTTATCGCCGACGGTAAAGCCATCCAGATTGAGCTCTTTCAACAGTGCCCTGCCTTCCTCGTCCTCGGTCATCTCCAGCAAGAGCTTTTGCATTTCGCGGAATTTGTCGTCGCTGACCGACACCTGAGCCACGAATGGCGCGAAGCCGTAGTCGGACGATTTCGCGACGACGCGCGCGGCCCGCGTCAACTCCGGTTTGCCGATCGACAGGGTATCCCAGACGTGGCTGCTGATGGCGCCGCCATCGGCCAGGCCGGTGGCCACGGACTCCAGCACCCGGCGGTGCGACCAGGCAAAGAAGGTTTTGTGAAAGTACCGGGTCGGGTCAGCGCCGGCCTGCTGGAGCTCGAAGCGCGGCGCGAGATAGCCGGTGTTCGAGTAGGGGTCGGTGTAGGCGAACACCTTGTCTTTCAGATCCAAAATCGATTTCGTTGTTTTGTCGCCGACCGGGACGATGAGATAGGACTGGTAGTAGGGACGTCCGTTATGCACAGGCACGGCGAGCAGTTTCACCTGCTTTCTGAAATGGACGTAGGGGTAGTCGCAAATCCAGGCGAAATCGAGTCTTTTCAAGCGCAGCAAATCCATGGTTTCGATGTAGCGGTCACGCCGGGTGAACTCCACCGGACGATGGAGTTTGCGCTCCATGTAGAGGCGCCACTTTTCGAGCGGGCGGTACTGGTCGTGCGGAAAGGTCGGCGTCAGGCCGATGCGAACGGGACTGGTCCGATCATCGGCTTCCGCCGTGGACAAGGCCAGCAAGGCACCCAGTACCCCAAGAATTCGTGTCAGTTTCATATAAGTGACCTGTTTCGTTTTCGTAACTGATTTTCGGCCTACCCCTGAAAGTGGTTACAAGGCCGAAATCATTTTCCCCCGTGGCGCTCTCGATTCGCTGCTCCGTACGCCTTCCATAAATTGCCAAGCACCGACTCGACAATAAAACCAATTGCGAATCATCGGGTTAATAAATTTGTGCGGCTGGTGGCCCGAATAGTGCGTAGCAGTATGCAAGAAACGCCGGTTTGAATCACGAATAGCGTAAGCAAACGCAAGCAACATGCCCGACAGAAATCCGCCGGCACGTTGCAGAGCAGCTTCCTTCTTGTGTATTGACCACAACTCGGACGTAGCAATACCGGATCGGCAGGAACGCAACGGCCAATCCGGAATGACAGTTTATTGAGAATGCCCGGCTCGCGATGTTACGGGGATGTAACAAATTTTGAACCAGAAATTGCTGGAAAGACTGAAGACTTTGAATTTTCTCGGAGGAAGCAAACATGAACGTACTTGAGAACTCCATTACCCGGCGTAACTTCCTGAAGGTTTCAGGAGGCGTTGCCGCTTTTACGCAAATACACCCGGCCAGTGCTCAGCAATGGCTGGCCCAGGTCGGCAAGGCCGGGTCCAAGCCGGACATAGTCGGCCCGGACGCCAAGATCATCCGCAGTGTCTGCCTGATGTGCCACAGCGGTTGCGGCATTCAGTGCACGATACAGAACGGCGAGTTGGTCAAGATCGACGGCAATCCCTACCACCCGAACACCTATGACTATGTATCCAAGGGTGACATCGTCGAGGAAAGCGATCTCGACGGCGGGCTCAACGGCAAGGATG
>Ga0209211_10013691_pt1 | contig 10016 bp, 14 predicted proteins | sample RifGroA2_FD_183992 | JGI IMG/M metagenome (GOLD analysis project Ga0209211, IMG submission 183992) | Groundwater microbial communities from Rifle, Colorado, USA - Groundwater A2 (SPAdes) (version 2) | ecosystem: Environmental > Aquatic > Deep subsurface > Groundwater | place: Rifle, Colorado...
ACAAATTTTCGACTTACGCCACCTGGTGGGTGAAGCAGGCCATCACGCGCGCGCGCATGACGCAGGCCCGGCTGATAAGGCTGCCTGTCCACCTTGAAGACAAGCTTTCGCAGTTTAAAAAAATGTACAGGATCCAAAGCCAGGAAAAAACGGGCACGGCGTCCATGGAAGAGATTGCCAAAAAGCTCCGGACCCCTTTGCCCGAAATCCAGCGTTTGATGGATGTCGACCATGAACCCTTGAGCCTTCAAGCGCCGGTGGGCGATACGGAAGTACAGCACTTTCTTTCCGATGACCGGGCGGTGAAGCCCGAGGACAAGGCCGAGGGCTCTCTTTTGAGAAAAGACATTCAGAAAGCCCTTGAGATTTTAAATGAAAAAGAAAAAAATATTCTCAGGCTGAGATACGGTCTGGACGATGGGGTGCCTAAAACCCTGGAAGAAGTCGGTATGGGGTGCCTAAAACCCTGGAAGAAGTCGGTTCGGTTTTTCATCTCACCCGGGAAAGGATACGCCAAATCGAAGTGAGATCTCTGGCCAAGCTCGCCAACACGCAGCGGTTTCACTGGCTCAGGGAATATTTGCGGGACTAAAAACTTAGACGTCCTGGCGGTCGAGCAGCCTGTATTGAATGGCCTCGGCCAAATGCTCTTCAAGAATTTTTTCTGCTTCCGACAGGTCTGCGATGGTACGCCCCACCTTGAGAATTCGCGAATAAGCCCGCGCCGAAAAGCCCAAATCGTCCATGGCAGTTTCCAGTAATTTCATCGCCGCCGGGGTAGGATGGCAGTATTTTTTAATTTCTTTTTCCCCCATAGCGCTGTTGGTGACGATTTTTTCTGTTTTAAATCTTTCTTTCTGAACATCCCTTGCCCGCTGAATGCGGAGGCGTATGGCCTCTGAGTTTTCAGCCGGCTGTGTTCCGGTCAATTCCCTAAACTTAACCGCGGGTACTTCAATATGCAGATCGATGCGGTCCAATAAGGGTCCCGAAATTTTTGCACGGTAAGCGAGAATCTGGCTCAGGGAACAGCGGCAGGCCTTCCGGGAATCGCCCAGAAAGCCGCACTTGCAACCGTGCATTAACAAACTATAATGACCTCCTGGAAGAGGGCAACGCCTTTACCTTTCTCCTAACCACAAGTCTCCCAAAGTGTTGGGAAGAACTTCCCGAACCTCGGACATTTGGCGAGCATATACGGATGGCTCGTCTCAAACGCAGATTACAGGTAAAAAAGCTAGCCAAACGGTTGGGTGTGGATCCCTGCACCGTCAGCAACTGGGAGAAAAAGGGATTCCGGCCAGACCATCTCCGTATAAGAAAGCTTAAAGAAGAATTTCCGGAACTAGCCTGTGTCCCCCAATCCATTATCTATTCAGATTACCCCTTTGCACCTAAGACCATTGGCGAACGCCTCAAAAAGAAGCGGCTTGAGCTGGATATGGGCCAAACAGAATTTGCTCAAAAGTTGGGGGTTTGCGTGGACGCAGTAGCGGATTGGGAATCAGGCCGGACACGGAGTCAAGATACCCATTTAGAAGCAAAAGTCATACAACAGTTGCAAGGGTAAACTATCAAGACGTTTTCAATTTTTGCTTGATTCGATCTTTTTGCTCGGGGGTGAGCTGAGGCTGGTTTCTTTTTGAAACTGTTTTGAGGTATTTTCGAAGAAGCTTCCGAAGGCCGGTTATTTGCTGGGCGATCAGGGAGCAGCCCCTGCACATGGCAAGGTGCAGGCCAAGAGAAAGCCTCTCGGCTAAACCTAAGCCTCTATCCATCTTTTCAGACATTAAGCGTGAGGCTTCCCGGCACGAAATCATAGGCATCATTTTCATCATCTTCACGAATTCCCCGCCTTAAACCAGGTTTTTTCCAGACAGCTTCTCATCAAAACTCTGGCCCTGTGGAGAATCACCCATAGATTAGTCGCGGTAATATTCAGAACCTTACAGATATCCTCCGTTTTTTCCTCCTCCAGCTCGCGCAACTTAAAAGCATCGCGAGTCTTCTCAGGAAGGTGGTCCAAGCATGAATACAATGCCGACCAAAACTCTTCTTTTTCAATCAATTCTGACGGGTGAACCTGCCAGGCGGAGGGCATTTTTTTGAGCATGCCTGAGGCGTTGTCAAAGAACGCCTCAACCGCCTCTTCAGTTCCCGCATTCTCATTCCCAGGCATCTGACGGTATTTGTCCCGTAAGTGATCCAGGATCTTGTGCTTAAGGATCCCAAAAAACCAGGTTTTTTCATGGGATTGCTTTTTGAAGGACTTCCGGGATTTTAACGCCGCTAGGAAGGTATCCTGGACCAAATCATGAGCCAGCGACGTGTTGGAGACAAGCTTGAGGGCATATCCATAAAGCATATCGCCGTAAAGGTCTACCCATTTGTCCGGGTTTGATAAGGGTTCTGTCATGGGCTCATTATCCTAAAGCTAGTGCTGGAGGGCAATTAAAAAATGTAAGGTTTCAAGAAAACCCGCGACTAAGCATATGAAACAACTTTTAGCGGCGGGGAGCGAAGGAGATTAAGGTGCAAAAGGCAGGACAGGGAATCATGATCATAAAAAAATCACCTGAGATATTTGATGTGACGGTACGACGCATCAAGGACTTTGGCAATGAGACCCGGCACTACGAACTTTCGCTTGAGGATGGAAAGTCTATGGATTTCATGCCGGGCCAGTTCGTCAGCATTATTTACCCCGAAAACGGGAAAGTGATCCGGCGGGCTTATTCGATTGCCTCGCCGCCAGAGGAAAAGAAGCAGATCGATCTTTGCTTGAAGCTTGTGCCGGGCGGGAAGGTGACGCCGTGGTTTTGGACTTTCCATGAAGGTAAGCGGATTCAAGTGCACGGGCCCTTTGGCAAGTTTGTGCTGCCGTTTGAAGTTGAGGAGCAGGAACTTGTTTTTATCGCTACAGGGACGGGTATCGCGCCATTCCGCAGCATGATCCGGGACCTTTTACACAAAGGATTTCAGAGAAACATCTGGCTCCTTTTCGGAACGCGTTACGAGCGGAGTATTCCTTACGATGAAGAGTGGCGGTTACTCGAATCCTATTACCCGCAGTTTCATTATATTCCGACGGTGAGTCGTCCTAGTGCCGGTTGGAAAGGTGAGATCGGTTATGTTCAAACCAAGATTTCAAAGTTTTTTCCGCAGCCGGACGGAAAACTTGTCTACATTTGCGGACTCAATCAAATGATTCAAGCGGTCCAGGAAGAATGTCTGAAGCGCGGCTTTCAAAAGGAAATGATTCATCATGAAAGATTTGATTGAACCGAAAGGGGGCGGATCATGGCATTAACAGGAGCAGCGTCAAGGGAAATCAAGATGATCGAAGTCACCATGCCTTGCAAGTTGGGGCTTCATGCACGTACGGCAACAAGTATTGATGAGATAAAAAAACAGCATCCGGAATGGGTGGAAAACAGCGGTGTTTGTAAAAGGTGCGTGATGTATTATGAGGAGCAGCTCGGAGGGAAATCATGTCAAAACCAAGCATGAAACTCAAGAAGAAAATGAAGATACCTTATTGCGATAAAGCCTTTGCTTGGCTGACTCTTGCCGCGATGTTGCTTTTTACCGGGACTGCTGTCGGAGCTGAGCCTGATTTCGATCCTGAGTACCCGGCGTGGAACCAAGTCCTCCAACAATTTGCGACGAACGGTGGATTTGACTATCAGGCCCTCCAAAAAGATCCTGCATTACTGGATGATTTTCTCAAATCGATTTCCGCCTTACCTGAGAATGAGTACGAAAAGTGGAATGAGGTCCAAAAAATCGCGTTTTGGATCAATGCCTATAACGCTTTGGCAATCAAAGTGGTTCTCGACCATTACCCGCCGAAACGGGGCCTGAGCTGGAAAGCCGTGGCCTATCCCGAGACCAGTATTCAGCAAATTTCTAATGTCTGGGACCGGAGTTTGCTCAAAATATTCGGAGAGGATTACAGCCTGAACCGCATTGAACATGGAACCCTCCGAAAAGAGTTTGAGGAACCACGCATTCATTTTGCGCTTGTTTGTGCGGCGCGAGGCTGCCCTGAGTTACGCAGTGAGGCTTATGTGCCCGCTCGTTTAGATCAGCAGCTTGATGATCAGGCACGCCAATTCTTTGCAAATCCGAAAAAAGCTAAATATGATGCTGGGGAAGACGCCCTTTATCTTTCTCCGATTCTGCGCTGGTTCAGCGAAGATTTTGAAGCGGATGGAGGACCGGTTGTTTTTGCAAAGAAATATTTACCTTCTGAAACGGTGCAACAATTATCAGATAATACCAAGCTCAAATGGCTCGATTACGACTGGAGCCTTAATGAAATGGAGGCACGGTCATGACCTGCGATGAAGCGGCGGAACTGATTTACCGGTTTGCGGAGACCAGGCCGGTGAGTGAAGCGCAAAGGGATTTTCAGGAGCACATCCAAAAGTGCCCGGCATGCATGACATTCATTCGAAGTCTTGCCCACAAGGCGCATTCCCGGTTTGATGTCGGCTGCGGTGAGATCCCGGATACGCTTTTGGAGGAGTTCTCGATTCTGATGAGGAAAAATTTGGAAGGAATGAAGGGAAGTTAACATGAATGAAAATAAGATAAAAGCCACGGCTTGCTATTGCCAAATCCCCATCAAAAAGCTGATGGAACTTGTGAGAATGCGGTTTATAGAAAACGTCCAGACTGAAGAGCTGATGAAACAAATGAAGTCGGAAAAGGAAAGGGAATACCTGGCGACCATAGCCTTGCTTGATGTCAGCGAAAAGGATCTGATTCATATGGTGGAGGCAGAAAAACCGGAGCAATTGCGTCATTTTTTGGATTGCCGGGCCCACGCACTTGAAATTCTAAAAGATAATCATGTGGAGAGCACATGCACTTGAAATTTTAAAAGATAACCATGTGGAGATAAAGAAAGGTGAATTATGAAGAAAACCTCAATTTGTGAGCGAATTAAAGGAGCATCCTCGTATGGAACAGTATGATCTTGTCATTATTGGAGGCGGGGTCGGAGGGCTTGTCACGGCAAGCGGCGCCGCTCAGTTCGGTGCCCGAGTGGCGCTCGTGGAAAAAGAATCGCTCGGCGGGGACTGCCTGCACTGGGGCTGTGTTCCGACGAAACGCCTTGTCCAATCCGCAAAAGTTGCTTCACTTTTCAAACGATCGGAGGAGTTTGGGATTGAAGGGGATTACCGTGTGGACTTTAAGAAGGTGATGGCGGGAATGCGGGCGGTTCAGGCCGAGATCGGGAAAAATGACGATCCAGAACGTTTTCGCAAAATGGGAGTAGAAGTCATCTTTGGCACGGGAAAATTTCTCGATGCTTATACCTTTGAGGTGGATGGAAGGAGACTCCGGGGAAGAAAATTTCTGATTGCCACCGGTTCAAGACCGGTCATGCTCCCCATTCCAGGGCTTGAGGCGTCGAAACCTCTCAATAACATTTCAGCACTTCGGCTCGATTATCTTCCCAAAACCATGGTCATATTAGGGGCCGGCCCGATTGGACTTGAGTTTGCTCAAGTGTTTGCGCGGCTCGGTACAAAAGTGACGGTCGTTGAGAAAATGGGGCAGATCCTTCCGCGTGAAGATAAAGAGCTTGCCGATCAACTTGAAGTTATCCTCAAAGCCGAGGGCATCGATATTGTGACGTGTACGGAGGTCAAGTCTGTTAACCGTACCGAGTCAGGCCGGAGATTTGTGGCGGGACAGTGCGCGGACCATAAAACGCTTAACCTCGAAGTGGATGAAGTTATGATTGCGGTCGGTCGGGCGCCTAATGTGGACGGGCTTAATCTTGAAGCTGCGGGCGTTAAGTACGACAAACGCAAGGGTATCAAGACCGGACTGAACATGAGGACCTCCCAAAAGCATATCTTTGCCTGTGGTGATGTGTCCGGGCCTTTTCCATTTACACATGTTGCGGAGTACCAAGCCGGGATTGTGGTATCCAATGCGCTTTTTCCTTTCATGAACCGTAAAGCGGATTATCGGGTTGTTCCTTGGACAACCTATACCGATCCGGAATTGGGACGCGTGGGATTGACGGAAGATGAGGCCAAAAAGCAGTATGGGGAATCCAATGTTCAGGTATTCCGTTTTCCATTTAAGGATGTGGACCGCGCTATCATTGAAGCTGAAGGCCATGGATTGATCAAGCTTGTTTGCAATAAGAAAAATCAAATTCTCGGCGCGCATCTTTTGGGGCCAAGTGCCGGAGAATTGCTTCATGAATTTGTGTTGGCCATGAAAGCTAAACTTCCGATCACTCAGATTTCTCAAACGATTCATGTTTATCCGACGCTCTCGCAGGCAGTCAAGCGTGCTTGCGACCAGTATTACAAGCAAAAGCTCTTTAGCGGATGGTTTCCGAAGTTGGCAAAAAAATTAATCAAGTTCTCGTAACCAAGGAGGTTGCATCATGAGCCGTATCTCTGTTGTTGAAGAAAATCAGGCGGAAGGAATGATCCGGGAAGTTTATGAAGGTATGAAAAGCCAGATGGGAGTGGTGCCGAATGTGGTCAAAATCATGTCTGGTTGGCCGGAGCTTTTTAAAGCCAACATGAAGATGTTTCAGACGGTGATGACCTCGGAGTCAGCGCTGCCGCGTCCTGTGAAGGAAATGATCGCAGCCTTGACGTCAAAGCTGAATCAATGCAGTTATTGTTTGACTCACCATGTGAATTTCATGAAGCAATATGGCGTCAGTCCGGAAATGGCCGATACGATCGGAGAGGACTACCGCAAAGCGGGCGTGGATCAGAAAACGCTCAAACTGCTCGAGTATGCCGAGAAAGTAACGAAGCATGCTTACAGGGTGACGGACGCGGATATCGCAGGTCTGAAGGAAGCGGGCTGGTCGGACCGCGAAATTTTGGAGGCGACCGCCGTGGTTGCGCAATTCAGTTTTATTAACCGGATTGCGGATGCGCTTGGCGTCGAGCTTGAAACAAGCGGAAGCGGGAAAAAATAATGAAATCAAAGATGAAAGGGGCCATCCTGATTCTAGTGGTTATTGGGGCGGCGCTCCTTTTTAAACATTTCAATGTCCAAATGCTTTTAAAAGACGCCCTTGACCAGGTAGCAGATCATGGGATTGTTGGCGCCGGAGTTTATGTTCTGCTTTATATCGTGGCCACGGTTTTGATGATGCCGGGGTCAATTTTGACGCTTGGCGCCGGAGTTATCTATGGAGTGGTGTGGGGTTCCCTTTTGGTGTCGGTTTCCTCAACCCTTGGAGCAACGGCCGCTTTTCTCGTTGGGAGATACTTTGCCCGGAACTGGGTCTCCAAAAAGATCGAGGGGAATGAAAAGTTTAAGGCGATCGATACTTCCGTGGCTAAAGAAGGATGGAAAATCGTCGGGCTGACGCGGCTTTCGCCCATCTTTCCGTTTAATCTGCTCAATTATGCGTACGGCCTGACAAAAGTCAGCCTTAGGGATTATTTCTTCGCCTCCTGGATTGGAATGATTCCGGGGACCATTATGTACGTATACATCGGTTCTCTGGCCGGTGATTTAACGAGGCTCGGCGCGGAAAGCCGCACGAAAACAATGGGCGAATGGATTCTCTATATTGTGGGTCTTCTCGCGACGGTGGTTGTAACGGTTTACGTGACGCGCATTGCCAGAAAAGCATTAACTCAAAAAGTAGGTGACGCAAAGTGAAAATTTTTAAGAACCCAATTTATGCGCTTGGTATTGCGATATTTCCGCTTCAAGCAGGGGTTTCCTGGCTGAGCGGATCATTTATATTTGGGATCGGGCATGCCGAGCGGCCTATTATCGTGTTTCTGATATTGGAATTAGTATCGTTCGCTTTTTATTTCGCAGCAATAGAATGGGTAAGAAGATTACCCCTCTTGTCATTCCCGCGAAAGCGGGAATCCAGTAATGGATCCCCGATTAAAGCATTCGGGGATGTCAAAATGGTTCTTTTCTGGATTATTCTGATCGGTATCCTGGGCCGGCTCGTGTTTCTGCCTTCCAATCTGATACAGGAGACAGATCCCTACCGCTACATTTGGGACGGTCAGACCGTTTTAGCCGGTGAAAATCCATACAAACATTCTCCGGCAGAAGCCTTCAAAAATCAGCTTGCTCCCGCCCGTAATGTTACGCCTGAAATTCACGAAACGTTTGGAAAAATCAATCATCCAGGCGTCAAAACGATCTATCCGCCTCTTGCCCAATATCTATTTGCCGTGTCTCAAACATTGACTCCGTGGAGTTTCGCGGGATGGAGGCTGATGATCCTTTTTGCAGAAATCGGAATGTTTATCTTGATCCTTAGAATTTTGATGAAATTGGGGATGAGAAAGGAATGGCTGATCCTGTATGCCTGGTGTCCGCTTGTCATCAAACAATTTTCAAACAGTCTGCACCTGGACATTTTTGCCCTTCTTTTTCTCTCGCTTATGGTGTGGGCTTTTGTTTGTGACAAGTTCCGGCTTGGATTTTTATCATTGGCACTGGCTTCTGCAGTTAAATTGTTTCCGGTTGTTTTGCTGCCTTTGGCTTTTGTCTGGGTTTGGAGAATTCAGCGAAAATCAGCGTTTCAAGGCATTACCATTTTCTCTTTGGTTTTGCTCCTTTTTTATGCGCCCTTTCTCACAGCGGGCGGTGGTCTTTTTGAAGGTCTGGCGCGATTTGCCGGGGAATGGCGGGTCAATGAAAGCCTCTTTTCATTGATTCTCCACGGGTTAGTCCAGGTAACATCTTTGAGCTTGTTTCAAGCCAATCTGACAAGCCGGATTATCACAGCAGGCTTGATCTCAGTTTGTGTTATTGGCGCGGGTGTTTGGCTTGGCAGGAAACAGCATGGCACGGATTATTTCCGGGCCTGTTTTTTTGTGATCGCAGCTCTTTTCTTTTTGGCGCCGACCGGAAATCCCTGGTATTTCACCTGGGTGTTTCCGTTTCTTTATTTTGCGCCGCTGCGCTCGCTTGTGATCTTTTCAGGACTTGTCTTCCTTTATTATCTGGATTTCCATTTTTCTTATCGGTCTGAATACCATTTATTTGCATGGGTAAAATGGATCGAATACGGACTATTTTATTTGATCTTAACTCTGGAGCTTTTATGGAACCGAAAATCTCGATTATTTTGCCGGTGGCAAACGAACGAGACCTTGTCAGCGGCGCGTTAAATCATCTGCTTTCACTGGGAGCTGATGAGGTGATTGCCGTAGACGGCTCGTCTCAAGATGGTACCGAGGAAGTCATCCGCCGTGAGTTCCCTAGCGTACGGCTCTTTCAGACGGCCTATGCTGAGCGTTCTTTGCAGATGAATACAGGAGCTTTTGAGGCTAAGGGGGACATCTTTCTTTTCGTTCACGTTGACATGCGGCTTCCTTCGGATGCTTTGGAAAAAATCAGGGGGCGCATCGACTCCGGCTTTATTGGAGGCGGTTTTATCAAGCGCTATGATCCCTCGAACATCATTTTAAATGCTTATGCGTTTTGCCTGAACCGTTTTTATTTTTCCTGGATGCGCTGCCTTGCAGGGACGAATGCCATTTTTGTGACGAGGAGCGTTTTTGAATCAATGAATGGATTTCCTGATGTTCCAATTCTTGAAGATTTGATTTTTTCAGACGGCATGAGGAAAGCCGGCAAAATGGCAGTTGTTGAGAGTCCTGTCATGGTGTCCTCAAGGCGGTACTTGAACCGCGGCGTTCTCAATCAAATTTTGAACAATGGAAGGGTCCTCGTTGGATACAAGCTTTTCCGTGAAAATCTGGAGGATTTGAAAGAAAGGTATGGCTCAGGGCGCAATGAGAGATAAGCAAATTTTATATTTCGTAAAATATCCGGAAGCGGGAAAAGTGAAAACCCGCCTTGCCAGGGATATGGGTACCGAAGAAGCCGCGCGACTCTACAAAAAAGCTACGGAGAAAAATTTGGCGGTCCTGGCTGAAGTGGAAGAACCATTCGGTTTGACTGTTGTTTATGATCCGCCGGAAAAAGAAGCGGGAATAAAAGTATGGCTCAAACCGTTTCAAATTGAAGACTTTCTT
>Ga0209211_10013693_pt1 | contig 10015 bp, 9 predicted proteins | sample RifGroA2_FD_183992 | JGI IMG/M metagenome (GOLD analysis project Ga0209211, IMG submission 183992) | Groundwater microbial communities from Rifle, Colorado, USA - Groundwater A2 (SPAdes) (version 2) | ecosystem: Environmental > Aquatic > Deep subsurface > Groundwater | place: Rifle, Colorado...
GTAAACGAAAACACATTTTCGCTTACTCCGACCGAGCGAGGAATTATATTAAATATAATTATTCGACGTATGCTTTGCATACGTCTCATAATTGTAGCAAATTTTCACTTTGAAGTTTGGAAAAAGGACCAAGAAAGCATTTCGTAATTCAAAGATATTATTTCAAGATTTTTTCAATCCTGGCTGTTATTTCTCCCGGAGTGAAATGGGCTTTGATTAAATAATCAGTTGCTCCCATTTTCATACCTTTGTCAATATCTTCTTTCTGGCCCAAATTAGATAAAATTATAACAGGGATATTAGCGATTGCAGGGTCTTTTTTGATGCGCGCAAGCGCTTCAAACCCGTCAATGCCGGGAAGTATTAAATCAAGCAAAATCAAATCCGGCCTGTCTTCTTGAGCGCTTTTCAATCCTTTTTCACCGTCCAGCGCTTCAATTATTTCATAACCCTCTCCGGAAAGCTTTCTAGAAATAACCCTTCTCAAAAATTTATCGTCCTCAATTATTAAAATTTTTTTAGCCATGTTCGCTTTGCTCACCACCGATTTCCACTGATAATAGCTTATTTACGCTGATAGTTATCTGCGACAATCAGCTATTAATCGGCGGCGATCGATAATTATTTATTATTATATTTTACCCCTTAATTCAAAAAATACAAACACCCGATAAGTTCTGTTTCAATCTTGTAAATTTTTAGAAGCCTGCCCCTCTAATTCTTTTATCTTATTTTTTAATTCTATTATTTTTAATTCCCTGTCCACGGTTAAGTCGTGGAATTTTTCAAGCTCTTCCACTCTTTCTTTGAGCTCGCCGGTTCTTTCCTCAACTTTTTCTTCCAATTCTTCCTGCAATTTTTTAAGTTCGGCAATTACCGTTAACGCCACAAAATATCCTATATAATTTCCTTCCTTATCTTTTCTTGCGGAGACTGAAACGCTTACAGAAATTTCTCTTTTATCTTTGGTTAGGACAATCAGCTCTTTTCCGTAAATAAAATTTTTATCGGCTATCTCTTTTTTTATTTCTTCTGCCTTATTTGCGTCCAAAAAAACAGCGGACAGGGATTCTCCCACTATTTCAAGAGAACTGCAATTTATCAAGCCCTCCATCGCCTTGTTGATATTGATAATTATCCCAATAGGATTAACTGCGCAAACAGCTAAGGGCAAAAACGCTGAAAATTCTTCAATATATGCCTCTAAATCCTCTAAATCTTTTTTTGTCTTCTGGAGCTCTATTTTAATTTTATCTTTCTCTGCCATATAATTGCTTCACTTACGCATTTTCACTCCCACCTTATCATATACTCGTGATATGGATCGCCCCCAAACATACATTTTATTTCTTTAATAGCGATTTTTTTACTGCTCAATACATATTGGCCAATCCTAAGCATATAACCAGCGTGATAAACGCATAAAAAAGGGTGGAATTTATAGCCATTTATCCGTAAAATCACATATCTTTCTTTTTCGTTAAATTCGCGGGGCTCAAGAGAGCCGAAATCAAAATGCTTTTGCCAATATTCCGGGCATTCCGCGAATGTTCTCCTGGGTGATAAAAAATACTTCATAAGCAATCTTACGATGAAAGAATATTTGGGCGCGGAATTCCCCATATTAAAAAGATCCTTTTCGGTCCAGTTAAAAACCTCTTTCGCGACAATAATAGTTAAGGCGCTCAATGATTCCGGATACCATCCCAAATGTTGAATCTCTCCAAATTTTACAGGATAGCCCAATTCCCCCATTTTTCCTTCTACTGTTTTTATCCCTTTTTCCCCTTCCCGATAATGGATATAAACAGCATGGGTGTAAAATACCGCCCCCCTTACATTTCCTTTAATTTTCATTAAATTATCCGCCTCTTGTTTTGTAAGCATTTTAATATTTTTTAGGTTAATCCTATCTTAAAACAAGGTTCCGTTTTTGGACTCTATCTTTGCTCCCGGCAAACGGCTGATCAAGCTTTTAAATTCGTAATCGTTAAGCATATTAACGACCTTTTCTCTATCATAGTCCCCCCAGCGGCATTTGTCCAAATTAAAATCAATCGGCGCGTCGTATTTTATTTGGGAAAGCATTTTGGAAATGAATGCCTTGTTTTTATTTTCAGAAAGTTTTTTTCGGACTGACTCTTTCAATTCCTGAATTTTTAGGGACACACCCTCCAATTCCCTATAAAGATTTTCCAATGTCTTAAATTTGTCAATCAACATAATGGCTGTTTTTTCTCCTATACCGAAAACACCGGGGATATTATCAGAAGGGTCGCCTCTTAACGCTTTGTAATCCACCAGCTGTTCCGGCCCAAGACCTTCATATTTTTCCTTGACTTTTTCTTTATCAAACAAAACAGCTTCTTTGACGCCCTTGCTCAAAGCGTAGACCTTAACCCTGTCTTTGACTAATTGCAAAACGTCGTAATCTCCGGTAAGAATAATCGTCTCAACCGCCGAACCAGACGACGAAGCATTGTTTGAAATCGCGCCAATAAGGTCGTCTGCCTCCAACCCCTCCTTTTCATATATGGGCACGCCAAATATTTTCAAGACCTCTTTAACTTTCGGTATCTGTTGGTAAAGCTCTTCGGGCGCCCTTTCTCTTGTCGCTTTGTATTCTTTGTATGCCTTGTGCCTGAATGTTTTAGCAGGGAAATCAAAAGTCGCTGCAACATAGTCGGGATTAAATTCTTTGAGCGCTTTCAAAAAAACAAGCAAAAACCCGTAGACCGCGTTAACTACTTCCCCTTTTTTAGTCGCCAAAGGAGGCAAGGCGTGAAATGCCCTGTGTATTAAAGCGTTGCAATCAATAACAATAAGCCGTTTTTTCTTCTCGTCCATATATTTTATTTTAGCACATCGGCGCAAAAATAAAAAAACAACGTTCTCAAAAAACACTGTTCTCAAAAAATAATATCTAATTATTTTTTACGAATAGTAATAAAAATAATAACAAAAGCGGCTGTTAACAATAGGTAGATAATAGCGGTTAAATATTTTTCCATAAATTATCTATTACTCTTAATAAAATAAACAATAATTGCCCCAACGAGTACCATTATTCCGCCAATAAAATAAAATATAGTTAAAGAAGTTTTTATATCCATATCATTTAATTATTATTAAGCTTAATATCCAAAAAGCGATAGAAAATAATAATCCGAAAATCGCCAAAGTTAAATCACTGCTATTTATTAAAACACTTACAAACATTGAAGCAAAAAAATATCTGAGCCACATCCCTGAGTATTCCAGAACCAACTTTTAATTTTTCTTCTGATAATTCTTTTATAAACACATCAATTGATTAACTATATTTTATTCTATCAAAATAAAACACAGGGGCAATAGTTTACTCTTAGTTTTTAATAATAATTTAGCCCTGACTACGACAACAAGCGATCGCGTTTTATCGTAGTCAAGATAAAAATACTGAAATTTGAAACAATAAAAAAGCGACGCTCGGCATTACACGCGAGCGTCGCCTATTTCTCATTTTCCTCACCCCCTACTCCTCAAAGTAAAAAGCAAACCTTGCCCCCTTTATATCGTATCCTTTCTTTGCGAGTTTTTCGCAGGCAGAGGCAATCCGTTTACCCAGCTCTCCGTTCTCAACCGCTATTAAGGGAAAAAATACCCCGTCCTCTCTCAGCCCATCCAACAAGTATTTACGCGCCTCTTCAATGCCATTCGGTTTTCCTTCTTTTGCCGCCACGACAAACATCGGATTTCCGCTCGATGGAAGCGGAACAATGGCAAAATTGGGTTCGCAGACGCCAAAATTGACTCTGGACAGGTATAATGGCGGCGCCGCATACCAAAACACAACAACCAAAACACAAAAAAACAACGATATCACTGCCCACTTCTTATCCATATTCATTCTCCTAAATAAAGAACAATAAATAACTCAAAATACACTAATTAAATGATAGCATATACGCTAAAAAATGTCAATGGCTCGGCTATTTTTATCTATAAAATAAAAACTTATCCATTTGATGTTTTTTGGCAAGACCTCTTTTATTTTTTCTGACCATTCTATGGCAACGATATTTTCCGGATTGGAAATAATTTCCTTAAATCCCAAATCCGAAATTTCTTTTGAATCTTTTATGCGATAACAATCAAAATGATAAAAATCATGGAACATAGAACATGGAACATGAAACTTTTTATAAACCACGAATGTCGGGCTTAAAATTTTTTCTTTCACTCCCAGTCCTTTGGCGAAACCCTGCAAAAAGCAGGTTTTCCCTCCGCCCAACTCGCCCTTTAATCCAATCACAAAAGCCCCATCAAGAAAACACGATCGTGGCTGATTGACGACGGTTTTTCTTTGCTTCAATTCTAAAATTTCTTTCGCAAATTTTTCTCCCAATTTTTTTGTTTGATTAGGGTTATTTGTGATATACTTTGTTTCCATAAAATCTTAAAAATCAAAAATCAGAATGACAAATCAAAATGTTGAAATGAATTTTACGGAAAATGTTTTTTTGGAAATCAGGTATTTTAACATTTTACATTATCATTTTGATTTTTGATATTTAAATTTTACATTTAAGCCGCATAGATATTTCTTGCCGGCTATGGTTGACTTCGCAACCAATAAAATATAGATTGAAATAATCAGCTCGTCTTTATTTTATAGTAATATATATTTACAATTTAGAAAACTTTTTCGCCGTAATTTCAGCGCAATTACGGCGTATAGTTCGGCGTAAATTAAACGATAAAAATTTCGCTACCGCCGAATAAACGTTGATGTCTGCGCTAAACTAGATTGAATAAATTATTTATCAAGTTAATTGTATGGAAGAAGCAAAAAAAATAACCGGGGAAATAATAATTTCCGAATCGGCGACAAGAGAAATAGAAAAGCAGGTTAAGGATATTCCCGGATTCAAGAAAAAAATTGAATCGTCTTTGCAGAAAAACACAACCGAATTATGGGAAATTATTTTAACAAGCGCCATAATTCTTGATTCTTCCGATATCCATATTGAGCCGGAAGAAAAAAGAGCGAAATTAAGAATAAGAATTGACGGCGTTTTGCAGGATATTTTCTATTTTGACCCCAAGGTAAGCCAAGCGCTCGTCTCCCGGGTAAAATTATTATCAGGGCTTAAATTAAATGTCCTCGATCGGCCTCAAGATGGCCGTTTTTCTATTTTATTAGGCAGTTTCCCAATTGAAATGCGCTCTTCTTCTCTGCCGTCTGAATACGGAGAAACAGTTGTTTTAAGAATTCTAAATCCGAAAAAGCTTATTGAACTTGAATCAATGGGACTGAGAAAAGACCTGCTGGAAGCATTTCTCCGGCAAATAAAAAAACCGAATGGAATGATAATAATCACCGGGCCTACCGGGTCGGGAAAAACAAGCACCCTTTACGCTTTTCTAAAAAAAATAAACAATCCGGAAATTAAAATAATAACAATTGAAGACCCGATTGAATACCATTTAGAGGGAATCTCTCAAACTCAAGTTGACTCTGCTAATGGTTATGATTTTTCTTCCGGACTAAGGTCAATAATGAGACAGGACCCGGACGCAGTTTTAGTGGGAGAAATTAGGGATTTGGAAACAGCCAGCATAGCCCTGCAAGCCGCGCTTACCGGGCATATGGTTTTTAGCACTTTACATACCAACGATGCGGCCGGCGCAATACCCCGGCTTATCGCGCTTGAAGAAAAACCAGCGAACATTGCTCCGGCAATAAGCATGGCAATAGCCCAACGGTTAATAAGAAAGGTTTGCCAAAAATGCGTGAAAATGGAAAAAATATCGCCGGAAGAGTTCACGGAAATAAAAAAGGCCCTGCAGGGCATACCTAAAAATATAAAGATTCCGGCGCTTTCAGCTGGAATAAAAATTCCCAGAGCCAAGGGATGCAAATACTGCAATTCAACTGGATATAAGGGCAGGGTTGCTATTTTTGAAGCGCTTGTTAATGACGATGAAATTGAGAGGTTTATACTTACTTCTCCTGCCGCAAGCAGCATAAGGGATTTGGCAATTAAAAAAGGAATGGTTCCGATGCGCCAAGATGGATTTATTAAGGTTCTGGAAAGCGTCACCACAATTGAGGAAGTAGATAAAGCGACCGCTGAATAGAACGAGATAGGACTGAAGCTGGGGGACAAACTTTGCATTGGAGCAGAAGTTTAAAATTTTCCCGAGGTGTTGCTTCGCCCGTCCCGCATACTCTGCGCGATTAAGGGAGTCTGATTAAGAAGCCGAGCTCCTTTATAGAAGGAGCTCTCGGATCCCTTTCGTAAAGTATGCGGGGGAGCCAAGCAATCCGTCTGCAGAAAATTCCACGTCCCCCAGCTTCAAGCCTATTGATCAATCTAAATACCCATAATAGAGTTCTGTTTTTATTTTTAATAACCTCACAAAAGCTAATTGACTATTTGTGACTATCTAGCAGTCGCATAATTTTTACAAAGTCGTAGCCAAAACCAAAATAAAAAGAGTTGAAGGAGTTTTTTAATTCAAAGTAATAAAATCTTTGATAATGGTATATTAACAAATTATGAAGAATTTGTCAACCCCTAAACAACCGAAACAAGAAGGCATCCTTGCTCCGGCTCAATTGACCGAAGAAGATAAATATCTTGACCAGACCCTAAGACCCCAAACATGGGACGACTATATTGGTCAGGAGAAAATCAAAAAAAGCGTCCAGATAATAGTTAAAGCGGCAAAACAAAGAAAAGAACCCGTAGAACATCTTCTTTTTTACGGCGGGAGCGGACTGGGCAAAACAACCATATCTCATATTATTTCCAAGGAGCTGGGGACGAACATAAGAATAATAACAGGACCTGCCCTGGAAAGAGTCGGCGACTTGGCTGCTATTTTAACAAACCTGTCTGAGGGAGATGTTTTGTTCTGCGATGAAATTCATCGGCTGAACCATTTAATTGAAGAATTTCTCTATCCGGCAATGGAGGATTTTGTTTTGAATCTTGTTTTGGGCAAAGGTCCTATGGCAAGAACAATGGAATTAAAATTGCCCCATTTTACTCTTATTGGCGCGACAACCCGGTTAGCCTTAATATCAGCTCCCTTAAGAAACCGCTTCGGCGCCACCTTCCAGCTTAATTTTTACACAAAAGAAGATATAAAAAAAATATTAGAAAGGTCAAGCCAAATTCTGCAAATAAAATCAAGTCAGGAAGCGCTGGATATTATCGCCCAATGCTCAAGGTTCACGCCAAGAGCGGCAAATCGTATCTTAAAAAGAGTAAGGGACTTTGCCCAAGTTGAAGGCATGGGCGAAATCACTGAAGAAATAACCAAAAAAGCGCTGGATTTTTTAGAGATAGACGGGTTAGGTTTGGAATTTGGAGACAGAAAAATTCTGGATTCAATTATAACAAAATTCAATGGCGGACCTGTTGGCTTGCAGACATTGTCAGCCGCCACATCTGAAGAAGAAGAAACGATTTTAGATATTTATGAGCCATATTTAATGCAAATCGGGTTTTTGGAAAGAACCCCGAAAGGCAGGATGGCAACCAAATTCGCCTACGAACATCTAAATATAAAATCCCAACCCCCGCAAAACTCATTGATATAACACATCTAATAGATACGTATTGAAAATAAAAAGTCCGAGAAAATGAGACGGGATCATTTTCTCGGTTTTATGCGCTTACTGCTTCATGGTTTTAGATGTTGCCTTGGCAATCTCTGCCCAAGCGCTGGCCTGCCAGTAAACGTCGCTAATTCCAGACGCTACTTTGCTGGCTTGGTCAAAATCTTTTAGGAATGGAGCTTTGTTTATTTGGGAATGCGTTAAAAGCTTTCCTTTTGGAATTAAAGCCATACAGACTGATAACGGAGCTCCATTCCTAAAATATTTTGACAAATTATGCAAAGAGCTTAACATTTCCCATTACTTCATTTATCCCAGAACCCCAAAGCAGAATTCATATATTGAAATATCTAACGAAGCAGACGAAAGAGAACTTTACCAACAAGGCAATTCTTGGTGTATCTTGCCGGTCATGCAAAAGAGAATCAAGGAATGGGAAGATATCTGGAATAACTTCAGACCTCACGAAGCGCTTGGACAACTTACCCCAATTGAATACTCGTAAAGGATGAAAATCTATGGATTGCCGACTAAAAATGTTATCGTTTTACAAACCTAATGGTGTATCATATGTATCTGAACCTTTGCAGCCCCAATTTCCAAAGTCAAATTATACCACTCGTTTTGCATTTTCCTATTATTGTGATTACAATAAAATAATGAAAAAAATAATAATAACTATTTTCCATTTTGCCGTTTCGTCTTTTTTTATTTCAATTCCTATTGCATATTCCGCGGCAAATATTTCAGATGTAATTATCAATGAAATCGCTTGGATGGGGACGACCACTTCTGCCAACGACGAATGGATTGAATTATATAATAACAGCGGCAATCCAATAAATTTTGACGGCTGGTTGGTGAAAGCCGAAGACGGCGTTCCTGAAATTAAATTATCCGGCGCGATTTCTGCCAGAAATTTTTATCTAATGGAAAGAACTGACGACAATTCCGCGGCCAACATAGCCGCTGATTTTATTTATAAAGGCGCTTTGGGGAATAGCGGAGAAAACTTAAAACTTTACGATAATTTTGGTAGCCTAATCGATGAAGTGAATTGCGGTTCGGGATGGCTTGCTGGCATCGGAAAGCCAGAATACAAAACAATGGAAAAAAATAATACTGGTTGGCAAACCAGCGAAAATGCGGGAGGCACGCCAAAATCCCAAAACAGCGCAGGCGCAATAAAGATAAAAGAAAATCCCAATAACCAAATCCCAATGACCGATCAAACCCCAAGCCCCAATGTTCAAAACACTACCACAACTACTCCACAAAATTCGCCAGAATTCGCCACGATTCCTCCCCTATCCCCTCCACCAACTTCCTCATCAACTCCTCTTTTCACCCCTTCGCCCACCCCTACTTATCCCGATGGAATTATTTTCAACGAAATCCTGCCATCGCCAGAAGGCGCTGACTCGGAAAACGAATGGATTGAAATTTTCAACCAAAATAATTTTGAGGTGGATATTTCTAGATGGAGAATAAAAGACAGCGAAGGAACCATAACCATTTATCCCTTGCCAGACGGAATAAAAATTCCAGAGCTCGGATATTTAATTATTGGCAGAAAAGAAAGTAAAATCACCATGAATAACGACAAGGACTCGCTTGCCTTTTTACAACCGGATGGAAAAATCGCAGATTCTGTTTCTTACGAAAAAGCGCCTTTGGGGCAATCATATAACAGAAATAAAAACAGCTGGGAGTGGAGCGGTTCGCTTACTCCAGGAGTCAAAAATTCAATAATAAATTCATCCGCAAAAACAGAAGTAAAATCCCCTACCGACGGCGCGCTGTCAAAGCAAAAGGCGGAAACAGCGGCTTTAGCCGAAAACTTGCCGGCGTCGGAGACAAGCCAGTATAGAAATACCAAAATTGAAAATAACTTAAAGGCATATATTCCCGTTATTCTAATCGCCCTATCCATCGCCATCTTTTCAGGAATCGCAATTCTATTCCTAAAAAAGAAATTTACCATAGAAAAATAATATGCGCCGCTAAAAATGTTCTCTCAAAAACTAAAAACCTATCTACTCATTATTAATACGATCGTATAGATAGTGAGTAGATTGATTTTTCAAGAACATTCCCTGTAAAATTGGACAAAACTTAATTTTTGGCATAGGATTATAAATATACACAGAGCGATTAGATGACATTCTCACTGGCTAAAAATTTTCGTAACGAAATTTTTAAATTTTAAAACGAAAATAAAACGAGAAAAAAATTAAAACAAAACTACCCATTATAAATGCCCTTAACTGCGAAATTTATTCCGAACTTTTTTGTTTTTGTTTTCGGACGAAAAGTTGATAGAACGAGGAGGTTTATACAAAGTATATAAATGATATTTATATAATTGTTTCACTCGTTCGTAAAAGAAAATATTCGCTTTTT
>Ga0209211_10013694_pt1 | contig 10015 bp, 13 predicted proteins | sample RifGroA2_FD_183992 | JGI IMG/M metagenome (GOLD analysis project Ga0209211, IMG submission 183992) | Groundwater microbial communities from Rifle, Colorado, USA - Groundwater A2 (SPAdes) (version 2) | ecosystem: Environmental > Aquatic > Deep subsurface > Groundwater | place: Rifle, Colorado...
CGCTGGTATCCGTTGATCCGGCCATCGCCAAATCGGCGCAAGAGGTTGAAGCCACAATGAAGCGGATCATCGACGACACAGCCGTATGATCGTGATCACGGCCCGTCGGAGCCCTCGTACCTGAAGGGCTGGTTAGGCCTCGACCGCCACGCGGTTGCGGCCCGCTGTCTTCGCCTCGTACATCGCTTTGTCCGCGCGATCTATGGAATCTTCGACTGATCGAGAGTGCGCGAGCGCTGCAACACCGAAAGACGCCGTCACTTGCAAAAAATGGCCCGCGTTGTCAAATCGAATGCTTTGAGCAGCAATAGCCGCACGCATTCGATCTGTCACTTCGAGTGCCTGGTCAAGGGTTGTGCTGGGCATGCAGAGAAGGAACTCCTCACCCCCATACCGGTAGATTCTGTCGTATGGCCGAAGCAGTGCCTGTAAGCACTGTACTATTGAGACAAGTACAACGTCGCCAGCGGCATGGCCGTGCTTGTCGTTGATGCGCTTGAAATGGTCAAGATCGAGCATCGCCAGTGCGCAGGGCTGCACACCTCTCTGAACCAATGCGTGCTGTTCGCGAAGGTCGGAAAGCAGGCTGGCCCTATTTCGAGCCCCGGTAAGCGGATCTTGATTCTGAGCCAAATCGGCGAACTCATGTCGCAACGCCTGAACCTCCAGTCGCATTCTGTCGAGTACGTTGTTGAACTGATCAAAGTCGCTCGATGAAATCGGCAGATCATCTGAAATCCGCTGAAGCAAAGTTTGCGCACCGCTGTGCATTTTCTCGTGCGCCCGTGCCAGTGAGGCAAAGGTCGAATGGTCATGTAGAAACGCCGCCGGCAGGCTCTCATACCACTGCCCAAAGCGACAGAGACGATGTGCATCGACCATCAAATCAGGCGCCTCCGGTGGTACTTTTGCAACCAGCACGCGCAGTACGTTTTTGTACCACTGCTCGTGGTTGTAAAGCGCCTGATCGAGTTGCGCAATGACCGAGTGCAATTGCTGGTTGGTAAGGGATGCCATGGTGTGGCGCTTGCTACCGTTTGAGTAGGGTTGCGGCCCGACCGGGCCGTCCGCTTGAACGAATTGTGAACCCACTGTGCCTGGCGGTGATTCACCGGTTGACGGGCAGATGGCATACATTCTATGGCGCAACCGCCTGAACAGGGTGCGAAGACGTCAGCGCGGCCGCGCAAGGCAACAGCGCGTAGCTTTCGTCAATGCGGACGATCACCAATGCGCCGGAGGACAGCTTCCTATCCTTCGCGACCTTGTCGCCGGGCGAGGAGATGATGACTTTCTTCGCACCGCCGGCGATGTGTGCGCTGGCCTTCGCCTTGGAAGCGAACAGCACGGTGCACTCAAGCACGACGTCGACGCCGTGCGAACCCCACGGGATAGCGGCCGGATTGCACACGCCATAGACCTTGATGCGATCGCCGCTGACGATCAGGTCGCCGAGCAAGTCTTGGGCTGCACGGCCCACCCGCCGTTTGCTTTGATCCATATCAAAACGACGGGAAAGGCGGCGGAGGAAAATGCGGGCGGCCCCACTTTCCCCAATGGAGTTGCACCTATGAACGAAAGAACCACCGCCACATTGATCGCCGGCGCTCTGCTTATGGCGCTCGCCAGTCCCGCCTTTGCCACCGAGGCCGGCGACTGGGCCCTCTCCCTGGGCGCCCACGTCGTCGACCCGGCTTCCGACAACGGCACCCTGGCCGACGGCGCCTTCGACGTCTCTGTCCACAGCGACTGGCGACCCACGATTACCGCCGAGTACTTCTTCACCCCGAACCTGGGCCTCGAAGTGCTGGCCTCGCTGCCCTTCGAGCATGACATCTATCTCAACGGAGTCGAAGCCGGTTCGACACGACAGCTGCCGCCCACCTTCACCTTGCAGTATCACTTCGACGGCAAGACGGTCTCGCCGTTCATCGGCGCCGGTCTCAACTACACGCTGTTCTATGACCAGGACACCACCGGGCCGCTGGCCGGCACCGAGCTGGACCTCGGCAACTCCTGGGGCCTCACCGCGCGCGCAGGCCTGGACTTCAAGATCGGGGACAAGCAAGCGATCCGCGTGGATGTTCGCTGGGTGAACATAAGCTCCGACGTCTCGGTGAACGGGGATGACGTGGGCACCGTCGATATCGATCCGATCGTCTACGGCATCTCCTACGTCTGGAACCTCTGACGCTGGTCCGGGCCATGGCCGCCGGCTTAGCTCGTCGGCCATGCCCCCGGAACGTGGTTGCAGTAGTGCAACAGCGACAAAGTGGGAAAGGAGTTAGTAACCGAATGGACTGAACGTCTCCTCGTCACCGAGCGCGCACCCCGACGTAGGACGGCTAACGGCCCCACGTGGTCAGTGGCATGCCAAGCCGTTGATTTTTCTCCCGCTAGGTCATTCGCCTTATGGCCGCAGCGTGGTGGCGTGTTGAGAATCCGGACATCCCACTCCGGAGGAATCGCTCATGCGCCAGGTACTCGTCTACGATTTGCCGACGCGCCTTTTCCACTGGCTGTTCGCCGGCTTTTTCATTACGGCGTTTGCCGTCGCCAACCTGATCGACGACGACTCGGCCCGATTCTCGCTGCACATGCTGGCGGGCCTGGGCATGGTGTTCGTGATCGTGCTGCGGCTCCTGTGGTCCTTCGTGGGGACTCGCCATGCGCGGCTCACCGACCTGGCCCTGAACCCCGCTCAGCTGATCGCGTACTTCAAGGGCATGTTCTCCGGTAGCGGCCGGCGCTGGATCGGCCACAACCCGGCTTCCAGCTGGGCGGCGGTGGCCATGGTGGGACTGGCGCTGGGGCTGGGCGTCACGGGTTACCTGATGGCCACCGGTGCGGAAAGCGGCACGCTCGAGGAGGCGCACGAACTCATGGCCAATGCCTTCCTCGTCGTCGTCCTGCTGCACCTCGGCGGCATAGCAGTGCATGTGCTACGGCACCGCGACCATCTGCAAACCACCATGGTCACCGGCAGGAAACAGGCACTCACTGGCGAACAGGAAGCGGTACGCGCCGTCCCCGTCGCCGGACTCGCATTCGTGGCCGTCACCGGACTGTTCATGGCTTACCTGTTGCAGCACTATGATGCGCAAGCGCGCACGCTCGACCTGTTCGGGACCACCCTGCAGCTGGGCGAAAACGAAAACGATGCTGGATCCGGCGAGATCGACGAAGACGAGGACGAAGGCGAAGGCGAAGGCGAAGGCGAAGGCGAACGTGACTGACAGCCCCGACCCGAAGCCGGGCACGATGACTGAAGCGGACGATCGCGCAGAATCGTTGGGCGGCGCGCTGCAGACAAGCGAGCGCGCCGTCATTGCCGGCGTGCTCGCGCTGATCGCGCTGCTGGCGGGCATTGATGTGACTGTCGACCTGCGGCAAGGCGTGACCCTGTGGCACGTCCTGGCCGAGGCAACGGTGGCAGCGGCCGCGTGCTTCGGCGCGTTCCACCTCCTGCGTGGCGTGTGGCAATTGCGCAGGCGCCTGGAAGCCCAGGACCGGGATTTCTCGGCCTTCAGGCAGCAGGCCGAGGCCTGGCGCACGGGATCGAAAAAATACCTGGACGGCCTGTCGCGCTCGATCGACCTGCAACTGGACCAGTGGCAATTGTCCGCGGCGGAAAAAGAAGTCGCCTTCCTCCTGCTCAAGGGTTTGAGCCTAAGGGAAATTGCAGCCGCGCGCCGCACCACCGAAAAGACCGCGCGAGTGCAATCCAGCGCGGTCTACACGAAATCCGGTCTCGCCGGCCGTTCGGAGTTGTCCGCCTACTTCCTGGAGGACTTGCTTCCGCCGGGTACCGCCTCGGCCGCCGGTGAAGCACGTGGATCGCAAGTCCCTTGAATAAATCTCTGCGTTCGCGATCCGGGGCGCTGCTCGCCGCGGTTATCGCCGGCGTCTAGCCGTGCCGGGCAGCCTCGATCGCAGCGATATCGATCTTGGTCATTTCCATCATGGCGTCGAACGCGCGCTTGGCGGCTGCTGGATCCGGATCGGTGATCGCCGCCGTCAGCGCACGCGGCGTGATCTGCCACGACAGGCCCCACTTGTCCTTGCACCAGCCGCACGCGCTCTCCTGCCCGCCGTTGCCAACAATCGCGTTCCACAAGCGGTCTGTCTCGGCTTGGTCGTCGGTCGCGACCTGAAACGAGAAGGCCTCGTCGTGCTTGAACGCAGACCCGCCATTCAAGCCCAGGCACGGGATGCCGATCACGGTGAACTCAACCGTCAAGACATCGCCCTGCTTGCCTGAGGGATAGTCACCGGGCGCATGGTGGACAGCTTTCACCGCGCTGTCGGGGAAGGTTTCGGCATAGAACGTCGCCGCGTCCAACGCGGTGCCGTCGTACCAGAGACAAATCGTGTTCTTGCTCACCATGTCGGTTCTCCCAACTTGCTTGCCAAGTCTTGCTTACTCCGATGCGTCGCGGAACGCCCGCAAGACGGCGTTGATGCGGGTCTGGTAGCCGTCACCTTGCGCCTTGAACCACGCGAGCACGTCCTGATCGACGCGCAGCGAAATGGAAATCTTTGGCGGTACCGGCTTGAGCCCGACCCGGGAGATTCCGCGGACGATATGTTCGAGACTCGCTTCGGGATGTTCCGGCGTCCGCCGCACATCTTTGTCCGTCATCGCTTTCACACCGGCGATGTCACTTCCGGAACGCTTCGAAGAAGATCGCAGCTTCCCGGGCCGTGGCTTTGCGAAACGAGATGATGCGGATTTCATGGCTGTCCTCTGTATGCGCAACGGAAACGGGAATTCCGTCCAGCAATCCAAGCGTTACGAACCTAATTTCGCCGTAGGCGAATCTGTCGTCCGTATATTCGTATTGTATATACGCGGCATGGCAACTGCAAGCGAGGGATTCGCGTGCACGATGCGCCTTCGAAGCACGCTGGTGCAGAGGAGAAAAGCCCGCTGCGATGTAGGAAGTTGGCACGGGAAGCCAGCCGTTCTGCCGGCAATCAGACTCAGGCGCGTAACCTTCGTCCGAGTTGCCTGCCAACAGAGGTTCGCCATGACCGCCGATACCAAGACCCCGCTGGAGCACGTCAAGGACGTCGTCAACCAGCTGAAGGAAATGCACCACTACGCAAAGACCAACGTCGAGCGCCTGACGGCGCAATGGCTGTTGTTCGACGGCGAATTGAAGAAGCTCAAGCAGGCCGACCGGATCGAGGCACTGATGACGCGCCAAGGCGAACTGCATGACGCGCTGGTAGCCGACATCGCGGCGATGGAGGAACTGGTGGTGGAACTGACGCCGAAGGAAGAAGAGGCGCCGGCACTGGGCCAAACCGGCACGTAGCCGCGTTATGCATTGACCCCGATCACCGACCGCAAGCACCAGTTGCGCGTGCACATGGCCGCACTGGGGGCGCCGATCGCCAACGATGCGATGTATCTGGTGGGTATGATGGTCGGGAATTCCTCAACACGACACTACGACATGGCGAAGGTTAATCCGCTCCAGGAACAACTGCTTAAGGCGGGCCTGGTCAAGAAGTCCAAAGTGGCCGAAGTGGCGCGCGAGCAGAACAGGGCCCGGCATGCCAAGGGGCCATCCGCGCCTAGCGATATCCAGCTGGAAGCGGAGCGGGTACGGGCCGAGAAAATCGAACGAGACCGCGCACTCGCTGCAGCGCGCAAAGCAAAGGCACGCATCACTGAACTCCGGGCCCAGGCGCGGCAGATCATCGAGGACAGGAAAGTACCGCGCTCGGGTGAGAGTGAGCACCGCTTCACTGCCGACGGCGCCATCCGCACCCTGCTGATCAGCGAGGACCTGCGGAAGAAGCTGTCCTCCGGCGCATTGGTGATCGCCCGCATTGACGAAAGCTACGAGCTGTTGCCGCGCGCGGCCGCCGAGAAGGTGCGCGAACGCGACGCCAGCATGATCGTGCTCGATCACGGCCAGGACCTGGGCACCGAGCCCTCCGCCGCCGCCTCCGAAGACGAAGCGTATTACGCGCAGTTCCAGGTACCTGACGACTTGGTTTGGTGACCGTGCCGCCCAGGCACAAGCCAGGTCCGCTTCGGGTTGGGAGCGGACTCGCGAAGCGAAACGCCTCCAGTCGACGTCCACAAGCAGGGTCACGAATGTTCAAAACGGTACTGATTGCGCTCCTCGCCGCTGCGGCGATCGATTCGCCTGCCGCCGAACCGGATCGACGAACGGCAACTGCGGGGATGACGGCGAGCTGGGAGCCACCATCAGGGCGCAAGCAAATCCCGATATGGCCCAACGGAGCCCCGGACATGGCAGGTGTTCCTCAAGTCGCTGAAAGCGTCCGGGTCAAAAAGCCACTCGATGTTGGTGCCGACCGTACCTATACCCAAGTCATCAATGTATCCACGCCAACGGCGACCATCTTCCCCCCGAAAGGGGTGAACACCGGTACATCGATGGTGGTTTTTCCGGGCGGAGGATTCCAGGTCCTGGCGATAGATATCGAAGGCACTGAAATATGCGACTGGATCACGGCCAAGGGCATTACCTGCGTCTTGCTCAAGTATCGCGTTCCAAAAAGCAATCATTACTGGGACAAGAATTGCAAATGCCACATCACGCCTGACGTCCCCTTTGCGCTTCAGGATGCACAGCGGACGATCCGGTTCGTCCGAGCCAGGGCGAAAGAGCTGGCCATCGATCCCAACAAGATCGGGGTGATCGGCTTCTCGGCAGGCGGCTACCTGGTGGCACAGACCAGCAACATGTTCGATCCCTCCTACAAGCCCGTCGATGCGGTCGACACGCTGAGCAGTCGCCCAGATTTCGCCATTGCACTCTATCCGGGTCATCTATGTCGTTCTGGTAGCGTGCTTGATCCCACCATACATGTCACGAAGCAAACGCCGCCGACATTCCTGCTGCAGGCGTGGGACGACCCCATCGACAAGATCTGTAACAGTACGGTCTATGCCCGGGCGCTTGACGCTGCGGGCGTCCCGACGGAAGTCCATCTGTTCGCAAAGGGCGGGCACGCCTTCGGCCTGAGGCGCAACGCGCATCCGGTTGCAGCGTGGCCGTCGCTCGTCGAGCACTGGCTCAAGGAAATCGGGATCCTGTAGCCGCTGCCTTCTTGCGCCTGGCCATCTCCTTCTCACTCGGCTCAGCGCTTGCGAACGAACCGGGCTGGACATCGCCCTGCGGCACATAGGTGCTCATCACAACGCCAGTGCTGGAAACGTGGGAGCGAACGAGCCGCAGTGCCAATGGCCTGGCAGTTTCGCCAAACAGGCGCTCACCCCGCCCAAGCACCACTGGAAAAGTCCACACGTTGTACTCGTCTATCAGTGATGCGGCCTGCAGCGTTTGAATCAGGTTGCCGCTGCCAATGATCTGCAGGTCAGGGCCGGGTTGGGTCTTGAGCGTGGTGATTGCCGGGACGACATCGCCTTGGAGCAGGGTCGAGTTGTTCCAGTCGACGGTCGTCAATGTGCGCGAAGCCACATGCTTTCTTGCTGCATTGAGTGTCCTGGCCGTCGGATCGCCGGCGGGCTGGTATGGCCAGTAGGCGTCGAATATTTCATAGGTCCTGCGCCCCAACACCAGTTCCCGATCCTTGCCGTCGAAGCCGGCTGCCGCGGGATCCATGGCTTCGTCCCAGTAGTTGAACGTCCAGCCGCCAAGGGAAAAACCGCCGGTCGGATCTTCTTCCGGTCCGCCGGGCGCCTGCATGATGCCGTCAAGCGACACAAACGTGGATGCGATGAGCTTTCTCATGGGAGCAGTCCTGTGCAGGCGGGTCTCAGGTTGCAGGTCATTGTGGTGTCCTTCGCCTTGCGGTTGTTGTCCTTTCGGCGACAGGTCAAGCGCTGAGTTGTCGGCTTTGCGCCACCGCGCGTTGCTCGATCAGGTCGATCAGGATGCGTTCGACACGACTGCCGCCGACACCAATGCGCGTTTCCCGGTCCAACGCCTGAAGTCGATTGGCGGCCGCCGCGTATCGGCTTTCCGACAAGTCGACCAACGAGTCGATCAGCGCGAGCGAAGTGTCCCGATTACTGCCGGGGGAAGCGTTTTCCACCTGTTGCCGGCAGCGCGTCAGACCGTCGATATCCCCGGCGGACGCATACAGGCCCGCCACGTGCAACGCGATAAAAGGTTGCGCCAGCATGCCGGTAAACCGCTGGATCTGATCCTCCACCTTGCGCGCCAGCGGGGTTGTCCTGCCAGTCGCCAAGTCGACGCCAGCGCCCGGTAGGGGTCCTCAAGCAACGCCGCCAGTGTTTCGACATGGGCTTGTTCCCAATCGCTGGCACTTCGAGAGGATTCAATCGCGCGGGCCTTGAACTGATCGGCGTTGGGTTCCCTGGCGTCCCTGGCCAGCTGGTAGCGCGCAATCGCTGCCAGGGCAAATTGCGGATCGAGCGCCAGCGCCTGGTCCAGGCGCTCGGCGGCGCCGGTTTCCGATCCCAATATCAGGTCGAGGGCGGCCTGATATTCCTTGCATGCATCCCGAGAGGAGCAGGTAACGGGTCTGCCGATGCGTGGATCGTCCATGCGCAGTCTCCGGTGGACTGAGGGCTGGTGCGCTGCCTTGGGCAATCTACCATTGGCAGGGCAGACCCCGGAGCAACCCCGTGGCCGCGCAGCCGCAACGCCCGCCCCCGGATCCGGCACATGAAACCCGCCCGGGATAGGTATATCGTGGGCTCGCATGACCCAAGGAGGCCTGCCATGAAACTTCTTTCGTCCCTTTCCCTCGCGCTATGCACCGCGCTCGTTGCGTCCTCGGCCTTCGCCCAGGACACCACGACGGCGGCCGGCGTCGACAACAACGACCTTCGCGATCTCGATCTGCTCATCGTCACCGGCGCGACGCTGGACGTGAACACTCAGCGCTGGGCCGACCAGGCGGGCGCCGCGCAGGCGACCGGCCAGAACAGCGACGTGCGCGCACTGGACACGATCGTCGTCACCGGCGCCACCCTCCGCGGCAACACCCAACGCTGGTCCGACTAGCTGTAGGAGCGGCTTCAGCCGCGATAGTTCTCACCACCCAAGCAATCGCCCCTCACCGCCCCACTTGTTCGATCCGCTCAATCCGCAACTGCCGCAGCTGCACAAACGCGTCGAACAACTCCTGCGGCTCGCCGGTACCGACGGCGAGCGCAACGTGCGCGGAATCGAATCCGTTCAGCGCGGCGTCGTAGCTGTGCCAGCGGCGGCCGTCGTAGACCTGCACCCACGCGTGCGGGTTGAAACTGTTCCGGTTGCCGGTGAACAGGGCGGAATAGGCCATGCCCACGGCCACGCGCGCCGGGATGCCCTGCGCCCGCGCCAACGCCGCCAGCAGCACCGCAAATTCGGTGCAATCGCCCTTGCCCGTGCGTAGCGCCTCCGCCGCATCGGCGTAGCCGACGTAGTCGGCATCGCGGCGCATGTTCTCGCGCACCAGGCTTTCCAGCTTGGCCATCCGTTTCGGCAACGGCCGGTCGGCTGGGCCCGCCTTGGCCGCGATGCGCCGCACTTCGGCATCTTCGCTGAGCACCCAGTGGTTGGCGCGCAGGTACGGCGCGAGCGATTGTGCGGTTTCCGCCTCGTCCTGCCCGCAGTCGGGGCAAATGGTGACGGTCGCGCGATCACCGGCGACGGCCACCGCCTGCTCGCCAGTGGCCACGAGCGCGGGCGCCTTGCCGTCCTTGCGCACGAGGGTGTAGCGCATGGGCGAGCGCGAAATGCGTTGCCGGATACGGATCGGCGAAGCCACCGCCAGCGAATCGATCATGTCGAACGGTTTCGCGACCGAACGGTCGCAATCGCGCGTGCACGGCGTCAGCTGCAGCGGCAGTCCGGCGAACATCACGTCCACGCGCAACACGCGGCCGTCGCTCGCCAGCTGCCACTGCTCGTCGCCGCTGCGCGCGTCCAGGCGCAGCGCCACGCAGTGCGCGGCACCGGCCACCGCCGCATCCGGCGCGCACCCTTCCAGCCGCGCCGCCACCGGGCGCAGGCGCGAAGGATCCAGGTACGCGAACCCGGGGCTTGGCGCCACC
>Ga0209211_10013697_pt1 | contig 10014 bp, 13 predicted proteins | sample RifGroA2_FD_183992 | JGI IMG/M metagenome (GOLD analysis project Ga0209211, IMG submission 183992) | Groundwater microbial communities from Rifle, Colorado, USA - Groundwater A2 (SPAdes) (version 2) | ecosystem: Environmental > Aquatic > Deep subsurface > Groundwater | place: Rifle, Colorado...
CTTCTTCAACCTCCTTTCAATATAACCAATAATAAAGACCAACGCTCCAATATGCCAAAGACAGCCAAGGAGAATAAGGATATATTCAATCAGCGTATCCATTCTGTCTCCTTTCCGGCTGGTTTGGATCTTTAACATTCCAGACAAATAGATTAAATAGTCTGACATATTCAGATCGCTCTTTATCAGTCGGCCGAACTTCTGACGTTCCCCAGAAATAAGGCATAACTATATTTCTCAACTGATAATAACGACCCAATTGATAGTTGCTCATAGAATTAAAATTAAATTTTTAATAATTAAATCAAACCCTTTTTCTTGAAACTGGTAAAACCTGTTGTAGTAACTACCAGATGATCAATCAACTCAATTCCCAGTAATTCCCCTGCTCTCACTAATCTTTTTGTAATTTCTAAATCATCAGTCGATGGTTCACAACTACCTGACGGGTGATTGTGAGCGATAATAATTTGAGCCGCCCTTTCTCCAACCGCTCGAGTAAACACTTCTCGAGGATGAATCAGGGATGAATTTAGAATTCCCAGGCTAACCAGTTCGATCAACTTGATCCTGTTTCTCACATCAAGGTGAAAAACCCAGAGATGCTCTTTGTCTCGATCGATCAAATCCTCAGCTTCCAAAAGGTCTTTGGTTATATTCCAAATCACTTTTGGCTCGGAAACAATCTTGGTTAAATCTTTCAAGTGAATAATCATAAGATTAGAAATTTATAAAACTAATAAAAAATAGGCCTAGTTTCCCAGGCCTAATAAAAAAAGAAATAAATATAATGAAGATCCAAATCAATCAAAAAGCACTTCGTCTAATTCATCGGCAACGTCCTCAAGGGTGACATCCTCTTTTGGAACTGGTTTACTTAATTCTTCGTCAATGATTAGAATTGCTTTTTCAAGGTTACTCATGTTGATCACCCCCTTTCAAAAACTTAACTAATAACTTATCGCGTCTCTTGATAAATTCAGGTGATCTCATGTAAGCGTTCATCCGGTTAATTTCTTTCCACTCAGGTTCATCGATCTTTGGGCCGAATTTGTTCAAAAGAAAAATAGGAAAGACGCAAACAATAAAGTAATAAGCAAGAAAAATAATCATAAGAATTAAGAAAGGTAGAGAATTAGTAATTATTTCTATCTTTCGAAAGAGGGGTTAAGGGGCAGATTTTCTTAGTAAAAGCGATTATTTTTATCGTGGAAAAAATAAATATTCCATATTTTCGCTTTTATGGTTGTCAAAAGTTTTTTATTGTCCGGGCTTTAGATATGTAGAAGTAAAAAAGGATTTTTACGCCTGTTATAAATATCCGAGAAATGGTTAGCTTATTAAAAATTTCCATACGAGGATATTTATACAGGCTAAAAACCCACCTTTTGACAAAAGAAAATGCCCCTTATACTGGGGAATAAAGATAGAAATAATAGTGCCTACTAAAAACCGGTGCTATACTATTTTCAAATATGGGGAATCATCATTGGACAATTCATGAAATTTACATTATTAAAAAATCTTTTCACGAGATGCATGATCGTGCAACAGCTAGGCTTCTCTCTGGAAGAACTCCTTGTGCCGTCGCTTGTAAAAGACGTGCATTAAATCTCAAATATACCCAGGAGTGGATGAATGAAAAATTAAAGCTTGATCGTAATTCTCCCTATGCGTTTTGCTAGTACCACTGTCCGTTTCCTCCTAATACCAGCACCATACCAAAGACGGATAAAAGCAGGTGCCTTAATGTAAGGAAAGCTTTGCAACGATCATTATTGAGAGCGACTCTATATGAAATTTAGAGTCGCTAATATCTTTACTTCGAGCAACTTTTTATTCCCTCTTTCAAAAAGTTGCTCTCTCTAAGGGGAAATCCCCTCTTTTTCTTCATAAAAAGGGGGGCTATTTTTCTCGAAGGAGGACGTTGTAAAATTACGTATTTTACGATGTCCAGTAGGGGAAAAACTTATAAAGCGTCGTAAAACGATTGTTTTACGATGATTTATTATAATTGCTTTTTACCATTTTTTCCCCTACGTTCCGAGAGAAAAGACCTCGAAACGAAGATTTTAGGGGGCGGGGGGTACCCCCAAAAATCGAAGTGTAGAGGTCAATGTTTACCCGAAAATCCCCCGTTTCCTGCGGGGGAAAGGGGGGGAGACCTATCCCCCGACACGAAGTGTGGGGGAGTAGGGGGGGGCGATAGCCCCCCAATGGGGGCTTAAGGGGGAAATTTGTTCCCCCATAGTTCCTTTTTTGTATTGAAAAAGAACATTTAGAGCGGGCATTTGAGCGGGCAAGGGCGTTGCTCGGTTTCGTTTAATATCTCCCAACAGGACTATCTTTAGCCTCAAAACCTCTCATTATTGAATTCCCCCGACAGATATAGTTTAAGAGTTTACCCAACTGTACGAGGGGCAATACTTAACTTAATTTGAATACCCTTTTTATTATCGGGCTTTAGACTTTGGATGAGGCTATTTTCCATATAGTTAACAATTGGCTTCAAAAATATGACCGCCAGATGACTTGTAAGGGTTGATTATAATTTTTCCTTAGGAAGATACTGCCTTGATAGTTAATAAAAGATTTCTTCATTTGGCGTGCGGGTGAAATGGTGTTTTTTATCAATTTTCATAGGGTGATCGATGTTGCCGGGCTGGTTTTATGAATGTTGACAATTTCTTTCTTTTTATATTCCCCTTTTTTATTACTTCACTTGTCCTTATTGCCTATGTCCATTGACAACCTGGCCTTTGTTTGGGTGGCATGTGGATATAATCCGGTTTGGACTATTTAGAATTCGTGGTTGGTTGATTGTGTTTTTATTCTCTTTTGTCTTCTTTATCATTCTATATGAAATATAAATACATCTCTGGAAGATTGGGAAAGGAAATATCGAAGATAAGAAAGGAGAAGAGTTTATCTCAAGATGACTTAGCCCTCGATTGTTATATCGATCGCTCTAACTTAGCCGAGATTGAGGAAGGAAAAGCAAATCCAAGTTTGAAGGTGCTTTGCAAAATAGCGGAAGGATTAAATATTAAATTGTGGCAGTTATTAGTCACTGCTTAATTTCTGATAAAATAAAAGTAGATATGTAAATTGATATGCAAATAACCATTGATCCATTTTGGAAGTCTTTGGAAATTGAAGACGATATAATTCTAATCGCAACTTTGTACGATGTGTACGGTAAAGAAGAAAATATCGGCGAAATAGTTGTTCTAGGTAATCCTGATGAAGAAAAATATTTTGAGGAAAGTTCTTCTACCGCCTCAGTAAAGAAAGTTGAAACGATTAAAAAATTCATAGCAAAAAAGATTTTGTTACCTATAGATCCAAAACAGTTTCCAGTTAAGGGGAAGACGGGAAAACTTAATATTTATAAAGTAAAAATAAATTGGTTAGAACTAAATAAATACGCTTCAATTCTGCACGATAGAGAATCAAGATCTCCCTATGGAATACAAAAACAGGCAATTATCCTTAAAGATTTTATTATCAAAGTTGCTCATAAACTCAAAATAAATAAATTTGAGATTACAGAAAAAATATTAGGTTCTTATTTGGGAGAACGATTTGACGAAGATATATTCATCCATTACGAACGACCAGATTACTATATTTCATTTGTAAAAGCTGTTGTAAAACTTCAAGAAAATAGATTTTTAAGGATTTTAGATATGAGATTTGATTTTAATGCTTGGCCAACACCCACACACGCTAAAGGGGTTTTTGATGATTATCTTCCAACTGGCGTTGCTGCTTCTTTTTATCCGGCAGAACATTGTCATATATTGATTGAAATAAATCCAGCAGGTGAGTCTATTTTTGACAAACAAACTGTTAAAAACCTAAGTCAAAAATTACAACTAGAATCCTCTATAAAATCTCCACCTAAAATATCTTTTAAGAAAATATCATATAATCGTAATTCCGCAGTTTTAACAGTAAATGGAGTAAATATTCAAATTCCTTCTAACACAAATCAAGATGATCTTTGTAGAGTAGTATTTTTTGATAAGGAATCAATGACAAAGAAGTGGGAAGCAATAGATGTTGTTAATGATGAGGCTTGGGGAGAAAAACGAGAAGATGATGATACAGTTTTTCGTAAAAAAGTATATAACGCCGCTCATGAAGTAAATATTAAAATAGCTACAGAAACAGGTTTAAGAGATTTTTTGCTAACAAAACCAATGATAACGGTTCAGGTTAACCCAATTTATCTTCCTTCATCAAAGTCTTCATTTTGATCAAATTCCACTGAAATTTAGATTAATACCTTCTTGATACGATGAAGTCAGTTACAAAAACTGATTTATATGACACTATCAATTACTCATTGCCGAAAAATTCTCGGAGATGCCGGAAAGAATCTAAGCGATCGAGAGGTCGAGACTCTTCGAGATACATTTATCGCTCTTTCAGATTTTGTTATTGATGGTGAAATTGAAAAATTGAGATTAAAACAAAATGCACAATCATATGAAAACAAAAAAATTAATCCTTAAAAAGGAAATAAAATACCGTGACAAAGCAATCTTCATGAAATGTTTAGACTGTTGTTGCTGTTAAATAAAAGAAATTCTTCTTTGTGAAATAAAGGGTTGTCCTTTGTGGGAACTAAGGCCAAAAGAAAGTAGGGGGCTATATACCCTCATCAAACAACTGAAACAAAAAAATCTTGGACTTTATGAAGCTAATAAATGAGAGATTTTTATAAATTTTACATATTTTATATGACAACAGAATATTCAACAAAAGATCTTGGAGAAGCGTCAACGTTGATCGTAAAGAATATAAGACTTATACGGATAGATCGGGAAGGTCGAATTTGCTGGTTTGTGTTTGAGAATAAAAAGGAATGTGAAAAACTGTCGGCGGATTTCTTTTTCGGAGAATTACAAGTAAACGCAAGAAGTTTTTACGAAACTATTACCAGATTAAAACATCGGATATTTTCATTTCAACAATAAAACTATGGAACCTATAGGTAAAATTCTAAATCAAAGAATCGACGATATCGTTAGTAACGATAATAAAAAAATTTCAAATCCCGTTACTAACGTTAATACATCTGATAATGTAAAAAGAAATAATAACGATAATAACGTTAATGAACATATAGAAAAAAATAAATATGCCTTTAATCCTGATAAATTTAGTCCTTTTACAAGAAAAGCCCAAATTGCCTTAGAAATCGCAAAAGGATTGGGAGATGAAAAAAATTATGCTAATTATCGTAAGGTTGTAAATACTATAGACCAGGATAAGGCATATAGATTATTTAGAAGTACTTTAGACGATGTAAAAGCAAAAGAGAAAACAAATAACCCAGTTAGAAACCGAGGTGCCTGGTTTATGTGGAAATATAAAAACCATCAATATTAGGTTGTATTTTGTTTTGAAAGTTATTATTATGAAATTGTGCTCAACAACTAATCTCTTTTTTAATAGCCGTCTCGGACAATCTAAGAGATTAGGTTGAGCACACCGGGGCGGCTATTTGATAATAAATTTACTTTTTAATCTTATGAAAAAAGCAGTAATTTACCTTAGAACAAGCTCTGACAAGCAAATTGACAACACGAGTATCCCAACACAAGAAGCAAAATGCCGTGAATATTGCCAAAGAGAGAATTTGGAAATATTTGATATACAAAAACGGGAGGCAGTCTCAGCCAATGGAGATAAAGACGAACGGATGAAGGAATTATTACGATATTGTCAGAAAAATAAAGGCAAGTTTGAAGTTTTAGTTGTTTATAAACTCGATCGCTTTGCCAGAGACACTTTTCAACATTTACTCCTACGGAAAGAACTGGAGAAAATCAATATTGTTCTTCGATCGACCTCTGAACGAGTCGATGAAACGCCTCAAGGCAAATTTCTTGAAACAGTTTTGGCCGGTGTTAATCAATGGGATAACGATGTCAGAAAAGAACGGGTAAAAATAGCTATGTATCATCGTATAGATGAGGGATTATGGCCGTGGCCTGTTCCTGTTGGTTATTATCGTCAACAAATCCCCGGCGTTCGTCTCTCTGTTTCTGAATGGGACCCGAATTGTGCTAAAGAGATTATTAAACTGTTTGAGCTTTATTCAACCGGTGTTTATTCTTTTTCATCTTTAGCCGATCTTATGATTAAAAGAGGAATTACTAACTTCAAAGGTAAAACAATAAAATTTAGTAAACAACTAATTCAAACTGTTCTCAATAACCCTTTTTATATCGGTTTACAAAAAATTAAAGATTACCCTGTCAAACAAGGACAACATAAACCTTTAATATCAACTTCTCTTTGGGAAAAATGCCAGGATTTACTTCATAAGAAAAGCAATCATGCTACCGCTCATAGATTAGTGAATAATCCGGAATTCCCATTAAGACGTTTTACATCTTGTGGTTTCTGTAACCATCCTTTGACTGCCTGCTGGTCAAAAGGTGGTAGTGGCGGGAAATACGCCTATTATTATTGTGTTAATAAAAGTTGTTCCAAATACGGAAAAACGGTAAGAAGTGGTGATCTTCATGACGACTTTTTTGATTATTTGGCTATAACAAAACCGAAAGGAGAATATTTAATATTGTTTAAGGAAGTCTTTATCCGCCGTTATCATGAAAGAAAAAAAGAATTTAAGGATGATTATTTCAAAAAAGAAAAAGAAATCGAAAAATTAGAACTGGAGAAGAAAGAAGTTGCTATAAAAGGAGCTAAAGGAATATATCCTGATCTTACCCTTAAAGAATTATTAAACGACTACGAGCAAAAAATCCTTTTAGGAAAAAACAACCTAATTGAACTTCACCATGAAGAATTAGAAATTGAGCCGTTACTCGATAAGGCTTTCGAAGTTATTCGAACTCTTGAGAAAGGTTGGCAGGAAGCACTACCGGAAAACAAAATAAAACTGCAGAGGCTAATTTATCCGGCTGGTGTTTCTTATCAATATTCTGGCTTTTCGAACTCCGAATTAAACTTTTCTTTTGCTCTAATCAACGACTTTGCGATGCAGTCGTCAACGAATGTGAGGCCAGACAGAATCGAACTGTCATCAGATCTTTAGAAGAGATCTATTCTATCCATTGAACTATGGCCTCTTCGACTAACGCTCAGAGTAAACTCAATTGGAGCGATTATACCAAACCGCTCGAACTTATTTTGTCAAAAATTTATGATGAGATAATTATAGTCAAATTTTTTTAAGATTGCGACACTTCGCGATCATTTTTGCGACATGACGAGCTTCAAAACTGGGGGCTGGGGACTTCCACAGCGCTGACGACCAGAGCCGACCATTAAGGAGTTTCTCACATGGGGATAAGGCTTTGACAGTCTGGGGGCTGGGGAACTTCCGGCGCTTGAGCAACCAGCCAGACAACCAGCTAACCTGTCAATCAGCCGGACACTTTGACTAACCAAACCAACAGGCTGACCTTTCCTTTCGGCCGGACAAACTTTCAACCGCTCTACTGACTTTGCCCGCCTCCCTCCGGTCGGCGGATTTCTGCCCCAACTCTTTTGACTTCTCTTGTTAAGCCCTCGCTCCGCTCGGGCTTTTCCCGCCTCCGCCCCTGTTGAGTCGGGGGGCTACGGCGGATATTAAGGTATTATCTTAGTCGGCTCGCCCTGTCTAACTCCCTCAAGTTCAGGAACTATCAGCCCTCGCTCCCGCCCGACTGAGTCGGGATTCCTCCTTCGTCAAGACTTCGGAGGATAAACCGCTCGGGCTTTTCTCGCCTCCGCTTCGCTCCGGCGGTTTTCCAATCACCCCTTCTTCCGGTTTTGGCTGACGGCAGGAAAACAGGGGGAAAGGAAAGGGATATGGAGTTAGGCGACTGACAAAGTCAGTCGCCCTTTGACCGGAAGTTACTCAACCGGTCAAGATAAGAAATTTTAATTTCGGTCATCTTTCTCTGTCGTTCGGTTCACTCCATTCATATCTATAGATTCGTTCACCTCTCTCTGTCGAAAGACTCCCTTTATAAAACTAAGGTAAAGGCAGACTGGGGAATAAGGAATATGGTCACCAAGAAAATGCCCGTCCCTAAATCTTAATAACCTTGGGAAAATACTTGAAAAAGTTTGGTCTTATCTTTCTCTCTCAGTTGATTTGGGATATCAAACCAGAAAGGTAATCATAATCCAAATCAACTCAGAGAGATATGGTTGTAGTTTGTTTCTGTAGTTGGGTAGAAATAAAGTTATTGGGACTCGCTCCATTGCGGGTTACAAGTCCTTAATCAAGTCCATACCCGCAATCGAGCGGCATTTTGGAGAATCGACCAATTTTAATCTTCTCTTCCTCTGTCTCCCTCTCTTCTTCCGGCAAGACGAGAGGGAGGACTTGTTTGTTAATGGCTTGTGTGTTCCGGTCGGTTAATCTTTATTTTGCTTTTTAGTAATTAGTCCGACCGGTAAAACATATTTGTGTATTGATATTGAATAAAGTCTGGGTGTAAAATAAAATCATCATGAAGATTATTCGTAAAATTACTTCATCAGGTAAATATTCAAAAGTTATAACTATCCCTCGTGAATTCTTGAAAGCCTTGAGTTGGAGACAAAACCAAAACCTTGAATTTGAGTTGGATGAAAGGGGAAAGAAGATTATTATTCGTGACGCTAAAGACAAATGAAAAACAAAGTTGTTTTGTACATTCTAATTTTTGTCCTAATGCTTTTATCTTTCTTCGGCGGAAGTTACCTTGAGAAGCAGAAGATTAAAAATTCCTCATATCCCCCAACTCCCTCATACCTCTCAGATCAAAAGCTGACGGTTATCGAAGTTTCTGACGGTGATACTTTGAAATTAAGTGATGGAAAAACATTCAGGCTTTATGGAGTTAATGCTCCGGAAGTTAAAGAACCGTTATTTGAAGAAGCAAAAGCGTTTACTGAAAATTTAGTCTTAGGAAAAGAAATTAGTTTTGAGCAGGAAGAGAATTATAAGGTTGATAAATTTGGAAGAGAATTAGGTTATGTATCTATTGACGGAGTTAATCCTAATCTGGAGTTAGTGAGAAATGGATTAGCCAGAGTTGTCCTTTATGAGAAAAGAGCCAAGATAAAGTATCAAGATGAATTGTTATCTGCGGAGAAAGAAGCAAGTGAAAAGAAGTTGGGGGTTTGGAAATAATAATTTTTATATATAAATTTGTTTAAAAATTTCTTTTTCTTTTGTTTCTAGATTATCTTCTATTTTATTTAATTCACATATATATTTATTTGCTCTAAATCTTTCTATTCCATTTATAAAATTTATTTTCCCTTTTAATGATCCTATTTCAAGTTTAATAAATTCTAAATCCTCCTCATTTGAAGCATTCTCAATTTTTTTATTCAAATTAAAAAGAGTCATTCTAATTCTATTCTTATACTTTTTTGTGACCCTCGATAATTTATCATCGCAAACAGTCAAGCCCGTGACGTACATCGGTCCGCCTCTTTTAAAGTAACGGATCTTATCTTGGTTAATAGTAAAATTACTTGCGTTAAGAATTTTTTCAACTTCCGAAATAATATTAATAGGCTTATTTCCAGAGAATGTTAAATCATCTGCATATCTTGTATAGATCAGCGAATTTTTTGAAGCAATTTTGTTTAATGTAATATCAATTTTTCTAAAAACGAAATTTGCCAACGTTGGACTTGTATTAAATCCTTCAACTAAATGATCTTTAACTGTTGTAATTTTTGCAAATATTTTTGAAATACTTTTAGGTACACCAAGAAAGTTAAAAAATTCATTAATTTGTTTTTTTGAAATAGATTTAAAAAAATCTTTTATATCAAGGTTAAATAAATACATTTTATTTAAATGATTATTAGCGTTAGTGGCAATTGATCTATTTTTAATAAATCCATGTACTGAAGTTTCTAAAATTAAAGGTTGGAGTCCCTTCTAACTTTCCTCAATTATTTTATGAGCGTTTTCTAAATTAATGTCAAGAACATGAAAAACTTCTCTTTTTTTATTACTATTTTTTTTCGGGATTAATA